>CEPA01017002.1_pt1 | contig 14700 bp, 15 predicted proteins | sample 356241 | NCBI WGS metagenome assembly CEPA01 (sample SAMEA2620542, study PRJEB7988) | marine metagenome | biome: marine biome (ENVO:00000447); feature: surface water layer (ENVO:00002042); material: "saline water (ENVO:00002010), including plankton (ENVO:xxxxxxxx)" | depth 5 m
ACTCGACGAATAACCACATTCATATGAAGAATAAAACTGTGTAAATATTCTGTTACCATTAATTGTATTATACAATATAATTAGCAGTTTTCCAAATACTCTGCAATATCTCGATATGTATCAACAACATGAATTGAATTATCGATTTTGAGTATATCCTGTTTTGATAAAGAGGTTGTAATTCCAATAACCTGCGCACCTGAACCCACAGCCGATAAAAGTCCAGTTTGTGAGTCTTCAATAATAAGTGTGTTATCTGAGGTTAATGCTAAATCATCCATTGCCTGTATAAACGGCACGGGAGATGGCTTTGGCTCTCGAGATTCGGATGCTGTTAATGAATAGGGAAAATATTTTCCAATACCTACACATTGATCAATTTTCTGATAACTTAATCGTGTCGTATTGGTGACAATACCTACTTTTACGTGACAGTCGGTTATATATGTACTGTAAAACTTTTCAAAACCTTCAATGTATTCAAGTTCAGTTTCCATGATTTCATGCAGGTAGGTTCTTAATTTTAATCGAATATCATCAACTACACCGGTAATATTAAATTTACTCATAAAGCGAGGATAAAAATGCTTGTATGACAAGCCCTTAAATTCAGAAAGGTCCTCACTGGAAACTAAAATATTATTTTCTTTAAGAAATCTAAGTTGCGCCTTATCAAAAAGACCCTCGGAATCCAGTACAGTACCATCCATATCAAATAGGATTCCACTGTATTTAGTTGTATAATGCAATTTATTTACAGACATATATTTGAAGTTGGCTGGACTCGTTAAATCTACTGCACTCATAATCTCCGAATCTATCTTCAATGTCCAGTCCTGCATCAATTAGTAGTCGGTTAATGGTATCTGGATAATACATTCTCATTTGATAATCAAATACCTTATTATACGATGGATTATCTTTATATCGATAATCCCAGCTCAAATCACACACTTCAGTATCCACATCATATTTACAGGTTTCAAATATTTCAATTAATTCCCCAGTCTTTGAATCCTTAAAATCCATTACTGGCAGCTCTCTGTATTTCTCTTCTCTATATAAGAAATCAGGATCTGGGACTAAAATATCAAGAACAAATTTACCATTATCTTTTAAATGCTCTTTAACACAGCTAAATACCTTAATTGCATCCTCATCAGTTAGAATGTGTAGAAATGAATTGAATGCAATAAATATGTAGTCAAACTTATTGTCTAAGTGAAAATCTCTCATATCTTCATTATAGATTCGTTTTTTAGAATCTATTTGATTAAGAATTCTTTTTGAAAAGTCGCATAGCTCTTTAGATATATCTAAGCCATGGTAATCTATGTTTTCCCTAATAAGAGGCATTGCAAGCCTCCCGGTTCCAGAGCCTAGTTCAAGTACCTTACTCTGAGGAGGAATGATGTTTTTATAAAACTCCATATCATCTTTTTTCCACCAGTATTGATCGTTATAAATCTCGGGAAACTGATATATATCAAATTTTGTAATTAGTCTACCACAATTAGTTCTTTTGTAGAACTATTCATTGGTCTGCATGAATCTTTTAGTATGACACAATCATCTTCAATGCGCACACCGCCCCATCCAGCGATGTAAATTCCTGGTTCAATAGTAACAACGTTGTTCTCTTCCAGTAAATCATGGTTCATCCATGTTAAACGTGGGAGTGTATGTACCTCAAGGCCAAGACCATGTCCAGTTGAATGCATAAATAATTCACCATAACCTTTTGAATCAATTACATCACGACATGCTTTGTCTACATCAGAACATTTAATGCCACTTCTTGCTGCATCAATGCCTGCAAGCTGTGATTCTAATACAATATTATAAATCTCATGATGACGCTCAGAGGCTTCACCAACTACAATAGTACGCGTCATATCTGCATGGTAACCCTTATAAAGAGAACCAAAATCCATAACAATAAAATCGCCTTTTTTAACCTCATTATCAGAAGGTGTGGCGTGAGGTAGCGCTCCATTAGCTCCACTAGCTACAATAGGGTCATAACTATCTCCATCACCACCCTCTTGTTTAAATAAATAAGATAACCGTGCAGCAATATGCTTTTCGGTTACACCAACTTTTATTTCGGGTAATATAAGATCAAATACTCGATCTGTAATATCAACTGCAGTTTGCAGCGCATCAATTTCTGACTGATCTTTAACAGCTGCAATATTTTCTACTATATCATTTTCGGGTACAAGCTCAACACTCTCATTCACTGACTCTTTGATTCGATTATACATATCAAATGATAAATGATTACCCTCAAAACACATTCTCCAATTATTGTTTAATAACTTTTCATCAGAAATTAATTTTAAATGATTTGTAGTAATATGAATTGTATGATCTAGAATTTCATGTTTTGATTGTTCAGTGTATCTACCATCAGAAAAAAAGTAATCTCCCTCATCAGTGATAAGTAAAAAACCTGATGATCCTGTAAATCCACTTAAATATCTTACATTCGTAATATTCGCAATATAAAAAGCATTATACCCCTTATCTTGCATAATTGATTTAAGACGATCAAGTCGTTGTCGATATACGGTCATTACTTCTCCTTTGCTAATTCACGCTTTATTTTTACATCACGTTGCTTAATGCTCGTTCTTGCAATCGACTTGTTCCGAGCAACTAATTTCAATACATTTCCAGCTTGCTCAAACTGTTTTTGCTTAATAAGAATATCTACAAAAGTTAGGGTTGCCATTTTAGGATCAATATCAATCTTATTATTTTCAGGCTTCGATGCAATTGGTCTGGGTGATTTTAATGTAGATTTGCGTTTTGATGCTTTAGATTTTTTAGCAGTAACTTTCTTTACTACTTTTTTTCTTTTTATAGGCTTCTTGGATTTTTTTGAAGCTTTTAGAATTTCTGAAGCAAATTCATCGTTGGGAATTAAATCTAAAATCTGATGAACCATTTTAATCATCTCAACTTGCTTAATAGATTTTGAATTATAATACATTACAAGTAGCCTTAAAGCATTTACATACAAAGTATCTTCTGATAGTATCTCTTTTAAAATACCTTCAGCACCTTTGCCATCACCATCAACCATCATGATCTTTGCTAAAATATATTTTCCGTCATTATTTTGAGGATTCAAAAGTAATCCAACGTTACAAACCTTCCTGGCAAGTTCATAATCACCCTCTTTAATATATTCCTCAGCTAATTGTGGGAAAAAAGATGTCCCTAAATCTTCACTAAAAATCTTTTCTAAATTTTCTTTATTCATCTACTTCCTCTTTATTTTTTTTGTACCAATCATTAATATAATCAATAGTATCCTGAACAGGTGTACCGGGTCCAAATAATTGACCAACGCCATATGATAAAAGATTATCCATATCTTCTTGAGGTATAATTCCACCACCAGTTAATAAGACATCATCCATTTTATTCTCATTCATTAAATCTTTAACTTTTTTAAAAATGGTCATATGAGCACCACTTAATACAGACAGTGCAATAACATCAGCATTTTCTTGTAATGCAGCTGATACAATCATATCTGGAGTTTGACGTAATCCTAAATATATTACTTCCATTCCATCGTCTCTAAATGCTCGTGCTAAAATTTTAATTCCACGATCATGCCCATCTAAACCTGGCTTTGCCATTATAACTCTTATTTTACTCAATGTCTACTCCTTATAGAGATGGTAACAGGTCCATCATTAACCAACTTTACTTCCATATCAGCTTGAAACACTCCACTTTCAATTTTTGAATGTTGTTCAGTCATATAATCAACAAACGAATTATATATATTTCTAGCTTCATTAATAGGCATCGCACCAATATAGCTTGGCCTATTTCCTTTTTTTACATTCGCACACAGTGTAAACTGACTAACAATCATAATACTTCCATCTACATCTTGAACGGAAAGGTTCATATTTTTCTGATTGTCATTAAAGATACGCATTTTAAGTATTTTCTTCGAAATATATTTAATGTCATCAAGATTATCATCTTTTTCTATTCCCAATAAAACTAAAATACCATGATTAATACTACTCGTAGGTTTTTTATCAATAACAACATCACAAGATGTAACTCGTTGTATGATAGCAATCAACTATCAATCCATACATTTTCGTCACCCAAAATGTCACGAAGTTTTTGAATAAATTCTAAAGAAGGACTGACATTTAAATCATTGGAGACGACTCTTTGACAATAACCAGATGATGATTCTATATTTAAAACAAACCTGCAATGCCCCTTATGTGAATTGGCAATACTATATACTTTTGACAGCATATCTTTATTGGATTGCTCATAAGAAAATTTAATATTTATATGCCTACTTAATTTATCTCGAACTCGTTTAATTTCAATAATATCATCAGCTATAATCTTTACTACATCATCATATTCACTTTGACGATTAGATAACTTACCTGTTACAAAAATCATTTTATTCTCATGAATTAAATCTTTGACTTTATTAAATAAATCACTGAAAATAAAAATCTCTGCTTTTGATGACATTCTCTCAAGTGTAATAATCGCCCATTGATTGTTTCTTTTATCAAATAATATTTTTGATGAAGATACCAATCCTCCTAGTCTCAATTCAGAATCCTTTCCCTTCACATCATCAACTTCAAAATCTTTTAAATCCATCAAATATGGTTCTAAGGGATTTCCTGATAGATAAAAGCCTATCAATTCTTTTTCTTTTGATAAGCATATATCACTACTCCACTCCTCAGCTTCTGCTAATTCTGGTATGGGTATTTCCATATCTACACCATCGCTAGAAAATAATGATTCCTGGTTCTTATTGCTTTGCTTATTATAAAGTTGACCAAAATGTATCACCTTATCTATAGATTCATATTGCTGTGCACGGTGACCTGCTAGTTGGTCACAAGCTCCTGCCAATATGAGACTTTCTAGTGTTTTTTTATTTACTGCTGTAGACTCAATCGTACACAAATCAAAAATCGTTTTATAAGTAACATCTTTGCGGGCTTTAGCAATATCCTCTGCTGCTTTATATCCTACATTTTTAATTGCTGCCAATCCATATGAAATTGTATGATCATCAATAACGCGAAAATCTGGAAACGACATATTAACATCGGGCATGACAACATTAACATTTAAGCTTTTTGCATCATCTATTAATTTGACGACTTTATCAGTGTCATTAATATCGGATGATAGATTTGCTGCAAAATATTCAGCTGTATAGTAGGTTTTAAGCCAAGCCGTTTGATATGCAATTAATGCATATGCAGCTGAATGACTCTTATTAAATCCATACTCTGCAAATTTTTCTAATAACTCAAAAATTTCTATTGCTGTTTTTTCATTAATTTCATTTTTGACCGCACCGTTTACAAAGTCTGTTTTAAATCCAGCCATCAACCTCTTTTTCTTTTTTCCCATCGCCTTACGCATTAGATCAGATTGAGCTAAAGTAAATCCACCAATTTTATTTGCTATTTGCATCACCTGTTCTTGATATACAATGATTCCACATGACTCTTCTAGAATATCTTTAAGAGATGGATGTAAATATCGGATTTCTGCTTTCCCATGTTTTCGCTTGATATATTCAGGAATATTGCCCATCGGTCCAGGTCGATACATTGAATTCATAACTATTAAATCTTCAAATGCTTTTGGTTGAAGATTTTTAAGATGCTCCTGCATACCAGATGATTCAAATTGAAATATTCCCACAGTATTTCCACATGAAAATAAATTAAATACTTTCTCATCATCTAGACTAAGTGCGCCAATATCAATTTCTTTATTATGTCTTTTTTTAATGATTTTTAGAGTTTGATCAATAACTGTTAAATTTCTAAGTCCTAAAAAGTCCATTTTAAGAAGACCTAAATCTTCTACTGACTTCATATCTGCTTGAGTAGTTATATCATTCGTAGATGGATTTTTATATAAAGCAACGTAATCAGTTAATGGACCTGGCGTTATTACAATGCCCGCTGCATGGGTAGATGCATGCCTATTCATCCCCTCAAGTACTTTAGAGTGGTCTATTAACGATTTGACCGTTTCACTATCATCATATACATTTTTTAAATCTTTATTTTGCTCCATTGCTTTATCGATAGTGATTTTGGGATCATTTGGAATCATTTTTGCAATATTATCGACTTGACCATAGGGCATTCCCATCACTCTACCGACGTCACGAATGGAAGATTTAGCTTTCATGGTTCCAAAGGTAATAATTTGAGCAACTGAGTCATTTCCATACTTATCTTTAATATAATCTATCACTTTTTCACGCCCATTAACGCAAAAATCAATATCAATATCTGGCATGGATACTCTATCAGGATTTAAAAAACGTTCAAAGAGTAAATTATACTTTAAGGGATCCAAATCTGTGATACCAGAAGCATAAGATACAATTGATCCAACAGCAGATCCCCTTCCAGGTCCAACAGGAATTTTGTTATCTTTTGCATAATTGACAAAATCTTGAGTAATTAAAAAATATCCAGCGAAACCCATTTTTTTAATAACGTTTAACTCATAATCAAGTCGCTTTTGTACCGAAGGGGTAATTTCATTATATCGCTCATTCAGACCTTTCATGCATAAGTTGCGTAAATATTCATCAGGATCTGCTTCGCCATCGAGTCCAGGGATAGGAAACATTGGAAGATGATAGCTTCCCATACTAATTTCAGCATTGCACATTTCTGCTATTCGCTGAGTATTTTCAATCGCCCCAGGAAACTCTTTAAACATCTTATGCATTTCATCTTGAGATTTAATATAAAATTGTCTTGGCTCATATTTAAGACGATTAGTATCTGATATCTCTTTGCCCATACCACAGCAAAATAATATATCATGTGATTCCCAATGTTCTTCAAAGGCATAGTGATTATCATTTGTTGCAATCAAAGGAATATCTAAGTCTTTAGATAATTTCAATAAAACTTTGTGAGATTTTAATTCTTCCTTAATTCCATGATTTTGTAATTCTAGAAAAAATCTGTCTCCAAAAATATTTTTATAATCCAGCGCAGCTCTTTTTGCATTTTCATAATCATCAATACTCGCATAATAATTAACTTCACCAGCCAGGCATCCGCTTGAACAAATCAACCCTTCGCTATATTGACGGATTAAATCCTTGTCAACTCGAGGTTTATAATAGAATCCATTAAGAAATCCAATAGATACTAATTTGATTAAATTTTTTAAACCAATGTCGTTTTGAACTAATAGTAATAAATGATGATAATTCCATTTTTTAGAATTTTTATCAATGTGACGATCTTTATGGTCTCCAGTTGCAACATAAACTTCACAGCCCATAATAGGCTTAATACCATTTTTCTTAGCACTTTGATAGAAGGGTACTAAGGAAAAAAGATTGCCATGTTCGGTTACGGCAATACTATCCATATTAATATCTGTTAATCGATCACACATCATATCAATGGATTGGGCTGCATCTAAAAGTGAATAATCTGTATGATTATGTAAATGAACAAACTCTGACATAATTTATTTTGCTGATATTAGTATTATTAAAATTCCGTTAATTATAGTGATTTTTAAATATCCAGAAAGCTTCGCACACTCTTTAGATGATATATCACTATTTAATCTCTTAATAATATACAATAATGGAATATGAATTAAAAAAACCAATAATGGAATATATTCTATTTTATAGTTTTGGGTATATATAGGGGAAATTGATATAATAAAAAAAATTATAAAGATGAAGCGTATTAATATAATGGTTGCATGCTTACCAAAATAGATTGGTAGTGTTTTATAATCTCTAGATGCATCTCCCTCAAAGTCCTGAATATCTTTGATGATTTCTCTCATTAAATTTAAAAAAAATGCTAAGCACATTATTCTTAAGGAATGAGATATATCTGCATTTAACCCACTTGATGTAAATACAAATACTAATCCAACCATTAGTGATATAACAATATTTCCAATTAGCGGTATGCGCTTGAGAAAAAATTCATATAATAAAATACAGGGAAGCGCACAAAATAGAGTAATCTGCCTTGCTAATATTGGAAGATTAATAGTCAAAATTGAACCTAATGAAAACATAATAATAATAATTACAATCAACATCATTGGATTAATATCATTGTTTACTAGAATTCGGTGAGGTTTATTAATACGATCTGATTCTATATCAATTATATCATTAAGTATATTAGCTGCTGACATGTAACAAATTAATATTAAGCAAATAAGATATAGATTAGAATAATCTGCATTTGGAATAATAAGGGACATAATAATAGCGCTTGCTATAGCAATGAATATATTAAAGGGTCTTGATAATAATATAATTTGATTTAAAAGCTTCATCGGGTAAACTCAATTGCGCGGTATGAATTTGATTGGTCCTTATAAAGAGTATATTTAAAATCTTTAAAGATAGTTAAGATGGAATTAATTTGTTGATCATTTCCAAACTCCAAAATAATAGAACCTTCTGGATTTAAAATAGATTCAGATAAATGAAATATTTTATGATAAAATGATAACCCATTCCCATGATCTGTTAAGGCATTGATGGGATCATAATATCTTACCGTGTGATCAAGATTGTGTATTTCTGTTATATCTATATATGGTGGGTTAGATATAATAATATCATAGGTCTCTTTAAAATTCATATCAAAAATATCTGAATGAATAACATTGATATTATTGCAACCAAATTTTTTGATATTACTATTTATATTTTCAATGGCAATGTCTGAAATCTCTACTAAATCTATATGCGAGTTGGGATATTCTAAGCTAAGTGTAATACCTAAACAACCAGATCCCGAGCACAAATCGAGAGCAGATTGGAACTTTTTTTTTTACATATATCAACAATGATTTCAGTGTCTTGCCGGGGAATAAATACATCTGGAAAAATATTAAAATCACGACCATAAAAGGTAGCTTCCCCTAAAATCACTTGAAGTGGAATATGGTCAGAACGCTTATAAAGCATATCTATATAATTTTTAATATGGCCTGATTCTGGAGATTCATGAAAATGCATAACTAACCAAGTACGTTGTTTATTAATTACTTTTAATAAAATCCATTCAGCTTCACGTTTATAATTAGAAAGTTCATGAGTTTTGAGGTGTGCTGCCCCATAATCAATTAATTCCTTATATGATAGAAAACTACGCATCATTCATTAAAAGTTTTTGATTTTCAATTTTTAGGGACTCAAAAATTTCTTCTAGATCACCATCCATAATATCATTTAGTTTGTATAGAGTCAAATTTATTCTATGATCCGTCATTCGTCCCTGCGGGAAATTATACGTCCTTATTTTTGCACTTCTATCTCCAGTAGAAACCATAGATTTTCTTTGATCTGCTCTTTCTTTGTTTTGCTCTGCCTCTTGAATTTCAAAAATTTTACTTCGTAATACTTTTAAAGCTTTATCTTTATTTTTATGCTGTGATGATTCATCTTGACATGTAACAACAACACCGGTAGGTATATGTGTCACTCTAATAGCTGATTCAGTTTTATTAACATGTTGACCTCCTGCACCTGAGGCTCTATAGGTATCAATTTTAATATCTGAATCTTTAATCTCCATATCAATATCTTCGACTTCAGGCAATACAGCAACAGTAGCAGCACTAGTATGCAATCGTCCACTAGATTCTGTTTCTGGAACTCGCTGTACGCGGTGAACACCGCTTTCAAATTTCATATTACCATACGCACCACTTCCTTTGATGCTTATAATAGCTTCCTTAATTCCGCCACCCTCATTATCATGCAATGTCATGATTTCACTACTCCAATCCTTTCGTTCTACATAACGCAGATACATTCTCATTAAATCTCCAGCGAACAATGCAGCTTCATCTCCACCAGTGCCACTTCTAATTTCAAGAATGGTATTATTATCATCATTAGGATCTTTCGGAATTAATAATACTTTAAGTACTTGCTCTAAACTTTCAAGATCAGATTTTAATAGTGAAACTTCTTCCTTTGCTAGTTCAACTAACTCATCATCATCACCATCAAGCATATCATTCGCAGAAGATAACTGTTTAGTTTTACTAATGTATTCTTTTGCTTTTTCTACTATCTCTGTTAATGAATTATGTTCTTTTGCAATTTTTGCAAATTTTTTAGAATTTGAAATAACTTCTGGATCTGATAATGATTTTGATAAATCATCAAAGGTATTAATGATTGCTTCTAATTTATCTATCATCCGATTGCTTCCGCTATATGTTCCTTGCCTCTATATTTTTCCAAGGAATCACCAAAGGCGCTTTTTAAGGCTTCCAATGCAACTTCTAGCTGGTCGTCATCTGGGGAACTAGTGGTAATATTTTGTAGCCATAGTCCTGGTTTGATTAAATATTTTAATAACATTTTATCTTGATGTTTCGATGAAAATTTTAGAAACTCATAACCTATACCAGATACAAGAGGTATAAATAAAATATGCATAACTAATCTATTTATTAGAGTGATTTCACCAAAAACAGAAATAAAGATAGTATCAATAACAATAAATGTCATGATAGCTACAAACATAACAATGAACATAAAACTAGTCCCGCATCGAGGGTGCTGAGTCGGATATTTATTGCTATTTTGAACTGTTAAATCATCTCCGTTTTCGAAAGTATAAACAACTTTATGCTCCGCACCGTGATATTGAAATAATCGACTAGCCTCTTTAGTCTTAGATATTAAATATAAATAGGTTAAAAAAATAAGAATTCTAATAGATCCAGAAATTGAATTATAAATCATAGGATTTTGATCTGTACTTGATAGCCAGGAGGTTAACCCTAATGGCAATAAAACAAATAATGATAGAGCAAAGACAATTGATACCAATGTCATTAACCAATCAACAATTGGTGTATACCAACGATTTTGGGATTTATCTTCCGGAAATGAAATATCTGCAGACCATTGTAATGTTCTAAATCCAAGTTTCATTGCCTCAAATAGACTTACTGCACCCCTCATAATCGGTATATTTAAGTAAGAATATTTATTAATTAATGTGTTGAACTCTTGTCTATTAGTTACAATATTTCCATTTGGATCACGAACTGCCGTAGATATGTGACCAGGAACACGCATCATCACACCTTCAATAACAGCCTGGCCACCAACTAGTATTGAAGATTTAGATAATAAAATAGCAATCTGATTAGAAAAAAATCTTTTCATTAGAAACAACAAACCACAATGTGGTTCGGTATTTAAGAATTAACTATTTTGATGATTTGATATTATATTTCTGATTATATTTTTCAATTCTTCCAGCTGAGTCAACAAGATTTTGTTTGCCTGTGAAGAACGGATGTGATTTATTAGAAATTTCTAATTTATATAATGGATATTCGTTTCCATCTTCCCATTTAATTGTTTCTTTTGTCTCTACTGTAGATCTTGTTAAAAATGAGTAATCACATGATAAATCTTGAAATACAACATATCTATAATTTTCTGGATGTACATCTTTTTTCATTTTAAAAACTCCTTATCAAATTTCATTTAAAAGCGCTTCAAGTCGATCCATGGCATCATTTATAACTTTTTCTGATGTTGCATACGAGAACCTAATATTATTATTAGCTCCAAAACTTTCACCTGAAACGGATACTACAAGTTTCTTTTCAAGTAGCATCATACATAAATCTAATGCACTTTTTATATTATTGCCACTAACATTTCTATTAATTATTTCTTTAAAGCTTGGAAAAACATAGAATGCGCCACCAGGAATATCACAAGTAACACCCTCCATGCTATTTAATCTATCTACAATTAAATCTCTTCTTATATTAAAAGCTTTTTTCATATCAGCTACAAAACTTTGATCTCCTGTCAAGGCTTCCATTGCAGCATACTGAGCAATACTATTAGGACAAGAAGTACTTTGTCCCTGTAATTTAGACATCGCACTAATCACTGCGCTATCTCCACATGTGTAGCCAATTCTCCATCCTGTCATTGCATATGTTTTTGAACAACTTTGAAATGTTAATATTCGATCATAATCACTACATAAATCATAGGTGCTATTATATTTCTGACTATATGTTAATTGTTCATAACACTCATCAGAAAAAACCCATAGAGAGTGGGATCGTGCAATATCCACAGTTTTTCGAATTGCATCATCACTCCATACCCCTCCGGTAGGGTTTGATGGGGAATTAATTATAATTCCTTTCGTATTTTTTGTAATCTTTGCTTCTAAATCATCAAAAACGGGTTGATACTGATTTTCGGCGTCGGTTTTAACAAAAACAGGTGTCGCTCCAGTAACTGATACAAAATCTGGAAAGGATACCCAGTATGGAGTAAAAATAATTACTTCATCGCCTGCTTCAAATAAGGCTTGGCATGCATTGTAAAGTGAATGCTTTCCACCAGAGGAAACAATGATCTCATTTAACTCATAATGTATATTATTATCACGTTGTAATTTTTTTTGAATAGCTTGCTTTAACTCTTTAGTACCTCCCCCGGGAGTGTAGCGAGTATGGCCATTGTTCATTGCATCAATCGCTGCGCTAATAATGTTTGAAGGAGTATTAAAATCAGGTTCACCAACACTCATATTCAATACATCTTTACCTTGAGCTCTAAGCTCAGCTGCTTTTGATGTCATTGCTAGTGTTGCTGAAGGTTGTATTCTATCTATACGCTTTGCTAGCTTCATGTTTATCCATTCATTGAATCTAAAAATTCTCTGTTAGTTTTTGTTCGCAATAACTTATCTAAAATAAATTCCATAGATTCAATATTTGTCATGCCTGATAATAATTTTCGTAAAACCCAAATTCTAGATAAATCTTTTTTGCCAATCAACTTATCTTCTCTTCGAGTTCCAGATTTATTCAAATCTATTGATGGATAAATTCGTTTATCACTTAATGTTCTATCTAATACTAGTTCCATATTTCCAGTACCTTTAAACTCTTCAAAGATAACTTCATCCATTCTACTACCAGTATCAATAAGAGCTGTTGAAATAATTGTTAAGCTTCCACCGTCTTCAACATTTCTAGCAGCACCCAAGAACCTTTTTGGCTTATGTAGTGCATTAGAATCAACACCGCCAGATAAAATCTTTCCACTATGCGGAATAACAGTATTATATGCTCGGGCTAATCGCGTTATTGAATCTAATAGAATAACAACATCATCACCAACCTCTACGGCTCGTTTTGCTTTTTGTAAAACCATTTCAGCAACCTGTACATGCCTATCTGCCGATTCATCAAATGTCGATGCAATCACCTCTGCAGATACACTACGCGCCATATCAGTAACTTCCTCCGGTCTTTCATCAATTAATAAAATCATTAAATTAATTTCAGGATTATTTTTAGTAATTGAATTTGCAACTTTTTGTAATAAAATTGTTTTTCCTGTTTTTGGTTGCGCTACAAATAATCCTCGTTGACCTTTTCCGATCGGAGCCAAGATATCAATCACTCTTGTTGAGACTCCCTTTGGGTCAACTTCTAGTTTTAATTGTTCCTCAGGATAAAGTGGAGTCAAATTATCAAAATGTATAATATTTCGATGACTATCAGGTTCATTACCATTGATAGTATCTACTCTTAATAGAGCAAAAAATCTTTCTTTTTCTTTTGGTGGTCGAATTTGACCAGCCACTATATTTCCAGTCCGAAGACGGAAACGTTTAATTTGTGAGTGTGAGACATATATATCATCAGGGCCTGGTAGATAACTACATTCAGATGAACGAAGGAATCCATAACCATCTGATAAGATTTCAAGACATCCTGTAGCATAAAGCTTTTCTTCTTTTTTAGCTTGAGCTTCTAAAATCAATTTAATAAGATCTTGTTTCTTAACTCCCACATAATCTTGTATGCCTAGTTTGGCCGCTTGGGCTGATAATTCTTTTACAGTTAATGACTTAAGTTTAGCCGTTTCCATTAATTTTCCTTTATAGTTTTGTGGATTAAATGCTTAAATGCAAAATGGAAATAGGGGTTATGTATTGCCTCTACCCTATAATAACATAGTTTATAACTTTAATTATCTACTAGCAAAGAAAAAATTAAAAGTTTTTATATACGATGTCTCCCCAATAATGTGAACCTATTATTGCCAATAAATCTGATTTTTTAGAATTTTTAAATCCAGTCTTAATCGCTAGATTGGAATCATCAATAATTTCAATTTTAGACTGAGATAGAAACATTGATGCTAAATCACTAGATGTATACATTCGATTGTTTAATTGAGTAATAATAATCTTTGAAAATCGTTGATCTAGTTGCTTGATTGACTTTTCAATGAGTTTTGATTTTTGAACTGAAATTATTAACGTTTTATCACCTCTATGATTTAAAGAATCAATCGTATCGCAAAAAGCAATAATACTATCATCATTATGAGCTACATCAAAATATACATTAGGCTCAGAACACAATAGCTCCATTCTTCCTTTCCATTGAACATTATTTAATCCACGTTCTATTGTATCTTCTTTAATATCAATAATGTATTTAGCTGCAGCGATAGCTAATTGAGTATTTTCAATTTGGTGTGAACCAAGGAGATTAGATTTATATACTTTATTATTTTGGTGCTGTGTAAAAGTTAAGCTTGCTGACATTTCAATTGCTTTTTGT
>CEPA01000552.1_pt1 | contig 14649 bp, 24 predicted proteins | sample 356241 | NCBI WGS metagenome assembly CEPA01 (sample SAMEA2620542, study PRJEB7988) | marine metagenome | biome: marine biome (ENVO:00000447); feature: surface water layer (ENVO:00002042); material: "saline water (ENVO:00002010), including plankton (ENVO:xxxxxxxx)" | depth 5 m
GTATAATTTATACCAGAGTTTGTAAGTTCAAAAGAACCAATACTTCCTAATCCACTTCTTGATATTGGTAAAACTTTTGCACCAGAACCACCAGTTGTTATGATACCAGTATTGTATACTTGACCAGAAGAATCATCACGAACACCAGCAGTTGTATACTTATTTGTTTTATCAAGTTTTGGAAGTTGAGTATAACCGTTACCCCCACTTATCAGTCTAATGTCTGTAATCTCAGTAGCCTCTGATGCACTTGCAAAAGTACCAGTTTCTAAAACAATTTTAGTTCCATCATAATCATCTCCATAAAATATTTGACTTTCCTCTTCAAGTGTGATATGGTCTGATGTTTTCATATCATACTCACCAATCTCTTTATCAAACTTACTATTAGTATTGTCAAATTTTTGTGAAACATCATCAGTAGTATCAAATGATGGTGCAGTACTTCCACTCTCTGGTGCGATACCACCACCAACCACAGAAACTTGTGCAGCTGCACCAGTACCATTTGTATTTTCATTATTGATTATTAAATCATCACCTACTGCATATCCAGTACCAGCATCATCAATAATAAATTCATCAATTGAACCAGTATTGATTGTTTGAACTTTCACTTGAGCTGCATTATTAGAATTTGCAACTGTTCCGACATTTACTTTTTGATTGACTGAATAATATTGACCAGAATTATTAATCGCAACTGAAACAACTATCCCTCTTATTGTTGCAGTAACGTCAAGGTCATTCACACTTGAAATACCAGAAATCTGTTCACCTTCTTCAAAAGCACCAGTTTTTGTATTTTCATCAATCTCTATTTCAACAATAGTTGTTCCACCCTCTCTAAATGATACAGTTGATGTAACAATTGCAGTTGCTTGAGATGATACACCCAATATTGGTTGTCCAACTAAATCTGGAATATTACCACTACCTAATGCACCACCAGTTTCAACTCTTATTAATCTTCTAGTTGTCCATTTACCGTCAGATACCTTTAACATATTTTCATTTGGGAAAAGTATACTAGGTTGTTCATTTAATAGTAATCTAAAAAATAATTCGTGTCCTTTTTTAGTTCCCTTTGCAAGATATAAATCACGAACATTTTTAATAAGTTTTCTTTTGTCAACTGTAGTGTCTAGGTTGTCAACAATACCCTCTAAGAAAGCATCTCTAAAATTATCTAAAAATGAAAATAAGGTTGAGTCAACATTTGTAAAATTAATTAATTGTTGAATATTAGAAATAGGATTAGGTCTATATGTTTGAATAGTACCACTTGCGTTTGATGTATTACCAGATATTATTTCACCTACTTGAAATTTAGAGTTAGATGTAATAAATAATCTTTTACCATCATCTACATCATCAACTAAAACTTTTCCAGTTGCATTTGATGATTGACCAGTAACAGTTTCACCAACTAAAAACTTAACCTCAGAATCTTCTAAAACAATTTGGTCACCATTTTCATCTAATACAAAATTAACAGATGATGATTCTTGTCTTAAATAATTATTGACTTCAGAAAAAGTAACCTCAGCACTTTCAAGAAATTGAAAATATGCTTTGACAAAAGATGCAAAGATAGGGTGGTCTGCTTGAATAAATTCAGGCAGTTGAGTTTGTATGTGAGTCCTAACTTTTCTCTTTAAGGTTATGTCATTGTTTGACATTTTTAATATCCACTTGAACTAGAACCACTTGAACTTGATGAAGAGGTTGAACCAGATGTTGATGTTGTTGTTGAACTTGTTGTTGATGTCGTACCACTATATGAACTTGTAGTTGAAACACCTATACCAGCTGCAGAACTTCCAGTTGCGATTGAGTCTACAGTTGATGATATTGTTAATGCACCAGTATCTATTCTTACAACTTGATTACGAACACCCACAACATCATTTGACTCTGGTGTAACAATCAATCTGATACTTGTTGAAGTTGCACCATCTACAGTTGATATACTTGTAATATTTAAATTTGTTAAAATAATCTCACCAGTAACATAATTAATAGTACCAGCAGTATTATCTTCGTAAGTTGTTGTTGTACCATCTTGAACATAAAACATTCTTACATTACCATTACCATCATCATTTAAAAACATTTCATTTGTATTACCAGAAATGAAAAACCCACTTGATGAAAGTATTCCACCAGTATCCGACATATGTCCAGAGTGTGGATTAAACAATGCGTTGTTAAATGGTATTGTATATTTTGTAGGACTATTTAATGTTGGTACAAAATCTTTTGATAATTTAATTGTTGTAATATTTGAAGTTATTGAATTATCAGAATCGTCTATTAATCTAGTTATTTGTGAGTGTCTAAACACTCCATCAAAAGTTGATAAATTATTTGTGTTAAAATTTAATATTGTATCTCTTACATTTGATATTAATGTTTCAGATGTTTTTGTTGTATTCTTTGCGTTATACTGAAACACTACATTCATTCTTATATCAATATATTCTGGGTCTATAATTATTGGTGTTACAGATGCGATAGTAAAGTCATTTTTTAAATCGTTTACGATTTGTTGTTTTGCTGATGCAGTAATAGAACCTAGTGTTGGTACAATTGAAATATAAACTCTTCCGTAAACTGGAACGTCATTATCTTCACCACCATATACTTGAACAGATTTTGTATTAGGATAAACTTTAGGTATGATTGATTTGTAATCATTAGTTGTAACTGCACGACCTTGAGCTGCATAATCTAATGGTGCGTTTAATTTAATAGATTGTATAGTTTCTCTTTCTGCACCACCAGATGCAACATCAACTGTAAGTATTGATAAATCTGTTACAGTAGATATCGCATTAGAAGATGTAAATGAGGAGGCACCATTTGCAACTGTTTTATTTGTTACAACATATCTTAATCTCACAACATTATTATCTGATAGTGCTTTACCAGTAATACCATCACCAAAGTAAACTTCAAACTTACCATCTATACTTTCTTGTAAGTAATATACATTTGAGGTCTGTGTAACTTTAGTCAAGTCAGTTGCAAGAGTAAAAGTTGTAGATGAGGTGGAAGTAGATGTTTCAAAAACATCAACTAGTAATGTTGTAGTATCTGCGTTCTCATCATTGAGAGTAAATTTTTGTTCTAAGTTTTGATTGTCTACCGTGTAACGATTTGTTACATAAGTTCCTTCATAAATTGGTATACTGTTAAATGCAAGAACTCCATTTGATAAATTTGTAGTATGTTCAGAGGTTGTAACAAATTGATATGATACACCATCAATACTAGATGTAAAAGTATATCCGACTGGAATTGTTGCAGTTGTTAAATTACCAAAATCATTTAATTCAATATTAACACTTGCCATTGGTGCTCTTGGTGAACTCGGTGTATATCCTAAAGTCTTTGCATGAGATACAACTGATTGTCTTAGAGCAGCAGTATCAAGAAAAGATTCGTTAGCAGCCATGTTGGTATTCATTGCAAGGTAATGTGTATTATACGCAAGAACATCTAACAACGCATTGATACCAGAACCCTCAAAATCATAATCTGTAAATTCTGATTGGTTTCTCATAAATGTTTTAAGATTTGTTTTGATGTTATCAAAATCTAATTCTGAAACTGAAAGTTTTTTATCTGTAGTAGCCACTATCTTAATCTCTCTAATGTAAATGATAAATCAACAAGTTCTGCTGGTGCATTTTGTAAATAAAACTCTACAGTTACACTATACGCATTTTGGTCAAAGTCTGGAAAAACTTCAACACCAGCAAGTAATGCTCTTGGTTCAAAGTTATTAATTGTATCTTCTATCTTTCTTGCAAGAGTATTTGCAACAAATGGTGTCATATTTTCAAATAATAAATCACGAACACCAGAACCTATTTCTGGATGAAAGGGTTTTTCGTAGTGTCCATATTGAACTAGATTACGAACACTTCTCTTAACAGCAGCTGCATCTGTAAGGACTGTTAAACCTTTTGTTACTGGATGTCTTGAAAAGTTTAAATTCAAATCCCTATATTGTTTTGAGGGTCTATCTGAATTATTAGTTCTTTCTGCATCTCTATATGCTGGTTGTACTGCCATTACATACTCCTCGTTTTATTTAGTTAGTCTACAGTCCTGCTTTGTCTACCACCACTCATAAATACTAAACCACCAGTAACATTATCTTCTCTTATACGAACTGGATTTAATCCCTCTGGTTTATCAAATTCAAATATATCTTCGCCATCATTTATATTACATAATACTTCATAGTTTGTTCTATAATCTGCAAGTTGTTGCAAACTGTATATATCAGTTTCTTTTGCAATATTCTCATCATAAAACTTTCTAACATCTTCAGTTGCATTAGGATTTGTTGTTAGATTTTTATCAATTAATTTATAGTTTAGTCTGAAATGGTTGTTAAATCTATTTTTTCTTTTCGTTTTTCCACTTGACAACCAATTTGCAATCTGTACATTTCTTAAATTTTGTCCTTTAACTTGTAATCGTCTTACAAAACTTGGGTCATCAAGAAATCCGATATTAGTATCAAGTGTTACTTTTACTTTTGTTCCATCACTTTTTGTATAGTCAAAAGTTTGTGGAGTATTTTTACTTCTAAGTTTTTTACCAACTAAAGTCATTTGACTAAACATAATTTTCATTTTTTCTACATGATTGTCAACTAATTTTTTTAAATTATTTAAATCTTTATCTGATACTGGAGCTGTCTTTGATGGTTGTACACCAGTTTCATCTTCTGCTTCATTTAGTTTTTGTACAACTTTATTTTCTAGAATCTCTTTCTTCTCTTGAGGGTCAAATGTTCCAGTTCTATCTACGATTTCCATTTTAATCGTTTCTTCTTTTTCTTTACACTTTTCGATAAATGATTTTGGTATCTCACCATTTATTTCTATTGTATTAGGAACATTTGCTTTTATATGTTCTTGAATACTTTCTGTTCTTTTTAATAATGCATCAGCATCAATTTTAAAACTTTTTAGAACATTCAATGCTTCTTTTTGTTTTGTGGTAATCTCTGGTTCTGCTGATGGTGTTTCTTCTTCACCAGCCTCTTGAGGTATTAAAGATTCTTTTGCTTTTTGTTTAACAACAGCAGCATTATATACTACTTTGATTTCTGCGTAAAATTTATTTAAGAAAATATTTTTACCATCTTGTGAATATTGAATATTACCAAAAAAATTATTACCTTCTTCTCTTCCTTGTACACTAACAATACTTGTTGGTGTTTTATCTAAAATAATACTATCTGCACCATTTTCTTTTTGTTCAAACTCTTGAGTTCCAGATGCACCAGTATTAACTTCAAGATTAGGCATATTACAAATTGCATCTTTCATTTTTGCTTGACCAGCTGCAAGAGATTCTGGAGATAATTCTGGAACTTCTGAAAAATCTAAATTAGGTAATGTCGGAAAAGATAAACTAGGTAAACCTAAATCACTAAGTGAAGGTAATTCAAAACCAGTAATTGGGTCAAGGTTAGGACTAGTAGTTTGTTCAACTGTATAAATTACCTTAATCTTTTTATATACTTGTCTTGTTGTTACTATGGTATCATCACCATCTGATGAAGTTGTATAACCTACACCACCGAAAAAATTAGTTCCCTCTTTCATACCTTGTACTTGAGTAATACTTTTATAAACTTCTGTGATTATGACTGTATCTGTGTTTTCTCCAGTCTCTTCTTTTTCAACATCTGCAACTGATGGACTAGCACCACTTGCAAGTTCAGAAGTTGCAGTACTTATCAAAGTATCTATGTCAGTACCAACCTTATCAAGTGCATCAGTAAACTTTCCTTTGAGGTCATTTAGTTTTTCTGCTGCTTCACTAGACTTGAGTGGGTCAAGAGTTAAGTTTATAAATTTGTCAAACTCTTCTTGAAAAGATTCAAATGGTTCATCTGGTATTTTTTCTGCAAGATTGTCGAGTTCTTTTTCTAACTCTGGAAGTTTTGCATCAAGTTCTGCTTTTAAGTCAGATGCAACTGCATCTATCTTTTCTGTAATCTTAGATTCTATTTCTGCAATTTTATCTGTTACTGCATCTAAAGATAAATTTTTACCACAAAGCGCCATCTTAGTTCCTAATTAGGTGTAGAGGTTTGATTACCAGCAACTCCAGCAGGGTCAGTATGCGTATGACCAGTAAGTAATATACCAGATGCATTTACTTCACTTCCACTAGCAGCCATAGTAATTGTTCCAACACCAGTTACAGTATCGTTTAAAGTACCACCTATTGTTCTGACAACATTATTAGATATAGTTTCGGTCAAAGATGTTTCCGTAACTATAGCCATTTCAGTTGCAGATTTAATATTCATTTGTGTTCCAGATATCATAGTTGTTTTACCACTAATAGATGATTGTACATGATTTTGTAATGCAGTAACTTTGATATCACTAAACACTAATGTTGTTTCATTTTTACCAACTGTTTTCTTATCATCACCTTTTACATTTTCTATTCGATTACCTTTTAATAATATTTCTGTATCTGCACCAACTGTTTGAACAAATTTGTCGGAAATGTTTTCTGCAACTGTTCCTCTTATTTCTGCTTGTATGTTTCCACCAGAAGTACCAGCACCAACTTTCATTAATTTATTTTTATGTATCTTTTGTGTGAAATCACCCTCAACCTCAAGAACATAATCACCTTTAATAAGTTGTCTTACATTTCCATCTACTGTAAGATTAATACTACCTTGAACATAACAATTTCTGTTTCCAACAACTATTTCATAATCGTCACCAACTATTTTTACAACTTTACTTCCGTCTGGATGTATTTCTTCAAAAGAACCAGACCTATGATAAGTAAAAAGTCTTTCTCCCTCTGGACTATCATCTATTTCATGTATATGTCCACTTTCTGATTCATGGACATGATTAAATGGATAAAAAGAAACTGAATTTGATTTTGCATCTAGTTCATTCCATGATGTACGACTTTCTTGAACAGCTGCATCTTCAACTGTTGGTATATAAGGTTTAGTTGCAATCGGAACTTCAGTAACTTGTGCTTTTCTTCTTGTAAATAATGAGGGATGAGTATCTCCAACTAATCCTTGTGCAAGTCTATTTACGTCAACTTCGCCTGTGGTTTTTGGATACACACCATTAGGGTCATTAAATCCTTTAGTACCATCTGGTGAACTCAAATTAAAGCCAGGCAAACTACCCAATATTATTGGTTCTTGAAACAAAGTATCTCTAAAGAATCCTAAAACCCAAGAACCCTCAACTAAAAATGGTGGTGTTTCTCCCATACCATTCATAGATGGTACAGTTGTTGGATTCATTACCCACGCCCAAGGTAAATCTTCTGTTTGTATTTCATCTTTGTTTTCTGTGTGATATCCAACTGCACGAACACGAACACGACCAAGTTTATTTGGGTCATCTCTATCTTCGACAACTCCAGTAAACCAAGTGAAACCATCTTTTCCGATAAAAAAGTTTTCCATGTGTTTATTTAGTCTGAATATAAAAAAAGAGAGAACTCGTCAGTTCCCTCTTTCGCAATTTCAGTTTTGTTTAAAGTCAAAAACTGGGGGCAATCCTCAAAACGACTATTTGGAATTTTCGCAACTTAATCTACTCTATATCCAAATTCTAAAATATAACTTGTGAAATCTTTGACGTAACCTTCCAAACATTTTTGTCGATAGAATTATTCATCTTGTTAAAATAGTTATTCGCTTTTTGCAACTGATTAATAGTAAAGAACTTAGATGACTTATCACCGTTCTTGTAAATTACCTCAATCTCATAACCTTTTTTCATAATATTTTCCATACTTCCTCTCTTTCTAATCGTATGTTACTTGAGCTGCATAATCAATCTCATTAAAGATTTTTTCCAACTCTGCAATTTTTTCTTTACACTTCATCTTTGCAAAACCGTTCCCAGGCGTTTTCTTTTCTTTTTCTAAAGACTTTAACATATCTTTGAAGTACTTATAATCATTTTGCAACTTTGAAAGATAATCTTTATAATCCATAATTAAACTCCATTATCAAAAACATTAGTATCTGCATCAGTTATAAATGCATCTTTTACATCATCAAACAACTTAGTGAAATGGTCATAATTTTTCCACCATGCAGTTTTACAAGCAAGAGCATCTAAATAAACTGTATCCTTAACATTTTTCCAATCAACATCATTAATATCTTTATTCCATATTTTTGGTTTTACCCAATTGTAGATATGTGATTTAACTAACTTATCTACATCACTTTGATACACCATCTTACACATTACACACCCCACTTTAAATTGTTATCTTCTAAAATAATATCTCTTATCTTTTCTCTATCAACAGAGTCAGCACAAAACTCTTGACCAACCTTTTCAATATGTTTTTTAACAGCATTGATAACCATTGAATTAGTCATACCCTTGATAGGATACAACCCAGACTTTTCGTTATAGAACGAATCTACATAAGCAACAAAGTCACAAATTTGATTTACGATTTTCTCCATTACTTAACTCCTTGTTCTATAGCAGCAGCGATAATGATAGGAGTCAAAACTTCTTCAACTCTATCTTCCCAATGACTCCAAGTCATTCTATTCGCATAACTTGTTTCTCTATAACCAACAGACCAACCATAGATATCTTTGAAAAGTCTTGATTGATTACAAAGACCATTATTGAAAAGGTCATAAGCAGCATTTTGAGCACGTCTGAACTTTTCTAAATGTTTGTTCTTTGTTTTTGGAAACTCACATCTACCCTCAAAAGGTAATAACTCAGTTAACTTATCACACAAGTCTTTAAAACCCTCATTAACACCCCAAGGATTTTTGAACATTTCTTCTTGATAACCTTTATACATATTTTTTTCTCTCTTTCTCTTGATTATACTTTACAATACCATGTTCTGATAACATTGTCAACCCCCCAAGAAAAATCCTTGCAAATCAAAGACTTACAAGGATTGACTTTTTGAGAGAAATGCGAATCAATGCGAATCACTTTATTAATATGGTACAAAATCTAAATCCTCTCCGTATTCAAAATGTCCATTGTCCATGTCGAATACACATCTTGCAATATCTGTTACCCAACATTTATTGACAACAATACCATATTTTTCACCGACATTTTGACATAATTCAATCTTATTTATTTTTGCAAGACCAAATTTACCCATGACGGTATCACCAACTTCTAAGAAGTTTTTCTTATCTAAATTATCCATTATTTATTCTCCACAATTTTAATTTCACCCTTAGCGATTTTTTCTTTGAATTTATTCAACCATGAAACAGCCATTGACTTTTCATCACTTGCACCCTCAGAAATATTAATCATGCAACTTTCAAAAGTATCGAAATACTTTTTTGTTGTTTCATCTTGAAAAATATCTAATTGTACCATTATTGACTCCTCTAAAAATTAATTTCTTTCCTCATTATACGAATCACTATACCATGTTTTCATAACATTGTCAACACTTAATTTAACATTGACAAAAGAAAATCAGATAAGCACCATAGGTTATAACACTAAAATAACCTATGATACCAACTGTCAAGAGAAAACCCATTAGCGACTTCTATTCAAAATTTCGTTGTTGATTTCTTCTATAGACATACTTGCAAATCTAGCACTAAACTCTGCATCAGTTTCAATATTTAAAACCTTACAAAGTTTGTCAAGAGTCTCTTGACCACTTGATGACATTCTATCATATTCCCAACATAGGTCAACAACTAATTTTGTAACTTGTGATTTGTTTAACGACATTATGCAGCCTCCACTATTTCATAATCTTTATTCCATTTACCAACACTAATTGATACATAGTAAGCAATATCAAAATAATCTGTCATTGCATCTGATTTATTATACCAAACTTTTCCACCATTTTTAGCAGGAGCAGTATGAGCAATCTCAGAAACCTTATCTAAAATTTTTGCATTTTCTTCACCGTAAAAATCCTTAGTGTGAAAATGATTGATTTGATGATAACCATCAAGATTGTCCATCTTGGTTTCATGAGTATACTTGTCAAAGTATTCATACTCTGCAAACCTTGGGCCTTTCATAAAATTAATATTGACACCCAACCAATGGTCACGAGTAACTGAAAATTTATATTGTGGAAATTCTTTTTTCAATTCATTACGAATATGTTTAACATCTTCAGCAGATATATAAGCCATAATTAACCTCTCATTTCTACAGCATTATTAAATAATTCTTTTGCACCATCATCAGTAGCAAAACCGTTCTCACTTGCGAAGTCCATAGAACTTGTGAACATCACTTCACCAAAAATCTTTTTGGTATCAAGAATATATGCAAGCATCTTAGGAGTCTTTGCAAAACCAACTTGATTACCAGCACCGATAAAAACACCGATACCACCGTTTTGAGCATCTATAAAAACTGTTTCTTTCATATTTTCTCTCTTTCTCTTGATTACATATATAATGTACTATGTTATCAGAACAAAGTCAAGGGTTATTTTAAGTCATTGTTTTTATTGAATAATTTTAGGGGGGTAGGGGTGGTCATTTTGCGAATCGGTGCGAATCAGCGAATCACCTACGACCAAAGAATTTCTTTGCAACATTAATCGGATTTTTTAAATCTTGGTAGACATCATCTATGAAGTTAATATGTTTATCTAACTTATCAAGTCGTTCTTCTATTCTATCAAGTTTATCTTCAATCCTCTTCAGAGTCGATTCTAGTTGTATGTCTATTTGTTTATTCATCTTATTGAATCCATCATAACTAAAATACAAACATAAAAAAATGCAAAGATAAAAACTGGTGTTGCATTACTTATTTGTTTATTTGATTTAGGTATTTGTTTTTTATAATGCGAACCCATATAGTCTCTATCCCATGCATCTCTTCTTGTATCTTTTTTTGTTTGGTCATATTTTATTGATAAAGGGTCAACCTTATAATCTTCTTTCATTTTTTACTTTCTAATTCTTCATTCACAAAACTTTGCAATTCTTCTGTCATTGGGACTATTGTTTTATCCCACCATTTTATAAATGCATCATAATCATTATCAAAATAACTTTCTAGTATAAATGTTTCTATTTGTGAACAATTAAAAGCCATTGACGGTTGTATTAAAAAATTTGCAGATAATACTTCACACATTGAAAGTTGCATAATAAATTGATTTAACATTTCTACTTCCACTTATTCTTCACTCCCAAATATTTTATTATGAGTATTATTTACTCTTACAAATGTTGCACACTTAGATAAAGACTTTAATCTTTTTGCACCAACGTAAGTACACGCTGAACGAATACCACTAAGAATATCTATCAGAGTATTCTTGACAGGCCCTTTGTAGGGAACTGAAACTGTCTTACCCTCGACACCACGATATTCTCTATGAGGTACATTATGTCTATCCATTGCAGTTTCAGATGCCATACCATAGAATTCCATCTTACCATTTTTAACAACACCATCACATTCATCATGTCCTGCTAACATTCCACCAATCATTACAAAATCAGCACCAGCAGCAAACGCTTTCACGATATCACCAGAATTATTACAACCACCATCTGCAATAATATGTGCATTGAGTCCATGAGCTGCATCTGCACACTCCATGACAGCGGAAAGTTGTGGATAACCAATTCCAGTTTTAATTCGTGTCGTACAAACAGACCCAGGCCCTACACCTACTTTTATAATATCTGCACCAGCAAGAATCAACTCTTGTGTCATATCAGCAGTCACCACATTACCAGCGACAATCGTTGCATCTGGTAATCGCATACGAATATCTTTTACTGCATCAATCACAGAAATAGTATATCCGTTTGCAACATCAATACCAATGAACTCCCATTTCAAATGGTGTGTAATTAAATGTTGAATATCATCAACACCAGTCATCATACAAACATTTTTACCTAACATCTTATTGTCAGTTGTTCCAACTCTCCACCATGTTGCATCTTTTTTCATATAGTGTCGTGCAGGACAAGTAATCATATTCTGTTCTAACATTTTTTCATTCATTTGTGGAGTCCCTACGGTATCCATATTAGATGCCATAATCGGAACACCTTTCCAAGTCTTACCACTATGAACAAATGTAAACTCACGATTCATATCAACATCATATCGTGAAGTCAGAGTAGACCGTTTAGGTCGAATCAATACATCATCATAATCAAGTTTTACATCATCTTCTATTCTCATGAAACCACCCCACTAGGAACAACAACTTTCCAACCCATTCTTTTTTCTTGGTATTCTCCGTACCTATCGTCAATCCAATCACCATGTTTTAGATACCATTCACAATGACGAATATATGCAGAATGGTCAGCGCATTTCGCAATCGCACCATCAACCTTTCTTCTCATATTATTCCTCTCAGCACTTAGAAGGGATTTTTGGGTTTTTATCCATTGAACAACTTTCTTTCGACTCAAAGGGTCATCATCTGGTCTTGCAAGAACACTCGGATGAATATTCGCATACTTCGGTGGATTTTCTTTCAACCTTTTCTCTCTTGCAACTCTCAGACGCTCTGCGGCTTTTTTTCGTTGTTCCTCACTCATTTTACGTCTGGTCATATCAAGTCGCTCCACTTCTTTAGTTTTTCTCTCTTTTCCTCTCTACGTTTCTCAATCTCTGTCCAAGAGAGAATATCCCATTCGACCAACAAATCAATCATTGCGTAAACATCTCCGACCTCATCTTTGAATTTCTGTCTGTCAAAGATTTCACTTCTTCGTAAGTTCTTAGAACATTCTTGAATGAGTTCTCCACACTCTTCCATGAGTATGACCATGAGTTGTTGTCTTTCATCTAAGGTTTTCATTTCACTCATTGTTCTTTTAGTACCCATATAACTTTTTCAGAACCATCTTTGTAGGTCAAAGGAATTGCTGGAACATTTTTATTCCTATCTTTATAATCCCACTCCCATTGATAACCTTGTTCAACTTGTTTATTTGCAGTTTTAAAAAATTCTGCATTGTCATATATAAATGAACCCAACACAGACATTATTAATGTTTCTATCATGATTACTCCTAACTAACTTTTATTGCAATATATATGCAAAGACCGATAATTAAAAGTTTACCATAATCTAGGTCATACTTTGTACCCTCACCAAATCTTCGATTAAAATCTAAATTGCACCAATCAATAATTCTACCCCACATATCTTTACTCCTTATTGTAATTAAAATGTATAATAGTTTAAATAAATTCTTTTCATGTATCATCAAATCTTTACTTCTGTATTCCCAAGATACAGTTTCATAGATATACTCACCTTTGTATGGATTACTTTTCTTTGTCATGTACATATAATGCAATCATACCATAATGAAGAACTTTCAATAGGTCTTTTCTTGCATCCTCTCTTGAACCTTTTTTTCCATATCGTTGTGCATACTTTAATATGTTACCCAAACAAAAACCAGTACCATGACCAGAGTCAATAATGAACTCTGTTGCTTGATATTTATTTTGTGAGTAATGTTCTCCGTATGTCTTATCAACATATTCTTTTAATTCTTTTAGAACTCTATCCTCATGATACTTGTAATCAACACTCTCAGATTTTGGGGGAGTGGGTTCTTCGATTACTTTCTTATTACCAAATAATTTCATAAAATATCTTTCTGTATCTTTATTGCATTTATAGATTATATAACTATGTGTAGTTTAACACCCCCACCCCCATATGTCAAGTCATGTAGAGAACTCTTTCGAGTCCCCTAGTCTAGTCTACTCATATTATATGCTGTTATACCATAGTCACCTAGTACCTTTGCAAAGGCTCTTGCGTAGTTTTCTTTTCTCGCAATACTCTGACCGAAATCAGAAACCCAGACAGTCCAACCACCATAGTAAGAGTCTTTCCTACCTATGTTGTTTTTCTTCATCCAAGTAACGAACTTTCCCCTAGCGGGCTTAATGTTAATCCATGCGAAACCACATAGACCGTCTGCAACATAATATGTTTCTTTTGAATAGTCTATGTCATCTCCTAGCGGTGTGGTAGGTGTTCCGACAACCATAGGTGTTGGTGTGCAACCGTGTCCAGCAGCCATACCAGCAGAATGTGCCTCTGCATATATCATAGCAGGATTATCTGAAATTGAATTCTTTTTCATATTAGATTCCTTTCTCTCATTACAGAATCAGTATAACCGATTCGCTATGCTATGTCAAGTCACTTATATAAATGTAATGAAAACAAAGGGTTAGCTGGGTGTTTTTGTGGTGTTTCGTGGGGATTTCGTGATGATTCGCATGGTGATTCGCAAAATCTGCCGATAAATGTCAGAATTTAATCACTACAGTATACGATTTATTTTAACCTTTTATTAATATGTCCGATTTACTTCTATTACACTACAGATAGGTAAATCTTTTCCGATACGACAATTTCCTCTATAGTATTCTATTATCATACACACAATAAACAATAGAAAAAAACTAGGAAATATAAGTCTATCCCAATGATTTTTTAACCATTTTACCATAGTCCTAATAACCTTCCGTTACCTATTATAATGAATAGACAAGTAACTATATGTAAGAGAAACCAAAAGGTTCTTATAGTAAGGTGTACATGGTCATCTTTCTCTTC
>CEPA01009367.1_pt1 | contig 14641 bp, 4 predicted proteins | sample 356241 | NCBI WGS metagenome assembly CEPA01 (sample SAMEA2620542, study PRJEB7988) | marine metagenome | biome: marine biome (ENVO:00000447); feature: surface water layer (ENVO:00002042); material: "saline water (ENVO:00002010), including plankton (ENVO:xxxxxxxx)" | depth 5 m
GGCAAGCAGCGAAGCGAATGTGTCGATGCTGAGTGTCAGTGGTCTGCCGAAATCACGACCTTTGAGCGTGGCGATTACATCACGTACCGTGCTCAATCTGTCGACACATCGACAGCATCTGGTGGTACCAACACGCAGAGCACATCGAGCAACAGCTTCGAAGTTGGAGACCCCAACATGATGCTCATCGTTGAATGGCGAGACATGGGATACAACACTCAATACCTCTGTGATTACCAAGTCATCTTCTATGACGTCACCAACGAGATTGAGTTCAAGTACGATACCTCATGCAATGCATACTACGACTATGCTACGGTCGGATACATGGATCACACCCGAACCAAGGGTGACACCATGCGAAACCCAGGTGGTGGATACATGGCTGGAAACAACCCGCACACTGCCAACTTCCGTATCTCAACAGACGGTAACGACCATGGATACGAGACCTTCTCTGCAGGAATGAAATCCGTCACCAACGCAGCTGAGGTAATCTCTGGATCCTCGAACGGTCGCCCAACAGGATACTACTGTTCGTACAGCTACTACTGGAACCAATTCAAGACCGGATGCAACGCGAACATCGACCTACCATCTGGCTTCACGTTTGATTACTTCCAGAAGTCCTTCGACGGAGACGACAGCAACGACCGTCTACGAATCGGTCGACTGGGTTACCTCTACATGATTGACAGTGGTTCAACAGCACTCGAACGTGGTATCACCACATGGGGTACCAACATGCCAGCATTGCCATACTCAAGCAACTCAGCAGCACGAGCTGGAACCATCGCTCCGTGGTGGAGTTACTACAGCAGTTACTACTGTTACGACAACACGAACACAGATTGTGGCGTATACGTACGTGCCATGCCGTTTGAAGGCAAGGGTACGGATGTCGACAGCGATCTTGATTGTTCAGGCAACAACATCGAATGTATTTGGGACAACGAAGGTTCCCCATACCGAATCAGCCCAAGCGGCGACTTCTTGTCCGTCAGCGGCGGCGACCTGACCATCGAGCCAGGAACCGTTATCCAGGTTGAACAGGGCAAGGGTATCTCCGTCGACGGTACATGTGATTCCGTTAAAGCATCCGGTAACTCGACCCATCACATCCTCTTCGAGGGTCAGAATGGTGCTGAGTGGAAGGGTCTTTCGTTCACAGACGATTGTGCAACAACCGGCGGAACCGATGACCGACACGTCTTCAGTTACGTCGATTTCAAGAACACAAGCACTGCTGCTATCTCCGCAGGCTCACGCCACGGCGATTACAACGCATACTGTGCTGACAGTTCTGGTGGTACCCGACCGTGCTATTCCAACAACAATGTTGGAAACTTCACGCTCAGCCACGTCACCTTCACCAACGTCGAGACGGCCATCCGTCACGGCAGTGGACAAGGTACCGGCTTCACCATGAACGAATTCAGCATCAGCGGTGCAGACAAGGCTTGTATCAACCTACCTTCCAGCTCCAACGCTATGATCACAGAAGGTACGATGACCAACTGTAACACGGACGGAGAATCATGGGGTGGCGCTATCGTCAACTACCCAGGTTCAACCGGTGGAATGCTCCATGTTGAGAACGTAACCATCGAGAACGCATACGTCAACCTGATTGACACCGATCTCCAACATGTTACCATTTCCAACGTTACTGCAACCATCACATCGGGAAGCCAACAGACAGGTACTGTTTTGACATCCGATTTCGGTGTTGCAAGCGAAGTGAAATTGAACAACTTTGTTGCCGATGATTACTCAAGCGCATCCATTAACGCCCTTGGTCACATCAACATGACCGATGTCGACTGGGGAAGCGCTGATTTGACCATCGCACCTGGTGGATCCTCAAGCACAGCAAACGGACCATCTGGCGATCATGCAATCATGGACGATGTTACTGCAGGTGACATGCTCATCTATCGAATGCAGCCATCCATCTTTGCTGACGTTACAGCAGGTCATATTGACTTCTCAGGTAACGCAATCACCACCGATGCAATGGTTGTCACCAACCTTGACTCCGGACGCTTCGGAGTTGCAGGTTGTGGATGGATTATCGATGCTACGACCGTCGATGCTGACCGTTTGTACAGCAGTTGTTCAAGCAGCGCTGCTCCAAACACGATGATCTTCGATAGCGGTACATTGACACACACATCGAGCACAGACCATGCGGTCTATGCGCGAAACTCCAAGATGACACTCGGTAACTTCGGTATTACCAGCTCCAACGCTGGAGGCGGAACGGTATACCTTGCTTATGGTAGCTCCAACGCTGACATCCGACTTATTGAAGTCGACCAAAACGGCAACGATTGTGCCGACTCCAATGGAGATACCGGAGACTGTGATGTTTACACATCAAGTTCAGCTGTCATCTATTATGGTGGACTTGCTGAACTCCGTGCCTACCGACTTGAAGCCGTCAACGGCGTTGTCACAGAAGTTGACAAGTCCGGTCACGTTGTGAGTGCAAGCGTCGTCAACGGTGCTGGTTCCGAACTCTTTGAGGTTGGATCGCACATCACTGACAGCAACGGTGAGGCCGATGTATGGGTCATCACCGGTGACAGCAACGGTAACACATACTCTGACCACAACCTACGTGCCTTTGGACCAGCGGGTCAAAACGAGACCACAACCAACGATGCATGGTACCCAAGCGGTGGATTCACCATCGGTGATTCATTTGCGCTCTTGTTGGAGCCCGCACCTGTGGATTTCAACGGAACCAACATGGATTGTGCATGGTTGGCTGCTTGGACCGATGCTGATACTGGAGCCGGTCTACCGACCAGCGGTACAACAGCCTCGGGACACACCATCTACGAATTCGACGGTACACCGATGACTTTGACTGAAGACCTCAACCTCAACGGTTGTGTCATCAAGCTCATGGGCGCTGTTTTGAAGGTTAAGTCGACCGCAACAAACACACCTGTCTTGACACTATCAAACGGTGGAAAGTTGGTTGTTGGTACGTCAAGCGTAGCAACTGGATCACTCCAGGCTGTTTCGTCGACCTACCCACTCCACATTGACATCCAAGATGGAACACTTGAGATTGACGGTGGTATCGTCCGTGACGTTGCACAAGACGCCACGACAGGCGCAGCGCTCTATGTTGGAGACGGTGCAACCCTCGTCATGAAGAATTCAGGAACGGTCTACGGATCATCCGCCACCTCCGATACCATGGCAACTGTCATGATTAACGGCGGTAGTGCTGACATCGATTCTTCGAGCATCATCAACGTAGGAAACACTGGTACCGCCCTTTGGGTTGAACAAGCCAGTGGATCGTTCAGCAACGTTGCAGTACAGAATGCTGCTGTTGGTATCCAATCCTACAACGGTGCACCACAAATCGATGGATTCACCTCGACAGACAACACTGTCGGTGTAGACGTCTACGGTGGAATGAGTCTGCCAACCATCTACCGGTCCACGTCGCTCTCAGGCAAGTCCACTGGATGGCACACCTACGCCATCGACCTCAGTGCTTTCCTCGGAAGCGGTGACTACTTGCAAGTTGGTGCAAACACCATCTACGGTGGAGGAAACGCACACCCAACGTACAACTACGCATCAAGCAAGTATTACATGATGACCGACCGATGGAACATCGAGATCACTTACGATGATGGAAGTGGTGAAGTTTCTGAGAACATCACCACACCTGACAAGAAAGGATACTATCCATGGGGAGCTAACGATCCGAAGTCAGGAAACGGAGCGGACACCTACGCCGGTGGTGAAGGTGGTGTTGCCTCGTGGCATTGCAACCAGTACGGTTACAGCTACGGTCCAGGATACACTGGCTCCTTTGATGGATACATGTACTACATGTGGCGCTTCTGGCCACAAGGCCCACAGCAGTTCGTTTCCTACCCAGGTTACTACTACTACCCAGACCAGTTTGGATTCCGCTGGAGCGAGATTGATTCCGATACCAGCCCATCCTACGGATCCTATCCGTACATGTACTGGGGACTCTACTACAATTCGTACCACGGTGGACAAAGCGTCTACAAGCCTCCTGAAGGATACGTCGGATACGGTGGATACTACAACGTTTGTGCAGCCCGCGCTTACTCCTACTGGATGAACGCTGGTGAAGGCGCTCGAATGACCTTCCCAATCGTTGACATCTCCGATTCGGATATTTCCAAGGTGACCATGTACGTCGACGTTCTACACAACCGTGCAGACAACTTCCAAGATCGAATGGACTTGGTTGCTCGTGTCGGAAACGATCCAAGCGATCTCGGTGATTACGCTCGAGACAGTGGAACGGCTTCCTTCCAGAACGGTGACATTACCGGTGCAGAAACCGGTATCATGGTCGGCGGTAACTTTGCTTCCGGAAACTTTGACGGAATCGACATTACTTCGCCAACCGACTCTGGTATCGAAATTGTCGGCGCGACCGCTGCCGCAATGAACGATGTTGAAGTCACCGGCGGAGACTACGGTATGCTCGTCTCAAGTGCGGGTTCAGGTCAAATGGACTTGACAAACATCGACTTTGACGGTCAGAACAACGCTGGTATCTACTACGTTAAGGACTTCGGCGGTTCTCTATCAGGTACCATTACCAACAGCGCTGGTGCAGCATACAAATACGGATCATTGACGGTAAAGGATGCGTCCTTCGACAGTGTGGTTGTTTCAGGCAACAACGTTGGTATCGAGACTGCTGGTTCAGGTGACCTCACCATCAGCGGTTCAACCTTCGCTAACACAGTGGATGACATCAAGATCACCGGAACAAGTGAAGTTGATTTCATCGAAGGAACCATCGACACCAACAAAGTTACAGTAACCGGTAACGGTGGATTTGAGCGAATCCGTGAAGTGACAATGTCACTGGAGGCCGATTCCAGCCCTGTTGCTGACACGAACGTTGTGTTGATGAATGCAGACAAGAAGATTACAGGTACTGGAACCACGGACAGCAACGGTGACGCAGACGGAATACAATTCCGAACCATGCGCATTGACTCCTCTGGAGCGACAACTGACGATTTGGCCGGATACCAAGCAGCTACAGTTGCCATGATTGATTACACATCGACCAAGGGTGACTTCAGATACGCTTTCGAAACCTTGTCGCTTAATGATGCAGGCGGAAACACAGGAAGCATTGATTTGACGGATCGAATCGATTCTCGAGTTTGTTACAGTTGGAACAGTGCGTCTTACGAGATGGTTTCCAGCTGTGCGAGTTACCTAAGCACTGGTGGTAGCCGTGACCTATCGGACGGCAACGGCGGTACGTACAAAGAGTACGGCTACTACTCAGCTACACCTGGTGACATGTCCGGTAAGACCATCATGATGGACGTTCCGTTCTTCTACTTCGACGACGGCGACACGCACAACTGGAACAACACCCTCGTTTTGGTCACAGGATCATACACGTTCAGTGATACACAACGCTGGTATGCTCAAAGTGGCAACAACGCTCCTGCGTTGTACATGCACGATTCTGAAGTCTACGGATTGGCTACCAACTCAAACACCGGGCAACAAACCGGTCTTGAACTTGGTTGGATTTATGATTCAATGGACATCTCCCTCAAGGACACAACATTGAATCCCGTTGCAACCATCACAAGCGGAATGGCTTACGCATCATCGTGGAACAGTTGGGACTACAAGTCCGAATTCTTGTACATGGATAACGTAACCGTTACTCACTACAAGGGATACACGCCACTAAACAATGCGATTCAAAACACTGACATCTGTGTTCGAATGACCGGTTCCGATGGATCCTACATCAAGGACAGCACGTTCAACGACTGTGGTACGGGTATTTACATGACCCGCAGCCCATATGCATACGGTCATCAGGCCAGTGAATTCGGTGCTGACAACCTCACCATTGAAGGAAACGAATTCAATGATGGTGGAGAAATTGGAGACATTTGGGTTGGATCCAATGCTTACGTTGATGACTTGGTGGTCACAGGTAACTGGTTCAACAGTTCCTCTTCCGAGGAAGGATTCCAAGCATACTCTGGTAACAACAAGCGATTCACAGTTTCGGACAACTACTTTGACGGACCACAAACCGCGATTCAGATGTACGGTATTCAGGATTACACCATTGACAACAACGAAATCATCGGTACTGCGGAAGCAGGCGAGGCTGGTATCGAAACCGACGCTGGATACGGTGTCATCTCCAACAACTCACTGTTGGACGCTGATGGCGGTATCTACATGGAGGACGCTACAAGCCCACCAGCACCATCCACAAGTTTGTGTACGATTGCATCAAATGCATACAGAACTCAATCATCCTGTACGTTTACAATACCGTCGGGTGTTACTGCGTACGTTGATCTTGAATCGGACAGCTGGGGCGGTGAAATCGGTCTTGAAATCACCAAGCCTGACGGTACGAAAGACACATGGGCTGCAGGATCGTTCAGTTCCAACACCATCTACGCACGACTAACCTCTTACTCGACCTCGGGTCAGTACACCCTCAAGGTAACTGACACATGGGGCGATGGTGGAGCAAACATCGCAGTGTACTACGGTACATCGACTGGCGGTTACGACGGTCCATCCGTTGAAAACAACACCATCTCGCTCAGTGCGGGACGTACGGCGCCAAACGCAGTTGGACTTGACTTCAACGATTGTGACAAGGTCACCATTCAGAGCAAGGATAACGACGTTCAAATTGGTGACAACGCAATGGTTCTCAACGGCTGTGGTGTATCCGATGTGGACTCTACCTTCGCAGGAACAAGCGTTGCCTCGAGCATTGGTATCTCATCGCTGAACGGTGATGACATTACACTCGATGGAACAAGCGTTGGTGGATATGCCTACGGTATCTCCGTCGAATCCGCAACCTTGGTAATGTACGGTGACGCTTCAGTCGCTGGTTCAACTGCAGGTGTCTACGCCGACAGTGCAACGGTCACAGCGATCGGTGCATCCGTTGACGGTGGAACAAGCGGTACAGGATTGTACATGGTCGATGGTGACTACTCGTGGATTTACCCACTCGATGCTGCGGGCAACGTTGGTGTCTACGCTGAGAACACCGAGTTCCGATGGGACGGCGGTACCTCAACGGCAACAACAGCACTCCATGCTGTCGAGTCGACAGGATCTGTAGAAAACCTGACCTGGTCTGCTTCAACAACGCAGATTAACGCAGGCTCGAACGCTTATGTAACCAGCATTGGTAACTCGCTCGATGCCTCGAAGATCAGCATTGTATCTTCTGCGACCATTGATGAAGCGAACCTCTTCAGCCTTGATGCTACTCACCTAGGTGGCGCAGCATCCGCTGTTGGCATGTCCTTGGTTTCCACAGATGGAACCCGTGCAGCCTACGTATCACCATCCTTCCAGCCTGATATCATGGCTGTAGACGGTGACGACTCGGATTGGATTGGTGGTACACCACTGAACCCATCCGACGATGCTATGCCCGGTTTGATTTCCGGTGACGGAACCAACGACTTCTACGTCACATACAGTGAAGGCGATGCGCTCTACATCGGTATGACCGGAGAAGATCTCACCAACAACGACCTCTTGATTTACCTCGATGTTGTTGCTGGTGGAACCAACACAGGTTACAACCTCAACGGTGCACACACCCTCCCTGTACAGGCAGATTACCTGTTCTGGGCAACCAGTGACTCCAACATGGATCTTTACTCCAGTGGATTCCTCGGTTGGGGTGCTAGCTCCTTGTCCAACGACGCTGTCGACGCTGACCTGGGAACAACAACTGCCAATTTCTTTGAAATTGCAATCCCATTCAGCCGAATCGGTGGAACGCCTGATGAAGTGAACATTGTTGCTGTCGTCCAAGACGGTTCAGCAAACATCCAAACCGTTCACCCAACTCAGACCGTCACTACTGGCGTACAAACGCTTGGAGAGTACATCTCTGTCGAGACCACTCATGACGACTTGGAATCTGGAAGCATCAGCGACGAAGTACTTGTCTACCGTACCTACAAGGGTACGACCACCGCAGGACCTGCAAAGGACTACGATGTAATGATCAAGACGAAGGCCGATTGTGCATTCGACTGGGCAACCATTGACGCTGTTTCAATGGCGACCAACCAAGAACTCAGTGTTGACATCAAGCGTGCATGTCCTGAAATTCAGGAAGCTCTTGACGATGATGCAGTCGATGAAGACAGTGGTGCCTACGTCATCTCACTGACCAACCTTGCTGATGACGTCCAAGACGATGAGGCTGACCTCACCTGGACCGTCACAGAAGGAACAACTGTTGCACACAGCAACGTCTTGGTCAACTGGGACAAGAATGGACACACAGTGACCATCACGCCTCTCGCTGACCAATTTGGTACGATTGAGTTCGAATTTGTCGTAACAGACAGCAACGGCTTGACCGATACAAAGAACATGACCTTGACGGTGAACAACGTCAACGACAAGCCGGACATCTGCAACGTGGAGCGTGCTGATTGTATGCCAGTCTTCGTTGATGACGGATCTTACACGAACATCGTTCCTGAAGGATTCGGTAGCGTCTCCAAGTTCCTTGGTGACATCTCCAACGCAAGCAAGTCGTACATCCGTGACATGGACAACGAGCAGAGCCCTGTTCGACAAGTCTACACATGGGGTGCATCCGTACCAACGAGCTGTGTTGCATTCGGAGTAAGCGTAACCAACAACGAATTGACCATCACCGAGAACACCTCCAACGAACTTGGTGGTGCGTGTGACGTCACACTCACTCTAAGTGACGACGCCGGTACATGTTACAACTCTGACTTTGCTGACACTACAGACGACACCAAGGCTGCTTGTGAGAACTATGTGTATCTCAACAACGCCAACTGGGGTGGAACCTTCTACACTGGTTGTTACAACATGCACACGCATGTGTTCGACCCAACCACATCGCAAGCAGAGTGTGAGGCATACAGTTTCACCGGCGAGAATGCTGACGCAGATCCGTATGTTGTCTCGTTCTCTGTAAGTCCAGTAAACGATGCTCCAGTCGTCCTCGATTGGGATGTCACCTCTGGAGCCGTTGTAACCGCTGCGAACGGATCAACACCAGTTGCTCCATGGTCCATCAGCCTCATGGAGGATGATACCAATGTCGAAAACTTGACCTATGACTTGTCTGCAGTCAAGTACGATGTTGACCATCTCGATGCTGACTTGACTTGGACTGTAGAATCAACCGACCAGTGTACGTACGAGAACTACTTCAGCACAGAAATCGTTGGAGACAACCTTGTCTTCACACTCGTACCTGATGCAACGACAACCGCTAACGCTTGGGAAATCGACTACTTGAACGACAACGGTATCCACCAAATTGGACCAAGTGGTTCCGACTTCTGTCAGATCCGCCTTGTCCTCAAGGATACTGCAACCGCACCAAGTTATGTTCCGAACTACGACCCATCGGTTATGCCGATTGCAAGTTACCAACAAGGTGTTGCAACTCAAGAAATCGGTGTTCGTGTTGAGAACGTACGTGAACTCGTTGCAGATTACTCGTTCGATGAAACCACAGGATTCGACTTCCAAGGCATTACCGACGTCTTGACAGGCACCTATGTGCCGGTTGAGGTTGACGTCAGTGCTGGCGGCGATCAAGGACCGTACACCTACGACCACATGTTGGCTGTAACTTTCCACACCAGTGGAGGTCACGGTGAAGCAGAGAACGTCATGTACGTCACACCTCCTGAATGGGGCGAGACCATGACCATCAAGGAATACGTGTACATCGTTGACGACGGACAATCCACACCATACATCTGGGTTGAAATGGACGTTCTCACCTGTTTGGATGCAGAGTGTGATCTCTCGAAGTCTCCCGCACAACGGTTCCAGACCGATGATCCATCATCCCACATCAACTATGGTGGCGGTGTTGTTGGTGACCAATGGTCCAAGCCTGGTGCATACGGTGACGATGGAATGAAGGAATCCCAGCGCCGACCGCTTCTCCAAGACAGCAACTGGTGCAACAACGTCATGTTCTCCGATGCATCTGCAATCGGTAGTGACGCAGGAATACCAACCACCTGTAACCATGCGAACAAGCCAGCTGAGGACTTCCTCAGCAGCGGAGACAAACTCCCGTCGGTTGTTCAACTCGGTGGTGGCATTGGATCTGTTCCATCGTTCGCACCAAGTCTCGTCGTCGTAGCTCTTGCTGGCTTCTTCGTAACTGCACTTGCCATGGCAAGCCGCCGTGACGATGAAGAGGAAGAAATCGAAGACACACGACGCATTGTTGAGGATGAAATGGCTGTTAGCCCGGTTATCGCAACCATCCTCATGGTTGCAATTACCGTGGTTCTCTCCGGTGTAATCTATGTCTGGGCTTCATCTCTTGCTGAGACAGGTAAGTTGGGTGTTCCTCGTGTGACGTTTGACATCGAAAACGAAAAACTGGGAACTGTGGACGGATACTGGGCCATTACAGTCGATCAAACAGAAGCTGAGTTGGCGACAGGTGCCGTCACAGTAACGGTGCTTTACACCAACTCAGACGGTGCTCGAACATCCTACGAAACACTCCTCTCGAACACGAGTGGTGTTTATGGATTCAATCCTTCGAACAGCGATGCGTTTGTGACCTTTGTCGATAAGGTTGAAGACGATGGTACCTTCAAGGAGTCTACCTTTGGTATCGGTGATCAGATCTTCGTCAAGACACACGCTCCTGACGGAAAGGCATTGGACGATGCTACCATTCGTATCACGTACCAACCAGGACCAGGAGAAGGTTCGGTCATCAAGACCTACCAGGATCTTGAGTACAACAAGGTCGTCTGAGACGAGGTAACGATTGAACGACAGTTGATGGGCCGGTGACCTCAAGTCACCGGCCCAATCTTCTGGAGCAAAGCGAACGCTTTCAAGCGTTGATGTCCAGCGTAAGCCATGGCCAAACCATGTCGTTGTGTTGTTTTCGATTGCGATGGAGTACTCGTAGACTCTGTGAGTTCGTGGAAAACATTGCATGATGGATTCGGTACTGACAACAGCCAAAATCTCTCGCAGTTTATTGCGGGGAAACTCACTGATGTTGAATTCATGCGTTCAGATATTGCGATGTGGAAAGCGATCCGCGAGCCAATCCATAAGGACGAATTGTTCAGAATGTATTCCGGTATTTCCCTCATGGAAGGCGCACGCGAGACCGTAAAAGAACTTCAAGATGAGGGCGTTTACGTCGCGATTGTCAGTGCAGGCGTTGATTTGTTTGTCAGCAGTATAGCTGGTATGCTGAAAGTTGACGATTGGATAGCGAATGGTTTCGAATTTGATGAAAACGGCTTTTTGACCGATGACGGTGTTTGCCGACTCCATGCAAGTGGTAAGGGGGATGTCATAACGCGGCTAATGGATATACATGGATTTTCACCAGAGGAGATTGTTTCCGTTGGTGATTCAGAAATGGATTTATCGATGATGGTTGAGGGTAGCAAATTCATTGGTTTTAATCCAAGTCGCGATTCGTCAATTAAAGCCTTTACCGATGCGAACGTTCCGATTGTAATGGAGAAGGATTTGTCAAAAATCCTCGATTTCATCAAGCTGCCATCAAGCGAAGGGAATTGAAGTTGTTTCGTGCGATTGAAGATTGACAACGGTTAGCATGCATGGTTTTGGCTGAAAACCGAGCATTTTCTGATATGATGTTTGATCTTGCCACGTTGAAGAACAAATGAGTGTGGTCCCTCTAAAGTCCATACAAGCATGCCCGTGTACGTGCCCTGTCACAAAAATATCTGGAACCTCTCGTATGACAAGCCCATCCTCAACTTCTGGGGATAACGGCGTTTTACCCCCCCATTGAGGGGCTAAATGTCTTCTTCTAAGCATCTGGCGCATTGCCTCAACAGGTTCTGCATACGTTACCGTGCGCAACCCTGCTACGAAATCATCGATGGACTTCCCATGATACGAAAGAATTCTGACATCATGTAATGAAAAATCACAAGGATTCCCTACAAACGTCGTTTTGTTGTAATCTTGTTGGATTTCTTTGCCAAAGGTTGGTTGTGGTTCAGCAGGTCGCACAGCATCATGATTTCCAGGCAGCATCACGCACTCAACCCAATCGGGCAACTCCTCAAGCATTTGTGCGAACAGACTGTATTGTCGATAAAAATCAGGTATTGCGAGTTCTTTGTCTTGACCAGGGTATATTCCTACACCATCAACGCAATCACCGCTTAGGACCAAGTATTTGATGGTCTTTGCGAGAGGATCGGTGTGAAACCAGCGTACCATTTTGTGCCATTGGGCTTCAAGAAATGTCTTCGATCCTAGGTGGATGTCTGAAAGAAATGCAGCACTTATTCCAGCGTGCGCCGCTTGTTTTTCATGCCTATCTTTCATTGGGAAGAACAGGTCATCAACATAGAAAATGTCTCCCGTCTGTGAGAAGGATCCACTCACTCCAAGCACGTCATCGGGCATCAAACCTGCCTGAACAACCTGTTCGTGCATTCGGTCACGATCATCACCTTGACGAATTGTCAGCAGACAATTCATTTCACCGGTTTCATCCTCCAGAGCGAACAACAGATGTCCGTTTTTTGTGTGCCTAGGTTCGTTGACAAGTCCGATTGCGACGGCTAGGTTTTCATAACCCTGGTAGCGCCTGTACTCCGTATTCAATCTACCAATTTCCTGAGGTTTTCTTGGAAGTCGAGAGTTTTTTACAATCATTTTTCGAATGCTGTTCAAGCGGTCATTGAAGCATGCCTGAATGTGACTCATCTTCCCCTCAGTCGTGCTGTTTCCGGTTATATCATAATGAACAAGAATGTCATTATCAACATCTGTAGCAATTCCTGAAAAGTCTTTTTCCCTCCAATCTGGAAGATTGTTTCTGTATTGAATTTTAACGGGTTCAGGGTCCTTAATTGGTGCGATGGTTCGACCTATTGGCTGACTGATGTTTTTTTGTTCATTGTTCGGTTTCGATTCCAAAATCATTTGATCGAGGAGTTCGGTTGTCAACATTCCGCGTTGAAAACCAATTTTTGGGCCCTGTTCAAGAACTTGTATCGGATGTTCTATTGTGAGGAGTTTTTGTTTTACTCCAGTTGTAACAAGGATTCCCCGTTTCATTAACTCCTGCGAAATCACACCCCATTTCGCAGTCATAATTGGTCATGAGAGACGACCCTCCAAAAGGGTTCATGTTCACTCGTTTGCTGAATCCTTGTCCCAATCAACATCAGTACCCAAGTTGTTATCTTTTGAGCCAGCGTTTCGGTCAGCCCATGACTGGGATTGCCAAGCGGTCTCTTGTGCGGCAGCAGCAGCTCTTTGATTGCGTGCAATTTCTTCGAGAGCCTTTACTCTGGCTTCTTCTTCCCTCTGTTTAATTTCATCCTGTAGGTTTTTCTCAGCGAGTTCCATCGCCTGATCCCAATGGCGGATTGCCGTGAGCAGAGCGAAATGTACGAACCCTTCTTTGTTCTCTTGTCGATTTCCACCGATCTGCGTTGCTTCAGCGATAGCCCAAGTCTTTGATGCTATTCCGACATAGACGTATCCTACTTTTTTGCTGGTACCATCGTTACTCGGTCCTGCAATTCCTGTGATGGATATTGCAATGTCAGCATCTGCTCGCGCAAGAGCGCCTTGTGCCATTTGAATTGCAACTTCTGCGGATACTGCACCGCGTTTTTCCAGTGTCTTAGGATCGACATTCAGTTCGCGAATTTTTGCATCATAGGAATACGTCACCCATGATTGATTGAACCACTTGCTCGCACCAGCGATGTCAGTAAGCGTACTCGACAATAAACCACCTGTGCAGGATTCAGCGATAGTGATGGTGTATCCATCTTTCAGACGGCGAACCAACCGCGCTGCGGCCGCTTGAGCCTCTTCGTCCATTGGTTCAATGCGGTTGAGCATCTATTTTGAGGTTATTGGATTGCCAAGCGTTTCAAATACGACTCCATCAACGGAAGGTTGGGTCTGTGGTCTAGGGGTTTATGACGTCGCCCTTACAAGGCGAAGATCGAGGGTTCAATTCCCTCCGGACCCACTACCATAAATGATCTTCAATTGTTGAAGCGTCACACGACACGACTTTTGTAATTCCCGTGATTTGACGAATTTCGTCAGCGTCTACTGATTCAGACACGAGAAGGAGATGGACTGCGCGGACCCATAAACCGTTTTCAGGAACAGATTTCCGGTGATCAACGGCTACTAAAACCCCATCAAGTTCAGCGAACATCATTACTGACAACGCCTTGGGGATGTCTTCTTGTTGAAGAATCACCCAACGAAAACCCTGTATCGATTCACGTATGTTACCACTCAGTTTAGAAAATTGAACAACATTCATGTTTTACACCATCTTGTAACGAAGAAGAGCGACGATGCCGCCTAAGCCAGTAAGCTGCTCCCCAGCATCGTGGTCGATTGAGCACTGAATCAAATCTCCACCTATCTCATCCAATTTCGCAACCCAATCACTGAGCAACACCCCATCAATCAACGTCTCTCCATCCCTCAACAAATCAATCGCAACAAGAAGTGTTTCAATAGCTCCTTCTTCCATGGCTCGAACAAGTTCCTGCTCTCCATAAGCAAC
>CEPA01310704.1_pt1 | contig 14628 bp, 12 predicted proteins | sample 356241 | NCBI WGS metagenome assembly CEPA01 (sample SAMEA2620542, study PRJEB7988) | marine metagenome | biome: marine biome (ENVO:00000447); feature: surface water layer (ENVO:00002042); material: "saline water (ENVO:00002010), including plankton (ENVO:xxxxxxxx)" | depth 5 m
CCTGCCATATCCGGGAGCTTTCATTACGCTCATGAGCTTCATATCGACCCATGTCTTAGCGCATTGGCCGTAATATATCATGACGGAATCGCAAGATTTGAGCTTTTCGATATTTGATTCCTTTATCTCTGACTCATCACCATCGAAATTTGGCGTCAAAACCTCCAAGCCATTATCAAACAAGAAGTCCTCCAAGGGCGCAACGTTCTCTTCGTCTGGAAGGTCGTATATTAAGTAAACGGATTTTGTTCCGTCACTATCCGGCATTGACGTTTCAGCCGGGGTGCTAATGGGTATCGGGACACGCAGTTTTTCTACAATGTAGTCTCTAAAATTATCCAAAGTATCCTCAAGCATCTCTGCGCCCTTTTGACGGTTTGGGTCCTCCATTAAACCATGAAGAAAGGTAACTTGCCTGGGATCGGTTGGATTCACTGATCTTGGCATCCAAACGAATCTCCTAAAGCTTGGATCGATTGAGGCACGCTCGGCAGATGCATTCAATTGCATTTCAGGTATGGAGCATTGTGCATCTTCAGGGACGATGCCGTACTTCTCTCCTACTAGGTGTACCACGCAATCCGCCTCGCTTATTTTTGCAGTGGCTTCAGACAAAGCATTTTCCGAGGCTGCAATCAAAGGATCTAAACCTATTACCTGATGACCACGGGCGACGAGCTCACGAGAAATTTTGCGACGAGATTCCTCGAGGTCTGAGGTGACCGAAGACAAAAAAACAATTTGGCTATCCTCATCTGGAGCAGGAATCACGGATTCCTGATCCCCATCTTTCTCGTTATCCAACGCAACAAGCACATCGGCTACCTCCGTAGCTAAATCGTAAATACGAGAATAATAACTTTGTTTCGCCTTTTGTCCAAAGGCCTCATCAAACTCAACTACACGGCCCGTTTCTTGATCAAGCTCGAAGAATTCAAAACCCAAAATACTCCCTAGAATGCCAGGTAGCTGGGTGTCACTCGAATGGGCAGCAATAGGGGTTTTTATAACTTTAATAAGTCTCGATTTACCTTCAACATTGAGTCCTCCTTGATCTTCAGCATTGCGACAGAAATTAGTTATTTCCTTCCGGCACCATTCAGATTTCACATATCTCGGAGTAAGTATCGAAATCATCAGGCGTGAATTCTTAAATTCATTCACTATCGCCTGATCAAACACATCATTCCCTCGCAACTTTGGATCTCTCCAAATCTTTGGAGGTTCTCCTGTTAATTGGGCTATCTTGACTGAAAGCGATCTATGAAATTTTGAGATCCAACCCTTTTGTTGCTCATCAAGGGACTCGTCGTCAATGTGTGCGTAACTAATAAAAATGTCATTCATGATGATCTAAAGTTTCATTTTGGGGTTCATATAAAAAATTCTAGCCACTTAATTTGACGCTCATTCCAAAGTCTTTTGCCAGCGACTCGCACCACTCTTCGTCAGTGACGTTATGCCAATTCGCCCACTCGGAGTCTGACTTGCTTTCTCTCCATTCAAGAAACGGGATAGCATCTGGCCCAACTGGATGCCGTAAACCTTCCCTTTTACCAGCCACGATCTCCACTATAGCGTCAGCTACAATTTGAGTCGATGCTGGGCTTTTGAGAGATTCTACGAACATGGCCGCCATCCTATTTTGCTGTGGGTAGTCAGGATCGTATTCTGCCTTGGTTATGTCAGCAGCCATGTCTGTCGCGATTATCCCGGGCTCGATTATCGCCACTTTGACGCCATGCGGCAGTACCTCCTGGGCGAGGCAGTCTGAGAGTGCCTCCAAAGCAAATTTAGATGCTGTGTAAGGTGCAAGCGGTGAAGCGGCCACCTTGCCCGCTACAGAAGTGATATTTACTATCAATCCTGTACCACTTTTTTTCATATTCGGTAAAGCTGCCTGAATGCAACGAATGGGTCCCAGATAATTCGTATTCATTACTTCCTCGAAAGTTGAGATAGGACATTTTTCAACCGATCCTCGTCTCTCGATTCCAGCATTATTAATTAAGATGTCTACTTTTTCCCCTGAGGACTCAATTGAAGCAAAACACCGTTTGACGGATGCTTCATGATTAACATCGAGTTCTACAACATCCACGTCTAAGTCATCGCCTGAGATAGAACGAAGAAGGTTTTTTGATTTGGTCTCCGGATCTCGCATTCCTGCATATACCTTAAGCCCGTGGCAAGCGAGCTTTATGACAGTAGCTAGGCCGATTCCTCGATTGGATCCTGTGACAAGTGCTGTTCTTTTCATTAAATTAAAATTTCAGTTGATGTATTTGTGTAGGGGAAAGTTCCGGGGTGCCGTAACTAGTTTCGATTTTAGCCGCCTTTCACACCACAACCCTACCTAGGCTGTGAATCGTTTCTTTATTACAAATGATTTGCTTGTCAATTTAACCAAGTCAGATTTATTGTAAACAAAGCAGGTGTTTGGCTACCTATCGAAGCTAGTTATGCATATTTCTGTAGATCGTCAAAAGCAGTAACGAGTAAATGAGGTTTGGGACCACTAAAGTTGATGCACAGAGAAGATTTGATCTGCGAAAGCCCACCACCATCCATCGATGGCTAAATTCTTCAACTACTACCCCACAGATGCACCCCATCAAACACGCCATCTTCTCTCTCCTCTTTCTAGTCCTGTGCCCGATTATTCACGCTGTTTATTCAACCCAATTCATCCGCTTTAAAGCTGAAGCTGACCTTTCGCATATCGTTATCAGCAAACCCAACGTCGTATTCATCCTTGCAGATGATCTTGGGTACGGGGATTTGGGGTGCTACGGGAATACTATTCTGAATACGCCGAATCTGGATAGACTAGCGGCAGAAGGCCTTATCCTGAACCAACATTACTCCGCCTCACCACTCTGTGCACCTGCACGTGCTGGCCTGTTGACAGGCCGCTATAATCACCGGACAGGTGCCATTTCCGTGGAATCCAATCGTGGACTGGACAGAATCGCCTTAGAGGAGACCACGATCGCGGATGACTTTAATCAAGCCGGATATGTCACGGCAATGATCGGGAAATGGCACAACGGTTTGTATGACATGCGATACCATCCCATAGCTCGAGGCTTTGACCACTTCCTCGGGTTTCTCAATGGAGGAATGTATTACTATAACTGGATCCTCGACCGGGACGGTTATTCGGAAAGAAGTGATAAGCGCTACCTGACGGATATGTTTACGGATGAAGCGGTAGGCTTTATTAGCGTGAAACGGCAGGATCCGTTCTTGCTGTACCTGTCCTACAACTCACCCCATTCACCGTTGGAAGCACCGCAGGAACTGGTGGAAAAATACATGCAGATGGGGAAGCTCAACAAGGGTGTGGCGACCCTCTACGCAATGATCGAAAGCATGGATACTGGGATCGGAAAGGTACTTGATTCTCTCAAGGAAACGGGCCAGGCGTATAATACAATTGTGGTTTTCACCAGCGATAACGGCCCACTGCTGGGCAATTACTCCAGCGACGAGGGGAAGTATAACATGGACCGCTACAATGGTTCGTTAAGAGGGATGAAACAGGATGTGTTGGAGGGGGGAATACGGGTGCCCTGCCTGGTTCGTTGGCCAAAAGGATTTAAAGGAGGGAAAACCCTAAACCCAGTTGGTCATTTCATAGATTGGCGCCCGACTTTGATAGATGCCGCCGGCATTAAATCCGCTTCCACTTTGCCACTGGACGGCCGATCGCTGCTCTCCTCTTTCCGAACCGGTCAAGATGATCATGTGCGATCACTATTCTGGCAGTTCAATCGTTATGATCCAGAGGTGCACTGTAATTCAGCCGTCCGGAATGGTCCATGGAAGCTGTATTACCCCAGGATTCCTGAGGCCATGATAAAACTCAAGAGTGATGGTCCACCGTATCGAGAATTATTCGATCGCCCGCATTTTGAGATGGAAATATCCAATCCTCCTGTGGAGCGGACCTTATCCGATGCACGAGCACCGGAGCTCTATAATATTGAGGAGGATCCAAGTGAGACGAATAATCTGGCAGACCAGTATCCGGAATTGGTCAGCGAACTGAAATCCCAGTTGGAAAACTGGTTTGAGGATGTGATGGAATGATGAACACATCCGGAGTAACAGATCAACTCACTCGGTTCTCCTTGTCCCCTATCGGACCGATCCGCAGAGAATTGTCGTTTGTCTTGTTATTCGTCAACATGCTGGTGGCGATGGTATACTGTGTGATTGCAAGGGATATGGTTCCCTGACAGTTTGAAGATCGTTGGAAGCCTCACTTATACGAGGCAATCGGTAATAGTTCAGATCAGTTATAAATCATGAAAGAGGTAGTCCATTTATTATTAACCCTGTCATTATCCATCAGCTCTCAATCCGCACGAGCTGATACGGACTGGCGGGATATTCTAAACGGTAGTGGAATCCCCAACAGGAGCTATTCAGACCAGCCTTATGTTGTAAGGACGGATGATGGTGCATGGATGGTAGTCATAACAACAGCTATGGGAAAGGAGGGTGCAGATACCCAGCATATCACAACTCAGCGAAGCTTTGATCAGGGGAAGTCATGGCAGGACTTGGTGGAGGTGGAATCCCCTGAAGGCCCGGAGGCGTCTTATGCGGTACCTTTGAAAGCTCCCAATGGACGATTGTTCGTCTTTTATAATTACAATGCGGACAATATCCGGAGTCTTAAACGGGATCCGTCAGACACATCCAGTAGCAAAAACATTACGCGGGTCGATTCTTTCGGGTATTATGTTTTTAAATACAGTGATGATAATGGGAAAAGCTGGTCAGATAAGCGCTTCATTATTCCCGTCCGAGAGACTGAAATAGATCGGCAGAATGTTTACGGTGGGAAAATCCGTTTCCATTGGAATGTTGGTAAGGCATTTATTCTTAAGGGAGTAGCCTATGTACCGCTTATCAAAGTGGGTAATTTTGGAGAAGGTTTCTTCACTTCCAATGAGGGAGTGCTTCTCAAGAGCAAAGATTTGCTAACCGCTGATGATCCTGCCCTAGCAAAATGGGAAACCCTTCCGGATGGAGACATCGGTTTACGCACACCGGAAGGAGGCGGGCCGATAGCAAGTGAACAAAGCTATTCGGTTTTGAGCGATGGATCCATTTATTGCGTTTACCGGACAATCGACGGTCATCCAGTCAATACATACAGCCGTGATGGGGGGCACACATGGGAACCACCACAATACATGCGCTACGGTAATGGCCGTAGGGTGAAGAATCCTCGGGCGGCGAATTTTGCCTGGAGATGTGAAAATGGAAAATATCTGTACTGGTACCACAATCACGGAGGCGAGTGGCTACGGGAGCAACCCGACAGGAGAACGGTCGCCTATCGTGATCGCAATCCCGCTTGGGTGCTGGGTGGCGTTGAACAAGATGGGGCAAATGGCAAGATAATCAGTTGGAGCCAGCCGGAGATCCTGCTCTTTGACAAGGATCCCATGATTCGGATGAGCTATCCCGACCTAATTGAGGAGGGTGGGAAATACTTCATTACAGAGACGCAGAAGGATTTGGCACGAGTGCATGAACTGGATTCATCATTAATCGAGCTACTGTGGAATCAGGAATTCATTAGTGAGCGCTGTGAGAATGGTTTGGTTGCATCATGGGATTTAAATAACCGAACGGTAGGTCATCAAATAAAGGCGGTTAAGTTTGATCCATTCTACGTGCGCTCAGAACGGGCAGACAAGGCTGGTAAAGATACGGGCGCGGGTCTAACCATTGAGGTTTCGTTCAAGCTGAAGGACCTGACTCCCGGGCAAATGCTGGTGGATGGCCGTGACAAATGGGGCAAGGGATTTTGGTTAGAGACCGGCGATGATAGTTCTCTCGAGTTCTCCATGTGCGACGGGCGGATGGTGAATTCTTGGAGTAGTGATCCGATAACTACACGACTGAATCAAGAACACCATGTCAGCATAATCGTTGATGGTGGCCCAAATGTCATCCTCTTTGTCGTAGATGGATTATTGAATGATGGTGGTGACCAGCGGCGATTCGGATGGGGTCGTTTAAATCCACAGCTACATGACCTGAATGGTGCCAGCCATTGGACAGTCGCGAAGAGCTTAAAGGGAAGAGTTAATGCCCTTCATGTGTACGACCGGGCAATTAAGGTGACCGAGGCCATCGGCAACTACAGGGCAAGTAAGTAACTATACTTAGAATTATGAATCAGCTCTGTTGTGTGTTTTCCATTTTCCTGACTGTTGCCACCTTTGCCTCCAGCCAGCCCAACGTTCTCCTGATAATCACGGATGACCAGGGATATGGAGATCTTTCCATTCATGGAAATCCAATACTCAAGACGCCAAATATAGACAGCATCGGCCGTCATGGGGTACGCTTTGATCGGTTTTACGTTTCAACCGTCTGTGCACCAAGCAGGGCCGCAATTCTGTCCGGAATGGATCCTGTTCGGAGTGGCGTGCATGGAGTAACACGTAACCAGGAGGCTATGGATCCTGATGTTGTGACAATAGCAGAAGCTCTAAAAGCAGCTAATTACCATACTGGATACTTCGGGAAATGGCACAACGGTGCCCAGTACCCTTTTGTGCCGACTGGGCAGGGATTCGATGACTTTTTTGGTTTTACAGCCGGCCACGTTAACAACTATTTTGATACAACACTTTTGCGGGGATTAAAGCCTGAGGAAACGACTGGCTACATTGCGGATGTTATAACTGATGAGGCGATTCGCTTTATTAAAGAAAACCAGTCTGAAACATTATTCTGCTATCTTTCTTTCAATACTCCGCACAGTCCATATCAGGTACCAGATGAGTACTTTGATCGGTTTTTTGGACGCGAAGGTCTGGATGAACGCGAAGCTTCATTCTTAGGTATGTGCGAGAATATTGATGATAATATCGGCCGTGTGATTAAGGTACTCAAGGAGACGGGATTATACAAGGATACCATAGTTCTGTTCCTTACGGATAATGGGACGGCGGCAGGAGATAAGCTATTCGATGCCGGAATGAGAGGAAAAAAAACCCACGTCCATGAGGGTGGTTCTCGTGTGCCACTTTTCATTGATTGGCCGCGTGCTGGATGGACTCCCCATGTAGTAAACAACTTAACTGCTCATATCGATCTTTATCCAACCCTACTAGACCTTTGTGGAGTGCAGTCACACGCTGGCTCCCAGCTAGAAGGAACAAGCCTTCGCCCTCTTTTAGAGAATAGAACTGCTGACTTTCCGGATCGCACCCTGTTTACACACAACACAATCGATCAAACAAACCGGTATCCCGGCGCAGTACGAACCTCCCGCTACCGACTGGTCCGGAAAATTCCCGGACCACAGGCAGGGTCCGCATCAGTCAATCGCGATACGGAAGCACTCCCATGGGAACTATATGATATGATAGCAGATTCAGCTGAAAAAAATGACCTGGCCAGTTCCCAGCCAAAGGTCGTCGATACTTTGAGCAGACAGTATGAAGAATTTGTCGATGATATCTTTTCTGACAGCCTAAGCCGGTTTCCGCTTCCAGTAGGTTATAATGAACATAATCCGGTTTCCCTGCACGCATCGCAGGCATATTTCAGGGATCCTGTTCACTATCAGTCAGGCAGGGGGTTCGCCCATGACTGGCTGACCGGATGGACTAGCACAGCAGGCAAGGTATGGTTCGAAATCAATGTCGTCCAAGCTGGTATTTACATGGTTTCGATTCAATTGGGTTGCCCCGAAGTAGATGCCGGCTCACGCGTACGTGTGACCGCAAATAGAAATTCTTGTGAAGCTAGCGTACCAAGTGCCCCTTCACAGGAAATTCAGCTGCCTCATCGTGAAGAACGAAGCAGATCAACGTTCAGGGAACGGGATTGGACAACCTTGGAAGTAGGTCGGATTGAACTTCGCGAGGGCAAACAAGATCTGACCATTGAAGCCCTCTCCATGCCCGGGAAACAAGTCATGGATTTTAAATTACTTATGCTTGAGCGAAAGTAACCATTTTTTATTTGAACGATGAAATGCAAACAAGACGTTCTTTTACTCCGCCTCAAGCGTGTTCTTCATTATTACAGCACATGGCCAGACTTTCAGGACGTAGCTGTCTGACTCGCTCAGAGGGCATCCCAAAAAATTTATTCCAATTGCCGAGAGAGCGGGATTCGAAATCGCATTATCGGAGTTCAATTTCTTAAGATTAGAGAGCACCTTACACCCTCTCTTTTCAGTAAACTGAGATACAGTTTTAAGCACTTATTTGGTTGAAATTGGTACGAATTTGGAGGGCCTGGGGGAGTCGGACAACTAATGGAACGTAAATTGGAACTCATCAACTGCCCCCAGAAAAATTGTCGCCCTGAGGCTATCTGAAAATAGACCCTACCTCAACCTTCGCCTTGCAAGAGCTAGTGCAACCACAAGGACTAACGAGAAGAGCTAAAAAAGTCTGATTGAGTGAAAATACTCTGGTGATTACAAAGAGTACTTGATGAGGCATAGCTAAGATACCACAAACAGGGATGACCTTGAAAGTTGCCCACAAAGTTTTTTCAGTGATTTTAGTCCTATCGTTGGGCCCTTATTTGGATTGTGGCTCCGCGGCTCCTAGAAAGCTGCCACCATCTGATCTACTGTGCTACGAAGATAGCGATGGAAAGGTTAAATTGATCGCTAAGCCTGAAGAGTGGGCTTTGCGAAGATCAACTATTGTAACCGGTATGGAAAAGATCATGGGAAAATTGCCGGGGGATCAGCACAGGGTAAGTTTAGACATAGAAATAGAGGAGGAGATTGATGGTGGTGATTATATCCAGCAACTAGTCACCTTCCAATCAGAGCAAAAATCCCGCATACCTGCATATTTGTGCTTACCGAAAGGAGTGTTAGCTAATTCGGAAAAAATGAGCACAAAGAAAAAAGCGAAAGCTGTCTTGTGTCTCCATCCAACAGATAAAAGTGCCGGGCACAAGGTTGTTGTCGGCCTAGGTGGAAGAAAGGGCAGGGCCTATGCTTCCGAGTTAGCGGAGCGGGGTTACGTTACAATTTCACCTGCCTACCCTCTCATGGCTAATTATTGGCCCAACCTTGATGAGCTTGGCTATATTAGCGGAACGATGAAAGCGATTTGGGACAATACTCGAGCACTCGACTTGTTAGATTCGTTAACGTTTGTCGACGGCACCAGAGGCTACGCTGCTATTGGACATTCACTGGGTGGACATAATGCTATCTACACAGCTATATTTGATAAACGGATACAAATTATAGTAACGAGCTGTGGATTTGATGCATTCGAGGATTACTATGGGGGCTCAGAAGAAAATTGGTACTTAGGGCGCGGGTGGTGCCAAAACCGCTATATGCCTATACTTTCAAATTATCGCGGTCGACTCGCTCAGATACCCTTTAATTTCCCTGAGCTTTTAGGAGCCCTCGCCCCAAGGCCAATCTTTATAAATGCACCCTTGAAGGATAGCAACTTTAGTTGGGAAAGCGTCGACAAATGTGTTTCTGCCGCACGATTAGTCTATTCTCTTCTCGGTGCCGAAAAAAACCTCGTCGTTAAGCATCCTGATGTAGATCACAGTTTTCCAGAGAAAACAAGAATCGAGGCATACCAACTAATCGACTCCATATTGCTGCAATGAGTGTCCTAATCTGTTTTTCCACGCCAACCTTTTTCAAATAGGCTCCCCAACTGCTGCTGCCTCCCCAACCTGTCTCAGGCCTAAGCAAGGATCTGTGTCTCAAAGTCCGCAGCCTCCATCGGGTAATGCTCGGCCAACAATTGATGCTTTATTACAGAACCAATCCCCATTTAGAAGCTATAAAAAAGCTCACCGAATTGAGGAGAGAGATAAGTTTTGCGAGAAAGACGCCAACCAGAACAATTCAATTTCATATCACCAAAGCAACACATTGATCGAAATAATAATCGGTTTGTTACCGTGTGGGAGAAACAACCTATTCTTATTTTTCATAAACGATATCCAAATCATTATTCTTAACTTCTTCTAGTTTAAGTAGCAACCGAGTTTTCATATTCTCCACGACTTTCAAGTAGGTTGGATTTGATGCCAAGTTGTTATACTGTCTAGGGTCATAATTCATATTATACAATTCCTTGTCGGCATCCACTTCTACACCATACTGGATATAGGCCCAATTTTCGGTACGAATTAAATATCCCATTTTGCCATTTCGCCGGGAGACTGAGAAAGCAAATTCGTTGATTTTTTGAGTAGGATCATCAAACAAAGGAGATAAATCTTTTCCTTGTATGTGTTCCGGTGGATTAAAGCCGGCCAGCGTTGTGACGGTGGGAAATAGGTCAACCAGTTCGGCAAACGAGTGGCATACGGCCGGAACTTTACCGGGCACCTTGATTATTAGCGGTACCCGAGCCGATTCTTCCATCAAGCTCACTTTCATCCAGAAGCGGTGCTCACCGAGAAGATATCCGTGATCGGAGGTAAAAATGACGATCGTGTTATCTTCTAATCCTTGATCTTTTAAGGTTTGTAGCACCTTTCCTACCTGTGTATCTAAAAATGAGGTTGAGGCATAGTATGCTGCCACGGCCTTTTTCTCCTGGGTAACGGTCATCTGCCCGTTGACGCTTGTGACATAGTTAATGCCCTGTGAAGGTATGTCATCCCAGTCGTTCTGGATAATCGGTGGTAGGACAATTTGCTCGTAGGGATATCGATCATAGTAGGTCTTTGGAGCTACAAATGGTACATGTGGTCGGAAGAATCCGGCAGCGATAAAAAAGGGCGTATCTTTATGCTCTTTTAGGAGCTCCGACACTTTATCAGCGGTTTTAGTATCTGTGTGCATTTCACCTTCATCCGCTTTTACGATGTTCATCAAGTTGCCGCCGTTTAGATTTTCTCCTCTTACGATATCACGGAGGCCATAGGGATTGTTTTGCACTAATTCGCTTTCCCCACGCGCAAACACTTCTGGTGCAGGGCTATTAAATCGCTCCCTCCACGATTCTTCGTCGTCTTGACCATGGAGCCCCTTCATAATATCGACCGATCCCATATGGAAGATTTTTCCGACCCGTGCTGTGTAATAACCATGATCCTTAAAGAACTGGGCCCAAGAGGGTCGGGTTGAACCCACATTTTCCCTTCCACTAACATAGCCGTAGGTTCTGGTGGCATTGGGATAATAACCAAACATGAGTGAAGCACGCGAGGGGCCACACACAGGGTACTGGCAATAAGCTCTAGTAAACATCGTGCCCTCGGAGGCTAGCTGGTCAATATTGGGCGTTTGACAAGCAGTATTTCCATAAGACGATAAGGCAGTGGTGGTTAAGTCATCAGAAATGATGAAGAGCACATTTGGCCGACGCTCACTCGTAGCGAAGATCGTACAAGTGCTTAAGGTTAAAAGAACAATATTGAAAAAAGATTGTATGTTGCCTTTCATATCTTGAGCTTGGATTGGTGAATATGATACGTAGTTTAGTCGGATAGGATAGAGAAAAATATTCAAGATCTAGCAACGACTCTATAGGGAAGGACTGTTCTTTTTGGGGGTAATTGATATCCATTAGCAGGAATAAAATCCTCTATTGGTCACCCTCTGCTTTTTTCCCAAGCGATGAATTTTTCTCTCCATATAGCGAAGCCTCAGAAGCAAATTAATCTGTTCCTAAAAACCAGTCGCTTAAATGGCGGAGAGAGCGGGATTCGAACCCGCGGTACGGTATGACCCGTACGACGATTTAGCAAACCGTTGCTTTCGACCACTCAGCCATCTCTCCGGTTAAAGGCCAAGAAGCTTTTGAAAAACCCTTACCCTAGCAATAAGAAAATTGACTGATTTCGTTTTCGAAATCAACTAATCGGTCTGTTGCTTGTGCACTTCGTTTGTTTCGCCCCGATATGTCGGAGCTCGGAACGAGCGTCCAGCCAACCCTCCGGCTAGGAATGGCAGAACTCTGTTTATCTCGTTTCGTTTATCGAGAACTAAAATCGATATATTTGTGATGCAGAAAATGTGGTTTAGGATCTATACGCAGAGACGCAGCACCTCTAATATGTTTTAGTAGGCCTCCCCAGAGACCCATTTTCACTATGAAAGGTAATAATTATTTTAGCGTTCTTACGAGCAATCTCGGGATCTTCGTAATTTCCATAGCCGTTACTTCCTACGCTAAAAAGGAAAATACCGAAGAGCTTGCCCGAATAACTGAACTGGATCAGACAATCGCGGAGAAAGATAAGCTCGCTCAAGAAGAAGCGAAGAAAGCGGCCTTAGCAGAAGAGGCCCGACAACTTGCGGAGGCAAAAGCCGCTAGTGAAGCGGCGACTCAACGGGAAAAATTGGCCGAAATCGCTGCCCTAAAAGCCAGTGAAGAAGCCGCCCAAAGAATGTCGGAAGCGCTCCTTCTCGAGGCTGAAAAGCAGGCCGCGAAGCTTGCGGCGGGAAGGAAGGCAATCGAGGAAAAAGCGGTGCAACAAAAAGCCCTGCGGGCACGGGAAACCAATGCTGCAACCGCCAAATTCAACTTGTACTAAGAGAAGCCCAATAACAATGTCGAAAAGACGTATCCGCCGCCCGGGAAGAAGCTCGTGAATCAGCCATTACCGAAATGGAAGGCCGAGCCGCTGCACCTGGACAGATGGCAATGACGGAAGTCATCTCCTGGGAAAGGGCTGAGAATCCCAAGCAAACCCACTAAACCTCGGTCTACTCTACCAAGACCAACACCAATTGCCTTTCTCCCTCTTACATTCTCGATTGAAAGAATAGATCCCGGATCTGATTTTATAAAAAACCGGCGACGCTACGTCGCCGTTTTTTTACGACCCAAAAGCGGCAATCTTCAGAAAACTCGCGAACGCTAAAAGACTCGTCGGATAATTCACTCCTCATCTGATCCTCGCTTAGGAACCATCCCGTTACCTTCAGGTCCTGAACTATTTCATCGCGGGTAGGAACGTGCATAAAGGTCGTTCCATATTTTGTCTCGAAGTGCCGATCACCCATTTCCAGCAAATTCGGATTACGTTCGATGTTGTGCTCGAAATTATCTGGATCCCGAAAAACGGATCGATACAGCAGGTCCGCCCGGTCAAGCGTTGAAAAAATGAATCGCCCATCGGGTTTGATCACCCGCCAAACCTCCTTTAACGCCCGTCGCCGATTCTCTCTACCTGGAATCTGCATCAAACCATTGAACCCGAAAATGACCGCATCAAAGCGCTCTTCAGGGTAGGATAACCCAGTTGCATCTTCGCATCGGAAATCGATGATAGCCCCCTCGTGAACGGCTATATCGCGCGCTTCAGCGACCATGGATTCAGAAAGGTCGGCCCCTCCCACACGCTTAAAGCCCATTTTCCACAAACCGAGTGCGATTCTCCCTGCCCCGCATCCAAGGTCCAAGACATGGTCATTCCGACCAAGCCATTTCTCTATCAAAGCAACTTCAGATTTCCAAAGACCGATATTGGCAACTGCCCTCACATAGTGTTCAACAGTCCTGGGGTCATTAAAGTACTCTCTGATTCGCTTTATATTCACGGGGCCGTCATCATTGGTCCTCATAGATCGAAAATATTCAGAAAAAAGATTGATTCACAGAGAAGAACTCCCCTTATTACGCGGTCTTATTTCAAATGAAAGCAACCATTCAAACACAGGGCAAGCAGTACACGGTACAAGAAGGTGACGTTCTCATCCTAAATCGCTACCCCGAAACGGAAACCGGATCGAAGATTGAGATCAGTGAAGTACTCACTCTCGGTGAAGGCGATGGCTTTCAGCTCGGAGCTCCTTTTGTTGAGGGGGCTATGGTTAAAGCAACCATCCTCGAAAACAAGCGTGGACGTAAAGTCGTGATCTTCAAAAAGAAGAAGCGCAAGGGCTACAACCGTCGCCGCGGCCATCGCCAAGAGCTTTCCGTAATAAAAATTGATTCGATCGAGTCTTAATCCTCAAAGAGAGTATTTCTAGAAATGGCCCACAAAAAAGGACAAGGAACCAGTAAAAATGGACGCGACAGCGCATCTCAGCGTCTTGGAGTGAAAAAGTTTGGTGGCCAGCAGGTCATCGCTGGCAACATAATCGTGCGTCAGCGTGGAACTCGCTTTCACCCAGGCTTGAATGTGGGAATGGGGCGTGACCATACCTTATTTGCTCTGAAGGACGGTGTTGTCGTTTTCGACAAGACGCGCCGCAAGGTTACGGTCGAAGCGTAGTCGCTTACCGATATCTGAATTTTAGAGCCCTCTTGTGCACTGCGGAAGAGGGCTTTTTCGTACGTTGGCTTAAGGCTTTTCCTCCAACGAGCGATTAAAAGGGATACCCGCACGAGTGATGTACGACAAACGACTCAACGATTTACTGAAGCAGCGAGCTCCGAAAGGTGAACACCTTATTTGGCTCGATGCGAAGATTGATGGAGCCAAAAGAGCAAGTCTCACCACCCTCGCATTAGAGGAATCCATGCGAATCTGCTCAAGCACCTTGAAGCACCATTCAAGCACGCTAATCACTGACCCCTATCGAAGATCCTAACCCAAATTTGGCGGCTCCCGACATTTACTATGAACTGAGCCCTGAGACGGACAGTTCACTAATGAAACACGACGGGGATGCCTAAGAATTTT
>CEPA01030314.1_pt1 | contig 14608 bp, 15 predicted proteins | sample 356241 | NCBI WGS metagenome assembly CEPA01 (sample SAMEA2620542, study PRJEB7988) | marine metagenome | biome: marine biome (ENVO:00000447); feature: surface water layer (ENVO:00002042); material: "saline water (ENVO:00002010), including plankton (ENVO:xxxxxxxx)" | depth 5 m
CTCTTGAGATGGCAGAGGAAAAGATTGCAGAGAGGATAGATGCAAACCTACTTGACACTAATATAAAAGACATTGCAGAATTACCTGAGAAAATATTCAACAAAAAGATAACAAATCTATCTAAAAAGACAGAGGGTAAGTTGATTGTCAAGGAATATCCTACTGCATCAGCACATTGTGGACACTTCAAGTCACTATTGCAGGAGTTGAAGTTGAAAAAATCTTTCTCTCCTGATATAATATTTGTAGATTACCTAAACATCTGTGCTTCATCACGTTATAGGAGTGCAGTCAACGTAAATTCCTATTCATATGTCAAAGCAATCGCAGAAGAACTTAGAGGACTTGCTGTTGAATTTAGTCTTCCAATTGTCTCAGCTACGCAAACTACTAGGTCTGGTTTTGCTAGTTCTGACCCTAATCTTACTGACACAAGTGAATCTTTTGGTCTCCCTGCCACTGCTGATCTTATGTTTGCTCTTATTAGCACAGAAGAGTTGGAGGGACTTAATCAAATAATGGTCAAACAGTTGAAGAATCGCTACAATGATCCGACAATCAACAAAAGATTTGTTGTAGGCATTGACAGAGCGAAAATGAGACTGTATGATGTAGAACAGGGAGCACAACAAGATATTGTAGAAGATATCGAAGTTGTACAACACAATAAAAAAGAACAATCACAATCCAAATCCAAATTCGATGACTTCAAATTTTGATAAGTATGTTCGTTTCGTAAATCAAGTTACGAGTGACGAATCTAAAGATGCTGTAGCATTCATGAACCGTATACAAGACCTGAAGGAGCAGAAGACTGAAATGCATCGTCTTTTGACAGGAGCAGTAGGTGTATGTTCTGAAGGTGGAGAGTTTTTAGAGATAGTAAAGAAGATGATCTTCCAAGGCAAACCATGGGACGAGGCAAATATACATCATCTCAAGATAGAACTAGGAGATATCATGTGGTATGTTGCACAGTGCTGCATGGCATTAGATGTACCTCTTGAGGAGATAACTGACATGAATATTGATAAGTTATCTAAGAGATACCCTAACGGTATGTTCCAAGAGTACTATTCGGAGAACAGAAAAGAAGGTGACCTCTAGTTATTGTATAACTTGTCTTAAGATAGGCGACAAATTTGACCATTCATATGTGAATAATCTTTATGGTATGATAAGTCGCCAGTCTGATGCAGATTTTTATTGTTTCACTGACAATCCTGAGGGAATTGATCCCAAAGTAAATACTATAGAGATAGACGTTAGTGAGTATCAATCATGGGATAATTGGTGGGCAGCGTGGTGGAAGATAGTGCTCTTCGTTCGTCCTGAGTTGGAAAAGTATGAGAGAAAGATCTTTTTTGACTTAGATGTTATCATTCACGGAAATATTTCACAAATACTTGACTTCAATAGTAACTTTGCATTAGTATACAGTACGTGGAAGGGAGTTCCCTTCAAAATGAAGTACCCACACAAGAGTTTATTCAACTCAAGTGTTATAGTTTGGAAAGACGCTACGTCAATCTATGAGTATTTTATGCAAAACGCAAAACATTATGTGTCTAAATATGCAGGAACGGATGATTTTTATCACAACGAGAAAATCAAGAGAGAACAACTACCGCACTGCATATATTCCTACAGGGATGGAGAAAAACCAAATCAATTAAATAGTTTTATTTTGAGACAGAACAAAGCAATAGCACTCTTACATCAGAGACCAAAGAACCATGAATTGAGTGAATCAGAACATCCAATAGTGAAGCACTGGAAGGTTTATATATAAATTTACGAGGAGTGATGCTGCCTGTCTAAAAAAGATCGTCGTTCACAACTACTATATCAAAAAACATTATGTCTTTTGTTAATCCTAAGTGGTTCGAGCGTTTTCCTCGCACCATTACTAAAGCAGTTACTTGGCGTAGCTGGATGATGGTTACTAACAGTGTAATCGGTTGGATCGTTTCGGGTGATCCTTGGAAAGGTCTTACAATAGGACTTATGGCACTCGTCATAAACTCCACACTCTATATTCTACATGAGCGTCTCTGGAACAGAAACGACTGGCAGCGTAGAACAACTTCTGCTACAGAGAAAGTTTACATCTAATAAATACTATTAGTAAAACTATTCCTAAGGGGTAATTTATGAAAACAATTAGATGGGTTCTAGCACACGAACCAATTGAATTGTTTCTAAGAGCTGCGAGAAAGTTCAAGGCATCTATGGAAGCAATCGCACCAGGTGCTTTGAACATTGAAATTCTCACACTCTCTGAGTACGCTGAGAAGTATAATAACGGTGAGTCAATTACTAAGCACGACTTACTAGATCTAATGGCAGAAGGGAAGATTGAGGTCTCCCAGATGTATACCTCAACATTAGGTCGTAAGCACAACAAAGATTTCTGGGCATTAGATATGCCATTCTTGTTCCGTGATCATGATCACGCAAGTCATGTCTTTGAAGGTCCTATTGGTAAGTCACTACTTGATGGTTTAGCAGATCCTGCTAAAGGTGAAAAGGGCGGAGTAAAAGGCTTAGCGTTCACATACTCAGGCGGATACAGAAACATCCCTGCAAACGCAGAAATACATAAGATCGAAGACTTTGAAGGACTTGAGTTACGTTGTAACAAATCTCCTATCGCTATCGAAACTCTAGAATGCGTTGGTGCTAAGACAGTTCCAATCGAATTAGAGCAGATCAACGAAGGAGTTCAGTCTGGAATTATCGTTGGTGGAGAGTCAACATACCCTCGCTTTTTTGGATTGAAGCAGAATGAGTGTATGAATACAATCAACGACACATCACACAGTCTATTCCTTACATCAATCATTGTAAGTGAAGGGTTCTGGAACTCTCTAGACAAAGATCTTCAAGATAAGATCCAAGACGCATCATTCGATGCTGCTAGAGCAGAAAGAGTTTGGTCTGTGGAAGACATTGACTTAGTCAAGTCTGCATGTGCCGATGAGAACATCAACGTTGTCACTATGAGCGACGAAGAGAAGTCTAGATTCAAAGAAAAGACAGCATACATCTATGACAAGTATGCACACTTGTTCCCAGAGGGACTTGTGGATTCTATAAAAGAAACAAAGTAATTCCACAGTGCATGGAATTGTAGGGAGTCTTCGGACTCCCTTTTTTTTGTGTCTATATAATACATAGAATCCTTTTATAATGCAATTTCTTGAGTGGCCATCTCAATATATGTCTAGTGCAAGGTATTTTGATACTCCTAGATATCAGATGTTCTTTCTCAAGGAAGAGAATGAGTTGAACAAATGGATGGGATTGAGATGTATATGTAGAGCAGGATTATTACCAACAAAAAGAAAGTACACAGTTATATCACCACTACCAGATTTTGTAGACAATAATTTTCATACTGATATGACTGTAGATGATTGTTGTAGAGATGCAGCAGATCTATGTGTCAAATATGCTGACGGTAGAGCGATAAATCTCTTGTGGTCTGGTGGTATTGATAGCACCACTGTATTTTATGCCTTACACAACACAGGTCTTACCATAAATGTACACTGTGATCCTCAGGTAAAGAAGGAAGCACCATTCATATACAGTAAACTAGAAGATTATAGTAATATGAATGTTATCATGCACCATCACGATAATGCTCAAGACTGTCACCCCTATGAAGCGGGGATGAGTGTAAGAAAAGGTATACAACCTTTTATAAATGAGGACAATATATTTGTGACAGGTGAGGTTGGTGATCAAATATTTGGCACAGGTAAGATATTTGCTTTTCCATTAGACAAATGGGATAGAGATTATAGGGAGAGTATACCTGAGAGAATAGATGAACTGACTTATGATACTATGCACTATGCCTTGAACAAAGAGGGTGTTAGTCTAAAGCAATGGATGTGGGCAGGAAGTTATATGTTCAAATATCAGACAGCAGTAGTCCGTAGCGTCAGATACTATGGTGCTGTAGCATCTTATGCTCCATATAATAATTGCTTCCACTTCTTTGATACACCTAACTGGAATAGATATGGACACACTAATCAAGATGAGAATAGTTCTTGGCAAAAACCAAAAGAGTATAAGATGCCACTCAAACAATGGATATACGAACAAAATGGTGATGAATATTATAGAGATAACAAACTAAAGTTCCCATCATCTAACAGAAAGAGATTATATGACAATGATCTTGATGGTTTGCATGATAATGAGGAGTGGTTTGCACTTCAAAAGTCTGTCTTTGGGGGTAATATGTAGTGGGATACACAGAATGGGATGAAAATATATTAGAGTCTATGCATCCAGACCGTAACAACCATTCATGGTCTGAAGATGGTAGTCTTGAACCTCCTTATGATTATAAATGGAGCACTGAATATATGCCTAGGAAATTGAGAAACATCAATAATGATAAGTGGAAGAGTTATAGAGGTAAATTTAATCACAAAGAAGAGGCACTCAACTTATACTTTGGTAATAGATGCATATGTAGAAGAGGTAAAATTCAAACCAAGCAAAAATACAAAATAATATCACCACTACCAACCAATCTACACACTGACATGTCACTTGATAATGTGTGTGAGGATTCTGTCAACCTCATTAATGATAATTCTAAGGGTAGAAAGATAAACCTATTGTGGTCTGGTGGTATTGACAGCACTGTTGCTCTATATGCTTTTGCTAGAACAGACATACCCATCAATGTGCATTACGATGTTTCAGCAAAGCAGGAGTGTCCAACAGGATGGGATGCTTTGGAGTCAGGTAGATATAGTAACATAACTGCTATCAATCATGGATACGTCAACGAGAGATTTGCTCTAAGAACTCCTTTGGTTCCATATGCAAAAGATACTGGTAATATATTTGTTACAGGTGAGATAGGAGACAATATAATGGGTTCAGCAAGAGTATTTTTATACCCAAAAGAAGTTAGAAATGATCATTTCAATAAGGTAGTGCCTGAATGGGTTACAAAGATACTACATCAGTCACTAATGTGTGTTTTGAATAAGAAAGATGTTAGTCTAAAACAATGGACTTGGGCATGGGCATTCATGGTCAAGTATCAATACTGTCAGGTTAGATGTCATGAGCAATATAATATAGCACCTTATCCACCACTCAGTAATGCGTTTCACTTCTTCGATACACCTAACTTTCAGAGGTGGGCGGTCACAAATCAGGACGAGATAAACAGTTGGCAAGAAATACCTGAGTACAAAATGACATTGAAGCAGTTTATATACGAACAAAATGGTGATAAGGAATGGAGGGATAACAAACTAAAGACCCCATCATCTAATAGACGTAGGGTACAAGGAGGATTCAATTTTGAAGATCAAGTAACTGGACTTGAATTGAATAAACAATATATAAAAGTGATAAAGAGAACCTTTGGATCAAATACTCCAGACGTAGAGGGTTTGTCCGAAAAAGAAAGAAGAGCAATGTACTAATGATAGACAGAGGTAAACAATTTGAATTTGCTGTAATGAAATCTGCTTATAGTAGGTTAAAAGAACCTAGTCTTACTAAGCAATCCATGCTGAACTATTTCAATGGTCAACCCATAGAGTCTGCTATTCAAAATGCAGCAGATAAAATGGTAGATAGGATAGGTGGGAGTAGAAATACTATTTTAGGTAATGATAGATTCTATGATTCTTTTATATTGATGGGTGGACAAAGACCTGAACCAAAAACAGATATCATATTCAGAAAAAGTGGTGTCAAACATAGATGCTCTCTAAAATATGGTGGTAGATTTCAATTATCTTCTGCTGGTATAGAGAGTTCTATAAAGGTGATGACTGGTGTGCTAACAAAAGTATCTTTTAGTGGTGGTCTTGGTGGATTAGAAGTAAAGAGAGTAGCCTCAGTTCTTTCAGAACTATCAGAAATATTTCAAGGACCTAAAAGACAAGAGAAACCTATAATGGATAGACTTATGAGAGAAGCAAAAAAGGAGGGTGGTATAAATGAAAGACTGCAAGATATCTTAGGATCAAGAAAACTGCCACAGGGGTCAAAAGTATATCAAGCATTCAAGGAGGAGTTAGTCAGGGAGGCATTGACAGGTAGGATTGCATTTGGTGCCAACAATGACAAGACTGCTAACTTTATATTGACTGATAAGTATCTACGTAGGATAGATGCTACACTTGTAAGAGAGGTCACATCAAAGACTCATGTAGATATTCGACCCAAAGGTCGAGGAATAACTAAGGAGGGTATTAAATTAAATGAAGCAGTCGTCCGAATTGAATCAATTGATTGATGAGTTAATCGAAGTCTATAAGACACAGAAGTCTCGTCGAAAGCAAATCATGGTTAAGGAAGTTGAAGACTTCCAACGTTTTTTCTATGCTATAACTGGAGCCATAGATAAATATAAGCAAATGCAATATGTTGGACTGCATTATATTGAATCCAACAAAAAATCAATCTACGAAAAATTGAAGTGAAACAGTTCACACAATTCATAACCGAAGCAAGAACCACTAAGGCATCGCAAGAAGCGAAGCGTTTGGGTCTTGTTGGTGATGGTCATGGAGACTGGTATGACAGACAAGGAAACCTGAAGGCAAAGACTGTCAAGGGTGAACTTAAGATGTTCAGTGGTCAAGGCAGTGGTGATGATGAGATGGGCACTGCTGGATCAAGTGCAGCAGCAACAGTTGCTAAACGTGGTTCTGGTGATGACGGACCTTCACTTGCAAGTAAAGTTGCAGCGAGGTCAGTACAAACAGCACAACCTAATCCAAACTCTGCCAATGGACAGGCAAAGGCAGCACTACAGAATGTCAGTAGAGAGAACCCACTTACGATTGCGTTCGATAAATTTGACAAAGATGATGTCACCGACAATATACTTGCTACAGTGGAGGAAGTATCAGGTGGCGAATACTTCTACATATTCCCAAGTAGAGACACTGAAATTGAGGAACTAAAAAATGCATATCCTAAGATTAGCGAGTCCATCGTTGACGATGCAAACGCAGAAACAATCTATGACGTCTTACAATCACTCTATGAAAATGGATTTGACGCAATTAATATCGTTGTACGACAATCCAGAGCCAAAGAAATCTCAGAGCTAGCATTGAAAGCAAACGGTCAACTCTACAATTATATTATGATGAACGTCATACCTGTAGATGAACGTACTATAAGAGAGCAATATTTGGCAGGAGATATATTCAAAAATGGTTCAATGATTGAGTCACACAGTAGAGTGGGACAGATCTTTAGACGTGGTGCTAACCATCTAATTTGTGTTGATGAGAATAAAGAAATTTTTAGAGCATGGATATCAGAGGCAAAAGAAGTAGACAAACTATTCCTGCCACTTGATTTTTGATAAATAATACGATAAGACTTAGGAAAGAAATGAGTAATCCCTTTACACAAGTATACGATGATCTAAGATCACCTTATTTGCAAGAGAAGAAAGCAAAGAAAGATTATGATGGTGATGGTAAGATTGAAAGTGGTTCTAAAGAACATGCTGGTGTAGTTCATAATGCTATACAGAAGAAGAAGGGTGGCACACCAGATGGTAAGGATACTCGTACCGAGGGTAAAGACTATGGACTTTACAAAGGGGATGGTAAAGTAAAGATCGGTCAGAAAGAAGAGAAGAAACCACCAAGAACTGCTAAAGGTGCTATGGCATATGATGGTCCTAACAAGGCAGCATCTGAAGCAAGAGATAGAATCATCGCTAAGACTAAGGCAAAGAGAGCGAAGTTAAAGAAGGAAGACTGGAGAGCAGACTTAGGGTTTGAAATAGTTGAGCATCATCAAAAGGATGAAGATGGTAATGTCCTTGAGCATGAAAATGAAGCAGATGGAACACCTAGTTCTGTAGAGGAAGCAGTAAAGGGAGAGAAGTTAGACATCAAGACAACAGGTGTAAAGAACAAGGTCGAGATCAATCCTGAGATGAAGACTGAGGCAAGAGATAGATTACTAGAGAAGATGTCTCAAGCAAGTAAGAATGTAGGGACTACCAAGTGTTGGTCAGGTTATAAGAGAGCAGGGACACAAATGAAGAAGGGAAAGGTTGTTCCCAAGTGTGAAAAAGAAGAGACTATCGTAGAGAAAAGGGGTCTCTGGGACAATGTCCATGCTAGACGTAAGGCAGGAAAACCAAAGAGAAAGCCTGGTGATAAGAATTATCCAAAGACATTGGACGTTGAGTCTTATACCATGCTTGATAAGGTAGAGGACGAAGCACTCAAATTGTTCAATGCTAAATGAAAAAGCAGTCTCCCGAAAACAACAAAGATTCTTCGGGATGGTTAGAGCGGCTCAGAAAGGTGAGGCGAAAGCTACCTCACCTGAGGTTGCCAGAACTGCTGCCAGCATAAAGATAAAAGATGCAAAAAAATTTGCATCAACCAAACATAAAGGACTACCTGAAAAGAAAATGAAAAAGGAATCTGTAAGTGAAGACGCTAAAATGAGGAGGCAGAGTGATGAGAAACTCGCTGCTGCTCATAAGAAGTTTAGTAGTATGGATCAGAGTCCTGCTAACTCTTTCATGAAGAAAAGAATAGAGAAGGAAATCAATAGAAGAAAGAAGACTGTAAAAGAAGCTGCAGAACTAAAGAAAGCGAAGATAAATTATAAGACCACTAAGAAAGGTGGTAAGACAACTTATCATGTCAATAAAAATGATGAGGCAGATGCACAAAAAGCAATGAAGAATGATCCAAAATATATTCTTGGTAAGACTAGAGTGAAACCTGTAAAGGAAGATAAGGAAGCGTATCATACCATGTCTACTAAAGAGTTCAACAAAACTCACAGAGATTTCAAGAGTGGTTCAAAGAAGAAGGGTAATGCAAGAGTAACAAAGGGAGTCACTAATCCATCAGGTACTACTACACCTGTGTCCAGACGTGTAAAGTTTTCTGACGAGTACATATATGAATTAGACTTGAAGAAAATAGGTAAGAAGATAGTCAATAAAGCAAAAGAGGTCTGGAACAGACCTATCATGAAGGATTATCCTACAAAAAAACAGTGGACTGATGCAGTAAAATCTGGAACAAGTCATCAGTATGAAGGTGCATTCACTACTGGTGCAGCATTGACTGCTGCTGGTCTTGCTGCATGGAAGTTTTCTCAGGGTATGAGGGCAAGAAACCAGATGAAGAAGTCCATTGACACACCTGGCACTAGACTCAATAACATAAAGAAAGCAACCGATCAGAAGAATAAACTTCTTCAGCAATTGAATCAATCACACGAACCAGAAGGTAATGTGATATCTGAAAAACCTGGTGATGGTTATCTAGGTCCTACAGTGGGTAAGATAGGTATACCTAATCCAATAAGAATAGCAAAAGATGCTGTAGATCAAACTAACAGAGCTAATCTTAAGAAAGTAAACACTATCAATAAAATAAGTCCTGGTAGTGCTTCTATGCCTAAATTCAAGCAATTCAATAAGGATACCAGTGCTGCATACAAAAATTTATTCCAAAGTTACGAACCACAAGGTGATGTGGTAGAGGAAGGGTTCTATCAAAAAAGATATGCGGGTGTTGGTAAAGGTTATGAAACTGTGGGTAAAAATAAGAGGATGGATAAGTCAAATAAAAGATCTGGTGATAGTAAGAAGCAGTACAGAGAACTACATCAGGATCTAGCGAAGATAAAAAAGGAAGAGACTATTGTAGAGAAGAAAAAGATGGTCAAGATCAAGGTTACCAGACCTATCAAGACTAAGGTTACTGATGTAGGAGCTGGTGGTAAGGAGTATGTTAGAAAGGATTGGAGTGAAGAGAATCTAACTGAGATAAAGTTTAGTTTTAGAAAGACATCTAAACCTAAGACAGAAAAGAAACCACAGAAAGCACAAGACGCTGGTGCTAGAGGTAGAAGACTTCTTCAACGCAGAGAATATGCTCGCACAATTTCTGGTAGCGAGGACAGAGTTCCTGATGATCTAAGAGATAGTGTTCAGTATGAGGAGTCATGTGGTAATGGTGAGTACTATTGTCACGATGAGCAGAAGTGCAAACCCATACCTGAGGGACACAAGGTAGAGAAAGGTGGCAACCTTGTCAAAGAAACATCAGTAGCATTAAAGTTTGGAACAAGTGGAACAGATCTTAGTATTGGTGGTACATCTGTAAGAAATACAATCAAGAATGTAAAGACAGGAGTAACTGCTGTCAAGAACATCAAAAAAGATGGTCTCGTAAAAGGTCTTAAGAATACTTTCACTAAAACTAAGACAGAAAAACCATCCATAGCAAGTAACATTGACAATGCAATCAAGAACTTCAAGAAGGAAGATACTCAACACTTGCAGAATATAAAGAATGCAATCAAGACAAAGACTATGAATGGTAAACCACTAACTGATAAGCAGATAGAGGGTTTGAAAGCTGGTCTTACACAGGGAAACTGGAGACAAGATGGTAGTAAACGAGGAATGGAAGAGGGTGCTGCATGGACTAAGAAAGCGGGTAAGAATAAATCTGGTGGACTAAACGAGAAGGGTCGTAAGTCTTATGAACGTGAGAATCCTGGCTCAGATTTGAAAGCACCTAGTAAAAAGAAAGGTAACAAGAGAAGAGCATCATTCTGTGCAAGGATGAGTGGTATGAAGAAGAAGTTGACCTCTAAGAAGACTGCAAATGATCCTAATTCTAGAATCAACAAGTCTCTCAGAGCATGGAACTGTGAGTATGAACCTGAAACACCTATGCTACCTGAAGCAACTCGTCTAAAGAAAGAGAAGGGTTATGATAAAGGTGGTACTAAGAAACCTACAGGTGGTAAGAACAAGGACGAGGCACTAAACGCAGTTCTATCAAACATCAGAGCTAAGCATGGCAAGGGTGCTATCATGAGGAAGGGTAGTAATCAGCAAAAGAAAGTGAAGGGTCAGAAATCTACATCTGGTACAGGAAAGTATCTTGCCAAACATAAGGAGAAGCAACAACTCAAGAAAGATGCTAAAGAGATGGGTTATGGTAAGGATACAAAAGGATATGTAGAGACAAGAGCAAGGTATGGTAGTAAGGAGAACATGAAATCTGGTAAGGGATTGGGTACTTAAAGTAATATCCTATATAATATGAAGTTTAATGGATTATTATGTTTGGATTTCTACTACCATTTGCTACAAAAATCATCACTGATGCTGTAGACAAGATACCTGACAACGAGGAGTTGGGTGAAAAACTAATAGAGGTTTGTCTAATCATTCTAGGTAAAGCAGTAAAGCTTACAAAGACTGACATGGACGATAGACTACTTGAAACAGTAGCTAAGGCAATCAAAGCCAAAGGATAAATAGTAAAACGTAAAACAAGGAAAAGAACGACATGGCACTCTGGGGAGCATCAGATTCTGATGAATCTAAGCCAAAGAACTTGACAACTGCTGAGAAGAAAGAAGTCTTTGCTAACGCTAGTGGTTGGGTAAGAGAAGCTGGTTCAGCACTTAGTGGTAATGACAACACTGACGCTGATCCTGAACTCTTAGTCGCTATTAGTGGACTAGCGGTATCACTAGGTGCTGCTGACATCACTGAGATTGAATTTATATCTACAGCGTTTGACAAGTCTGCTGGTGGTGTACTACAAGTTAGAGTCAGATTCAATGAGGCAGTTGACGTAACTGGAACTCCTCAGTTGACTATCACTAACGATACAGTATCAAGAAACGTTACCGCTTCATACTCTAGTGGTACAACTACTAATGAATTAATCTTTAGTAAGACCATTGGTGCAGCTGCTAACGACACTAATGCTGGCGATGTACTATCAATTGGAGCAAACGCTCTAGCACTAAACGGTGGAACAATTAAGGATACAGGCACTAACACAGCGTCTACTATCACTAATTCTGCTGCTATCGGTACTGCTGCTGGATCTATAACAGTTGTAGCCTAAAAGGCAATGAATCTAAATGAAATTTGATGAACTAAATGATGACAATTATGTGCTATTTGCTATAAAACATTATGAAAATCCTCATGCTGCCACTATGGAAGACTTTGAGGAGGACTTAAAAAGATTCAAGTATATCAAAAGGTTGATGAAGAAATATGTAGTATCAGGAGAACTAAAGCATCACCTGATACTCAACCATATGATTATTTGTTTTAATGTATTTGGCGAAGGTGCAATACCGTTATTCTTCTACAAGATTGATAAAGAGTATTGGTCTCTTATCAAAACATTTTTGATATTCTTAAACCGAATACCAGATTTTCCTAAGTCTGGTCTAGATACCATAGAAATGCACAAGGAAGCATACGTTATTCTGAATTCTATCTAATGAAGGATTGGAAAACCATAAGAGAAGAGATGATGACTACCGATCCTGGTAATACTGGGAAGGCAGGATTCTCATCGAAAGCAGATGACGAAGGTCCTGTGGCAGGGTATGACAAAGGTATGAAACCAAAGAAGAAGAAGAAATATGCAACTGCTGGTCATGGATCACGTAGAAGATGGATGAACAGTGGACCCAAATAATACTGCCAACACTGCTATATTAGAAAGACTGGAAAGAATTGTAGAGTCCCTGCAAGATAATTCAGTCAAGATGGGACAGTTGCTTGCTGTTCACAATGAGAAGTTAGATAAACAGGATAGGATAGATGCAGTACTGTTTGAGAAGATAGAACAGGTAGATATAAAGTTAGATCGCCACGCATCTGAAATCAAGAAGGGATGTGAGAAAGATATAATGCTAGTTGATCAACGTCTTCGTATGATAGAGAAGAAGATGTGGACTATAGCAGGAGCATTGACCATTATAAGTTTCGTGGTCTCACCTCTTGGACAAATCTTTATAAGAAACTTGACCACTAATACGACGTCTGCTATCATAAGGGAAAACTAAACCTTTATAATGATTCACATTGATGCCAAGTATATAAGTTTGGTATCTGCTCGACTTGGTAAATTTAAAAGGACAAAGAACAATCTCTATACGTTCAGGTGTCCTTATTGTGGTGACTCAAAGAAGAATAAGAACAAAACTAGAGGATATCTGTACCAAGTCAAGACAGATTTCAATTTCAAATGTCATAACTGTGGTCTCTCTAGATCCTTCACAAACTTTCTAAAGGATCAAGACCCTCAACTATATGATCAGTACGTTCTGGAGCGATATAAAGAAGGTTTGACAGGCAAGGCAACAACCACACCCGAACCAGACTTCAAGAAGATAATCAATAAACCTGTATTCAAAAAGAAAATTGATTTGCCTTTAGCATCTGAAAATGCTAGGGCATCTTCCTATTTAAAGAACCGTAAACTAGATCCAGACAAGTTCTATTACGCTGAGAGGTTCAAGCATTTCTGCAATACTATCAAACCAACATTTACTAATGTTCGTGATGAACATGCACGTATCGTAATCCCAATGTACGACTCAAATAAGAGATTGATCGGTCTTCAAGGACGTGCTCTGGACGGGTTCATACAACCTAAATATTTGACCCTGATGTTAGTCGAAGATCACCCCAAAGTATATGGGTTTGATACAATAGATGAAACGAAACAGGTTTATGTCACAGAAGGACCATTTGACTCGACGTTCATTGATAATTCCATTGCTATGTGCGGTAGTGACGTGGATCTTAGCGGGTATGGTGATTTGGAATTTACCTACGTCTTCGACAACGAACCAAGGAACAGGGAGATCGTCTCTAAGATTACTCAATCCATCGAGAAATCCCACAAGGTGGTGATATTTCCCACACAAATCAGAGAAAAAGACATCAATGATATGGTTTTAGCTGGACATGATGTTAATTCTCTGCTAGAATCCAACACATATACAGGATTAAAAGCCAAACTTAAACTACAAACTTGGAAAAAAGTATGAGCAACGGTATAAAAGTTGTAAAGAGAAACGGTTCCATGGAACCATTGAATCTTGAAAAAATGCACGTCATGGCAGAACGTGCATGTGAAAATCTAGGAGGAGTCTCTGCATCACAGGTGGAGATACAATCTGGTATACAATTCTATGATGGTATCACTACTGCTGAGATACAGAATATTCTAATCAAGTCTGCTAGTGATCTTATAACACTTGACAATCCTAACTATCAGTTCGTTGCTGCTAGACTTATGCTCTTTGCCCTCCGTAAGGGTCTGTATGGTAAGTTAGAGACAATTCCACACCTCCATGACCATATCAAAGAGTGTGTTGAGAGAGGTCTATATGACACTACAGTGCTTGATAAATATTCTGATGAAGAAATCAATGAAATAAATGGTATAATTGATCATGATCGTGATTTCCTGTTTACCTATGCAGGATTGAGACAAGTCTTTGACAAGTATCTTGTACAAGACAGAAGCAGTGGTGAGGTGTATGAGACACCACAGCAGATGTACATTATGATTGCTGCTACACTATTTGCAAATTACCCTAAGGAAACAAGAATCAGTTATGTTCACAAGTACTACAACAGCATCAGCAAACACAAACTCAACATTCCCACACCTGTCATGGCGGGAGTTAGAACTCCACTTCGACAATTCGCTAGCTGTGTTCTTGTGGATATTGATGACACCCTCGATAGCATCTTTAGCAGTGATATGGCTAT
>CEPA01013954.1_pt1 | contig 14475 bp, 16 predicted proteins | sample 356241 | NCBI WGS metagenome assembly CEPA01 (sample SAMEA2620542, study PRJEB7988) | marine metagenome | biome: marine biome (ENVO:00000447); feature: surface water layer (ENVO:00002042); material: "saline water (ENVO:00002010), including plankton (ENVO:xxxxxxxx)" | depth 5 m
ATTTGGTAATTTATCTATGCTTATAAATAACGCCTCATTATTTGAAAAAGATAATATTAAATTTCTAACTCCTGAGTTATTTGACAAACATATAAATATAAATATGAAAGCACCATTATTTTTATCAAAGGCTTTTAAAGAGCAATACAAAAAAAGAAATAATGGAATAATTATAAATTTGCTAGATCAAAGTGTATTAACTTTAAGACCTGATTTCATCTCTTATTCAGTTTCAAAGAATGGCTTGTGGTATCTTACAAAGTCATTAGCTCAAGCATTAAGTCCAAATATTAGAGTTTGTGCAATTGGCCCTGGGCCAACTTTACAAGGAAAAAGACAAACAAAAAAGGACTTTGAAACTCAGAAGAAATCAACATTATTAGGTATTGGGCCAGATCTTATGGAAATTAATAATGCTGTTAAATTTATTATTGATAATGACTCATTTACAGGTCAAATGATAGTTTTAGACGGTGGTGAGCATTTAAAGTGGGAAATTTCAAAAGAAGAAAAATATAAAGAATAATAAAAATCATTTAAATCAGCTAGTTAAGTTTAAATTATAATACTTTGTACACACCTCCAGTATAATGTATCGAAGAAATAAAATTTTTATCAATTATTTGCTATATACCCAAAAAGAAAAAAAAAAGTCAATAAAAACATATATTTAAAATATAATTAAAAATGCCAATTATATATTATGTATAAAAAAAAAATTTTATATTTTATTTATTTCAACTTTTCAACAAAGTTATCCACAGATTAAATTTTGTTTTTTTAATAACAAAATTATATATAATTTCAAAAAGAATTTGATAAATGAAAACTGGTAAAGAAATAATTAAAGATACGGTTAAAACTATACCAAATAAACCCGGTGTATACCGTATGTTAGATAAGAATAAAAATATACTTTATGTCGGAAAGGCAAAGAACCTACTCAAGAGAGTAAAAAGCTACTCAAATAAAAATATTGATAATAAACGGATAGAAAGAATGGTTAATTTAATCCATGAGGTTGAATTTACCACCACTGATAGCGAAGAAAACGCACTTTTACTTGAAGTAAATTTAATTAAACTTCATAAACCAAAATATAATATTTTGATGAGAGATGATAAATCATTTCCTTACATATTTATTTCAACAGATCATGATTTTCCTCGTTTAGAAAAACATCGAGGAGCAAGAAGAAGACCAGGCCACTATTATGGCCCTTTTCCGAATCCAAGCGCCATAAATAAAACAATCAAAACCTTACAGAAAGCCTTTTTACTAAGAACATGTAGTGATAAAGAAGTTGAAGCTGGAAATAAACCATGTTTTAACTATCATCTAAAGCGATGCAGTGGTCCTTGCTGTGGAAAAATAACAAAAGAAGAATATAAAATACTTGTAGATGATGTTAAGAGGGTTTTCAGAGGAGACGTTAGGAATATAAAGTTAAAATTTGCAAAAAAAATGCAATTAGCCTCAAAAAATCAGCAATATGAGGAGGCGGGTTATTATCGCGATAGAATAAGATCACTTTCTAATTTAACAAACTCATTTAGCATTAACCCAAAGAATTTAGTTGATGCAGATGTATTCTCCATTTTTAAAAATGAAAAGTATGCTTGTATTCAGGTTTTCTTTTTTCGTTCCAGAAAAAACCTCGGCAATAAACCTTTTTTTATAAATAATATAAATGGATTAAATGAATTGCAAATACTTGAGTCTTTCTTGCCTCAGTTTTACAGTAATAGGCCTTCACCAAAATTAATACTCGTCAGTGAAAGGTTAAATCAGAAAAAAATAATTGAGAGTCATTTAACCAAGCAAAATAATATAAGTGTCAAAATACAGTCACCCATAAGAGGAGAAAAAAAAGAAATTATTGAGCATGCTCTTGAAAACTCTAAAGATGCTTTAGTTAAGTATACAAAAGACATGTTAGGTAAGAAAATAAATCTAATGAATCTTCAAAAAACTCTTCAATTAGATTCCATACCTAAAAGAATTGAAGTGTTTGATAACAGTCATATTCAAGGCTCTTTCTCAACTGGTGCAATGATTGTATCTGGAATAGATGGATTTATGAAAAATCAATATCGAAAGTACAATATTAAAGAGGCAAAAACCAATGATGACTTTGGAATGATGTATGAGGTTTTATATAGACGATTTTCAAGACTAAAGAATAAATCTGAATTTAGTGAAGATTTTCCTGATTTAATTATTATAGATGGGGGTAAGGGACAGCTATCAATGGCCAAAAAAGCAATGGAGAAGGCTAATATTAGTAATATAAATATTATCAGTATATCAAAAGGGGAAAATCGTAATGATGGGAATGAAATTATTCATTCATTTGATAAAGGAAGTATAATTCTAAGAAAATCAGATCCTTCACTATATTATCTTCAAAGACTTAGGGATGAGGCTCACAGATTTGCTATTGGTACACATAGACAAAAAAGGGATAAAAATATGTACCTTAATCCTTTGGATGAAATACCTGGTATTGGAATTAAAAGAAAAAAGGAGTTAATGAATGCGTTTGGATCTGCTAAAGGAGTGGGAAAAGCTAAAATTAAAGAGCTAATGAAAGTTGATGGAATTTCAAAAAATTTAGCTACAAATATTTATAACTGGTTTAATGAATTAAATTAAATTATTAGTAATTATGGCAAATATTTTAACTTTTTTTAGAATTTTTATTTCATTAATTATACCAGTTAGCTTTTGGTTTATTTTCAAATATATAAACAATCAAGAAAGAGAAATTTATATTTTATTTATTTTAGTTTTATTTATTTTCGCCTCACTATCAGACTTCTTTGATGGTTTTATTGCAAGAAAATACAATCAAGAGAGCTTACTGGGAAAGGTATTAGATCCCATTGCAGACAAATTATTAGTAATTATATCAATGCTAGTTCTAATGATTTCTTATTGGGAAAATTCATTAATATTTTTTTCTGTAATATTAATTATTTTCAGAGAGATTTTAATTTCTGGCTTGAGAGAAGTTACTGCATCTGATGGCTTAGAATTAGCCGTAACTAAACTATCAAAATGGAAAACGGCAAGTCAGTTAATTGCTATTATTTTACTTTTTTTTAATATTTATAGTTATGGTGTCGGATACGAGGAAATAATATTTCCGAAATGGATATATTTATATTCATACTCAATTGCCAATATAGTAATAATAATTGCAACACTGCTATCAATTATTACAGCTATTAATTATGTAAGTTTAACAATAAAACATATAAAAAAAAGGAAAACCAATTGAAGATACTTTATTTTGCTAAGGTAAGAGAATTTATTGGCTATGCTGAAGAAGAAATAAATTTACCCTCTGATATAAAGACAGTAGATGATGTTTTAGACTATTTAATTTCAAAAGATAGTAAATATGAAATGGCTTTCGGTAGTAAAGACTCCATACATGTTGCTTGTGATGAAGAACATGTTAAAAGGGATTTTATTATCCTTAATACAAAAGAAATAGCTATATTTCCTCCAGTAACAGGTGGTTAATGATAGAGGTAAACATACGGAAGAAAAAGTTTAATCCTCAGAAGATAATTAAACTGATTGAAAAAGAAAAAAATTATGGCGCATTAGTCTCATTTATTGGCTCTGTTAGAGAAAATACTAAAGATGGTAAAATAAATAAACTTTTCATCGAACATTATGAAAGAATGGCAAATAAAGTTATTTATGAAACAGCCTTAGTAGCAAAAGACAAATGGGGACTAGATTATTGTTACATTACTCATAGATATGGAACATTGAGTGTCGGTGAGCCAATAGTAATGGTGGTCACTTGTTCTAAACATAGAAAAGAAGCCTATCAGGCTAATCAGTACATAATTGATTGGCTTAAAGTAAATGCTCCATTCTGGAAGAAAGAAATATCTGATAGTGAATCAAGATGGGTCGAACAAAGCATTTAATCTCCTTGCCAATTATTAACTAGATTAATATATGCATCCGATAATTTTTTTATTTCTTCACCCACACTAAACTTAAAGTTATCAACCTCAGAAACAGGAGTAACCTCAGCAGCTGTACCTGTAATAAAACACTGTTCAAAATCACTTAATTCACTTAATTCAATTTTTCTTTCAATAATTTTTAGATCCAAATCTTTTGCTAGATCTATAACTGTTCTACGTGTAATGCCATCAAGAAAAGAATCTGGAATTGGGGTATGAATTTCACCTTTAGATATAAAAAATATATTAGCTCCTGTCGCCTCAGCAATTTTATTATCTGTATCGAGCATCAAGGCATCAGCATAACCATTAGCCTCGGCTTTGTGCTTTGCGAGAGTACATATCATATATAAACCCGCTGCTTTTGCCTTACAAGGAATTGTGTCAGGTGAAGGTCTCTTCCAATTTGAAACAGTAAGACGAATACCTTTTAGTTTATCTTCTGGACTGAAATAAGATGGCCATTCCCAAACAGCAATTGCAAAATGAATTTTTGTGTTTTGTGCAGACACACCGACTGTTTCTGCTCCACGCCAAGCAATTGGTCTAATATATGCATCTACCAAGTTGTTTTTTTCTAATGTTAGGTAAGATGCTTGCTTAATTTCATCTATTGAGTATGGAATTTCAAAATCTAATTCACTAGCTGAATATAAAAGTCTTTCTGTATGCTCATGCAATTTAAATATTCGGCCCGAATAAGATCTTTCACCCTCGAAAACAGAACTTGCGTAGTGAAGTCCGTGAGTCAATACATGCAATTTTGCATCTTTCCAATCTACAAGATTTCCATCATACCAGATTAGACCCTCTTTATTTTCCATTGTTTCAAATACCAAACTAAGCTCCGATAAAATGTTTATTCCATTTGGTTTAAATACTTAGTTAATACAATAGGCCAAATTAAGTAAACATAATTATTTTACAGATTGTATTTGTATACTAAAATAGAAAAAAGGAAGAAAATTGAAACAAACTACTTATAATTTATTAGTTGTAGATGATGACGAAAGGATAAGCAATCTATTAAGTCAATACCTCATAAATAAAGGTTTTATAGTATCAATTGCGAATAGTGCCGATCAAGCAAGGAGTAAAATACAACTAATTAAATATGATTTAATTATTTTAGATATAATGATGCCTGGAGATGATGGATTAACTCTAACAAAAGAAATAAGAGAAAGCTCTGATATTCCTATAATTTTACTTACTGCCAAATCAGGAATGGAGTCAAAAATAGAAGGATTTGAAATAGGTGCTGATGATTATTTGACAAAACCATTTAATCCAAAAGAACTCTTATTAAGAGTTTTATCTATTTTAAAAAGAGCTAAGAATGAGGACAACATTGAAAATGAGATATTTTTTGGTGATTATGCCTTAAATATTGAAAAAAGGGAACTTACTAAATCAGGAGATAGAGTTTACCTTACTGATAGAGAAATGAATTTACTTGTTGCTTTAGCAAAAAGCCCGGGGGAACCTATGAATAGAGAAAAACTAGCAGGAATTGACGAGCCTGGCAGATCTGTCGATGTTGGGATAAATAGACTTAGAAGAAAAATTGAAAAAGACCCAAGAATGCCTCTCTGGCTTCAAACTGTACGTGGTGAAGGATATATTTTAAGGCCTGATAAGAAATGATTTTTAAAATGAATCTTTTACGATTAAAAAGTTTTTTACCAAAAGGATTATATTCGAGATCACTTCTTATAATTATTGTTCCAATAGTTGTACTTCAAGGGATATTAACTTTTGTTTTTTTGGATAGGCATTGGCAACTTGTTACAAGAAAATTATCTTCAGCTGTAGCTTCAGAGATTGCAATATTTATTGATGTCATACCTGCTATTGGTATAGATAAGGTCACTGATTTATCGTCAACATTTTATGATGTCGAGGTAAACTTAATGCCTAATCAAAAGTTATCAGATAATCCACCAAAGCCAAAAAATCTTGTTGAAACAACCTTAAGTAAAGAGCTAATCAAGACAATGGATAATAGTTTCTTAGTTGATGCACACACATATGAAAAAAGAGTTGTGGTTCAAATTGAAAGACCAATTGGTATTTATGAATTTATAATTCCTAAAAGAAATGTTTATGCAACCAACAGTCATATTTTTCTTGTATGGATGGTTATCTCGTCACTTTTACTTATTTCAGTTGCAATAATATTTATGCGACAACAAATAAAACCAATTGAAAAATTATCAAAAGCTGCTCTGCAATTTGGCCTAGGAAATAAAATGGAAAATTTTAAACCTTCCGGCGCTACAGAAGTCAAAAGAGCAGCTGAAGCTTATCTTAAAATGCAAGGGAGAATTGAACGCTTTATTGAACAAAGGACACTTATGCTCGCAGGAGTTAGTCATGACCTTAGAACTCCACTTACAAGGTTGAAACTGCAGTTAGAAATGCAATCGGATGATGAAACAAGTGTTGAGCTTTTGTCTGATGTAAATGAAATGCAAAAAATGTTAGAAAATTATCTTGATTTTGCCGAAGATGTAACAAAAGAAAAGGCAACAAAAATTGATTTAAAAGAAATGATAATTGATATTATTGAGACCGAAAATACTGAGAATAAAGACATCAATTTTAATCAAAGTCACAAAAAATCAATATTTTTTGAATGCAGATCAGTTGCAATGAAAAGATGTATAACAAATCTTTTAAATAATGCATGCTCATATGGGGATAAAATCATAATTAATCTTGAAAAAATCGAAGACTCAATAAATATAACCATTGAGGATGATGGACCCGGTATAGATGAAGAGGACTATGAAAAAGCCATAAAACCTTTTATTAGACTGGATACATCACGAAATCAAAATATACCTGGATCAGGTTTAGGGCTGTCAATTTCACAAGATATAACAACAAATCATGGCGGTAAGCTTATAATGGCAAAGAGTAAATTAGGGGGACTAAAAGTACAACTCAAGTTTTCAGGTTAACTTAATTCTGATATTTCCTCACTCCTTTTTTTTGCCTTTTTGATTGCTTGTCTAAGTTTGATTAGTAAGCCTGATTTATTATCATTCAAAACACCAAGTGCAGACTCAGTTGTTCCTTTTTTAGAGGTAACATTTTTTCTTAATTGAGATATGTCAATGTCTGAAAATTCAGACAATTTTCCTGCACCAACAATTAGTTGTCGAGAAATAATTTTTGAAGCTTCTTTTGAGAAACCCTCCTCAATAGCTATCGTCTGAATACATTCAGTCAAATAGAAATAATATGCTGGACCTGAACCTGAAATGGCTGTAAATGAATTCAGTTGTAATTCGTTATCAAGCCAAATTTTTTTACCCACAGACTCAAAAATCAAATCTGAAATATTAACATGTTTCTTCTTAACATTTCTATTACCATACAAAGCAGTCATGCTCTCACCTACAGATGCAGCTATATTTGGCATTGACCTAATGATTGGAGAGGGGTTAATAATCTCTTCAATTTTATTAATGGTTATTCCTGCTAAAATTGAAATAATTAAGCTATCATTTCCTTTATCCAGTCTATTTTTTAAATCAATAAAAATATCCTTATATATATTTGGTTTTGTGGCAATTATAATTACATCAAAACTACTTAAACTATCTATTTCGTCAGTACTTTTGTAAAAATTTACTTTCTGCAAATTTCTAGAATTTTCTATATTTTCTTCATAGAAAGGGTCAACTACAACAATCTTGCTAAAAAAATTGTTTGTATTGGTAATTCCTCTCAAAAGACTACTACCCATCTTACCGCATCCTATCAATAAGATTTCTATTTTATCCATAACAATTCTTAGGCTTCTCCTCTTGTTTCAAATAAAACAGTTTGTAACGCCTCCTCACTGTCCTTTCCTGCCCAAAGAATGTATTGAAATGCTGGAAAATATAAATCAATAGAACTAACAGCATCATTCAGTAAAGTTTCGATAGTTTTTAAATTAGGGCTCTTCTCAAGAATTGAACTATTACGATATACAATGAGACCTTCCTTGTCCCAAACATCAAAATGCCCTAACCACAATTGTGCATTGATTGAGGAAACTAATTTCAATATTTGAAACTTATTTTTTTTATTAAATCTTAAATCAAAACCACAAATTACATTCAATCCATTTGAGTCATTTTGTAAAGAAACTGATAACTGATAATTATTATGCTTACCATTTGCTATTATTGAAACCTCATTATCAGTTCTATCAAAAGTCCAATTTTGGATACTGGCGGCTAATTCAACATTCTCTAGCGGATCATCTATAAAATTTTCTTTTATTAAAGGACTCATGACATCTATATGTAGTACTATACAAGTTTTAATATACTACAAATAGCGTAACATTTATATATAAAAAAATAAATTAAATTAAAAATTTGCTATAAATATATGGTGTTAGAATTTTTATTAAGTATAGATCCAATTGCCCTTCGAATTGGTCCGCTTGAAGTAAGATGGTATGGTCTTGCTTATTTAGCAGGAATTTTACTTGGTTTATATTACTCAAAATGGATCATAAAAAACTACTATGAGAAAAATAAATTACCTCTATCAACTGAAAATATTGATGAAATATTTATCTGGATAGTAATAGGAATAGTTTTTGGAGCAAAAGTTGGTTATGTACTATTTTATAATTTCAACGCATTAGATAATCCCTTAAATTTAATTGCTATTTGGAAAGGAGGTATGTCTTTTCACGGAGGTGCAGCTGGTGTTATTATTGCTATCATAGGCTACTCATTTATAAAAAAAATTTCATTACTTCAGTTAGGTGATGTTATTTGTGCTGTTGTTCCAATAGGTTTATTTTTTGGAAGAATTGCTAACTTTATCAATTCTGAACTATGGGGAAGAGTTACATCAGTGTCTTGGGGCGTAATATTTCCTAATGCTGGAAATTTACCAAGACATCCAAGTCAATTATACGAAGCTATTCTTGAAGGTTTGATTCTATTATTAGTGCTTTTTATCATGATTAAAAGTAATTTATTAAAATATAAAGGTTTAATTAGTGGAACTTTTTTATTTCTATATGCTTTTTTTAGGATAACAGTAGAAAATTTTAGAGAGCCTGATTTACATATAGGTTACATATACAATTTTTTAACAGTGGGAATGATCTTATCATTTCCTTTTATGCTTGCTGGTTTATGCTTAATATTTTATGCATTGAGAAAAAATGGATAAAATTAAAGAAATCCTAAAAAAAGAAATAACGAAAAAAGGACACATTTCAATCTCTAGGTTTATGGAGATAAGCTTATTTGACCCAAATGATGGGTATTATACTAAACAAAACCCTCTTGGTTCAGATGGTGATTTCATTACTTCTCCTGATATATCACAAATTTTTGGTGAAGTTATCGGCGCCTGGGCTATGGACATCATAATTAAGATAGATAGCAGCAAAAATTTTCAAATCATTGATTTAGGAGGAGGCAAAGGAACACTTCTCAAAGATATAAAAAGGGTCTGCAAAAATAGAAATTTATCATATGGTTTCATTGACATTAATCGGAGTCTTATAGATCTTCAAAAAAAAAATATTCCTCAGGCCAGACATTTTAACAGTATTTCTCAATTACCAAGTAATCCTACTATATTCATAGGCAACGAATTTTTGGATGTTTTTCCAATAAGACAATTCATGAAGATAAATGAAGTATGGCAAGAGGTATTTATAAAACAAAAGAATGATGATTTCCAATATTGTTATAATGACATAGAAGACACTATACTTTTCAATGAATATCAAAATAAAATACCTGGTAATGCAGATTTTTTTGAAATCAATATAATGTTCAAAAAAATCATAAATGATTTATCAATTTTTCTAAAAAAAAATAATGGAATTTGTTTATTCATTGACTACGGTTATTTAAATGGTTATGGGAACACCCTGCAAGCTATAAAAAAACATAAATATGTAGATCCATTAGCATATCCAGGGATTTCAGATATAACCTCTCATGTTAATTTTTCACATTTAATGTATGAAGCAAAAAAAATGGATCTGAATTTTTTTGGCCCTGTGTCACAAAGAAATTTTTTGATAAAATTAGGTGCATTTGAAAGATTAAAAATTTTAAAAAAATTGACTAACTCAGAAAAAATCATAACCGATTTAGAAATAGGTTTAAAAAGAGTAATTGAAAATACAAATATGGGTAGCCTATTCAAAGTATGTGCAATAACACCAAACCAAAAATTTATACCAGAAGGATTTGATTAGTAATCAATCCCCTGCTAAATAAAGCCAAGGGAAATTAAAATGAAACTTGTATCCGGTAATTCGAATAGGCATTTAGCTGAGAATATTGCTAAGCAATTAAAAACGCCATTAGCAAATTGTACTGTCAAACGTTTTTCAGACAAGGAAATATTTATCGAAATGAATGAAAATTGTAGGGGTGAAGATGTTTTTGTAATTCAATCAACCTCTTTCCCAGCAAATGATAATTTAATGGAATTACTAATTTTAATTGATACTTTAAAAAGAGCATCAGCAAAAAGAATAACTGCTGTAATTCCATATTTTGGCTATGCACGGCAAGATAGGAAACCAGGACCCCGAACACCAATAACAGCAAAACTTGTAGCGAATTTGATAGCAAAATCTGGTGCTGATAGAGTATTAAGTATGGACCTACATGCTGGACAAATTCAAGGTTTTTTTGATATTCCTACAGATAATCTTTTTGCGGCTCCAATTCTTTCAAATGATGTAAAAAATAAAATAGGATCAAATAACGCAATCGTAGTTTCGCCTGATGTTGGAGGTGTTGTAAGAGCAAGGTTGATAGCAAGTAGGATTAATTCTGACTTGGCTATTGTTGATAAAAGAAGAGAAAAAGCAGGTGAGTCTGAAGTAATGAATATCATTGGTGATGTGACTGATAGATGTTGCTTTATGATTGATGACATTGTCGACTCTGCAGGTACTTTATGTAATGCAGCTGAGGCTTTGTTAAATGCAGGAGCAAAAGAAGTTTATGCTCATGTAACACATGGTGTGTTATCTGGCGAAGCGATCGAAAGAGTAAATAATTCATCACTCACAAAACTTATCATTACAGATACCATTAATGAAACTGAAGAAGTTAAAGCCTCAAATAAAATTGAAACAGTAAGTGTTGTAAATCTTTTAGCCGAAGCTATTCATAGAATTTCAGAGGAAAGATCTGTTTCAAGTTTGTTTGATTAACTTGCTTTGAAGTCAAACTGAGGGTATAAGCCTCTTAGTTAAATTAAAAGGTTCGATCAATTATGACAGAAGTTAACATTTTAAAATGTGAAGTAAGAGAAAATACTGGTAAGTCATTTAGTAAGTTGGCACGCAAAGAGGGGAATATTCCATGTATAATTTATGGAGATAAAAAAGATCCAATTGCAATTAATATTAATTCCTCAGCAGCCTTAAAATTATATAATACAGGCAGAATGTTAACAACTTTGTTAGATCTAGAATTATCAAATGGTGACAAACTTAAGGCTATCCCAAAAGACATTCAACTTGATCCAGTAAAAGATAATATCATACATATTGATCTATTAAGGCTTTCAGGTGACTCAAGAGTTGCAGTTGAAATTCAAGTTAATTTTGTGGGAGAGAGTGTTTCTCCTGGAATTAAAAAAGGTGGTGTATTAAATGTAACTCGGTATAGTGTCGAATTAGATTGTCCAGCCTTGAGCATTCCTGAAAAAATTGATGTCGATATTTCAAATCTTGAAATTGGAGGAAGTGTAAAGCTATCGGATGTAACATTGCCCGACGATGTAAATCCTGTAATTACCGATAGGGATATCACAATTGCTAGCCTTACAGCGCGTGCCGAAGAAATTGAAGAAGAAATAATTGAAGAAATTGATGAAGAAGGTGAGGCAACCTCTGATACAGAGGCAGCGCCAGAAGCTGAATCAACCTCAAGTGAAAATAATCAAGATAACGAACAAGATAGCAAAGAATAGGATCAATCTTGTCTATGCCTGAAGAAACATTATTATTAGTTGGACTAGGAAATCCAGGGGAAAAATATAAGAATAATCGGCATAATGTAGGATTTATAGTTTTAGATTACATAACTAATCATTTAAAGTTTGGAAGAAGTAGAACGAAATTTTTAGGAAGAACTTCAATGGGGACATTTGAAAAAATTAAGTTAATATCATTTAAGCCCCAAACATTTATGAATGAGTCTGGAAGAGCTGTCAGAGAAGCATCTAATTTTTATAAAATCAATCCTGAAAGAATTTTCGTATTTCATGACGATCTTGATCTATCATTTGGTGATGTAAAACTTAAAAAAGGTGGAAGTAATGCAGGTCACAACGGTCTAGCCTCAATTGATGAAAATATAGGAAATAATTACATTAGATTAAGAATTGGTATTAATCACCCTGGTGACAAAGAAAAAGTTACTGGTCATGTACTTGGAGATTTTTCCAAAGAAGAGAACGAGGAATTTGAAAAAATACTTAAAAAGATTGTCAAAAATTTTAATTTTTTAATTGATACCAATATTAAAAAATTTCAATCAAATATGAAATAATAATGGGTTTTAAGTGTGGAATAATTGGCCTGCCAAATGTAGGTAAGTCGACATTATTTAATGCTCTCACTCAAACATCAATTGCCCAAGCAGAAAATTATCCTTTTTGTACAATTGAACCAAATGTTGGTGAAGTAGATGTTCCAGATAATAGATTATTCAGATTATCGAATATAAGTTCATCAAAAAAAATAATTCACACCCGCATTACATTTGTTGATATTGCTGGATTAGTTGAGGGAGCCTCTAAAGGTGAAGGTCTAGGAAATCAATTTTTAGGTAATATCAGAGAAGTTGACGCATTAGTCCATATTGTTAGATGCTTTGAAAACGAAAATATTACTCATGTTAATGGCTTCGTTGACCCAATAAGAGATATTGAAACTATAAATACCGAATTACTTCTAGCAGACATTGACAGTCTAGAAAAAAGAATTCCAAATTTAGAAAAAAAAGAACGAGGTGGAGATAAAGATGCTACAAAAAAACTAAAGCTAATCGATATGCTTATAGATAATTTAAACAATGATAGAGACATTCAAGATATTGGTTTAAGTGAAGAAGAAGAAAAATTTACTAATGAATTTCAATTATTATCAAATAAAAAAGTAATTTATGTATGTAATACTGATGAAGTTTCAATTACTAAAAGCAATAACCATATCGATGTTGTCGAAGAATATCTTAAACAGAGAAATCAGAAGAAAATTAATATTTCTGCTAATATTGAAAGTCAATTATCTTTATTAGAACCATCAGAAAAAGATGAATTTCTAAAAACAATTGGGATTGAAGAACCCGGACTTAATAAGCTTATTACTGAGGGTTACAAAGCTCTTCAACTAATTACTTTTTTTACATCTGGTCCAAAAGAAACTAAAGCTTGGACAGTTAAATCAGGGTCTTTTGCTCCCCAAGCAGCAGGAAAGATACATACAGACTTCGAAAAGGGTTTTATAAGAGCCGAAACAATAAATTATGACAAATTGGATGAGTTAGGCAGTTATACTGTCGCTAAAGATACTGGAAAAATTAGATCTGAAGGACGCGATTATTTAGTTGAGGATGGAGATGTAATGAACTTTAGATTTAATACTTAATTAATGAACATCTCTCCAGAGTCTATTGGTTGTAAAGAACATTAATAAAGCGAAAATAAATAAGAAACTCATTACGATAAAACCTAATCTTTTTCTTTCTTCCATTTCTGGTTCAGCAGACCACGCCAAAAAAGCTGTTACATCTGCAGACATTTGCTCAATAGATGCATATGTTCCATCTTCATACTCAACAGATTCATCATATAATGGTTGGTACATAGCTATACCGCCTCCGGGAAACCAAGGGTTATAGCTCAAGGTGTCGCTTATTTCAACTCCTTCAGGTATCTCTTTACCATACCCCTGTAATAGAGAATAGATATAATTATATCCGCCAGATCTAGCTTTGACTATGAGAGAGAGATCAGGCGGATAAGCTCCATTATTTGAAGCCTTGGCTGCTTCTTTACTTTCATAGGGATCAGGAAAACGATCGCTTAAAACTCTAGCTCGTTCAATTGGATCACCATAATCATCAAAACTGTCTGTAATAAAAAACTCAGAAGCAAAAATTTTTGCATCACTCTCGGTATACTCTGGTCCACCTTTTTGACTTAAATTTCTAAAAGATAATTGTTTCATGCTATGGCAAGAAGCACAAACTTCTTTATAAACTTGATAACCTCGTCTTAATTGAGCTCTATCAAAAGTTCCTGTCGCTCCTTCAAATGAGAAACCAGGTTTAATAAGGTCATAGGTCTCACCCCCAGCAGATTTGGCATCACCATCAAAGGTAAAGAGAGTATTAAAAATTAGGAATAGTAAAAAGCTTATTTTGTTGAGTTCAAACAATTTTGCCTCTACTCTGCTGCGACCATATCTCTACTT
>CEPA01001991.1_pt1 | contig 14406 bp, 12 predicted proteins | sample 356241 | NCBI WGS metagenome assembly CEPA01 (sample SAMEA2620542, study PRJEB7988) | marine metagenome | biome: marine biome (ENVO:00000447); feature: surface water layer (ENVO:00002042); material: "saline water (ENVO:00002010), including plankton (ENVO:xxxxxxxx)" | depth 5 m
ATCATCTATCTCTACTTCATTTCTTCCAAGCAAATCAATTACTGAGACCTCTCTTAATTGATTGATTGATAATTTTCCGGACATCACTTCGTTAACTGAAGGAAGAGTCCGAAATGGCTTACCTGCTTTTTTACATATATCAATAATTTTATATAAATCTCGCCTTGGTGCATTTGGGCAACAAATAATTGCTTCATCATATTTATTAATGAAGTCAGGTAAAGTCGATATACTTCCTTCGACTTTTTTATTATGGATGAGTTTACCATGTAAATTTTGATTATCATCCAAAAATCCAATAGGCTCCATCCTATATCTTGAATCATTGAGTAATTCCCTGCATATGAATTCTCCAGTGGTACCCGCACCGATAATTATAACTCTTTTATTAAGTTCGATTCTATATGGTTTGGGATTAATAAGGTGAGAATAGACTAAGCGCACACCTATTCTAGATAATGCAGTAAAGCTAAAGGTTAAGATGAAATCAATTATAAAAATTGCTCTAGGGATATCCTGAAATCCTCTAAAATATCCAATACCTGCGATTAAAAGCAAAGTACCTAAAATGTTCGCTTTAAAGATATTCCCCATATCTACAAGACTAGTGTAACGCCACATGCCGTTGAACATTCCAAACGCTGAAAAAGAAATTAATTTTACAGTTACTGATAGGCCAAGGATATAATATATATCCTTATTGTAAAAGATAACAGGTATTGAAAGATCACTTCTAATAATTGCTGATAATAAAAACCCACATATTACTGCCACTAAATCTGCAAACAGTAACATCCTGAGATTTCTTTTTGTTGGTTCAGTATTCTTTTTAATTATTGTTTTTTTAATTTTTACATCATCAATTGTATCGCGCAGTTTAAATTCACCATTATCCTCAATTTTTAACAGTCGAATGATTAAATAATGTCCCATTTTTTTTGGAATGAATAAAGAAAGTATCGTAATCCCAACTAATTTAAGATCCTCATAGAAGCTTTTTTTATTTACATAATATTTATCTAAAGCAACTTTTATATTTAATATATTGTTATATGGGTCCTCTGAATCAATCATTGACCATATTTCAGATTCGTTTCTAAAGAGTATTGATGAATATCCGGAAAGGCCTGGTTTTATCTTATCAAGGAAATAAAAAGATTTTTTATCTACAAACTCAGGAACTTCAGGTCTGGGACCGATGAAACGCATATCCCCTTTGATAACATTAAAAAGTTGTGGCAATTCATCTAATTTTGTTTTTCTTAAGAACTTGCCCCAATTGGTTACTTTTTCATCATTCCCATCTTGGAATGAATGATTTTTAGAACCTCTATTCCGCATAGTTCGGAATTTATAAATTATAAATGGCTTGAAATTCTTTCCTATCCTCTTTTGTCTGTAAATGATAGGTCGTCCTTGAATGATCAAATTACAAATCGCTATACTTAGTAGCAATGGAGATAAAAGTAGTGCTAGAACTAATGCAGTAAATCTTGATATAATTTCCATTTGCCTAAAATATGTTCGCTTTTTAGATAAATCCAATAAAAATCTGACACAAGGTGATAGTTGTCACATTAACTTAAAAAAACATTGGCAATGAATTATAATGAAAAATTAATTATAAAGCAGATTATTATTTTGAATAAATATCATTTAATTCTTTAATGCTATTTATAATATGATCAAGTGATGAATCTGGTAGCTCAGGATATATTGGCAAAGAAACAATTGATTCAAATAATAAATTTGCCCTAGGATAATTGTCATTCTTGAATTTATATTTTTTTTTATAGTAAGATAATTGGTGTATGGGCTTATAATGTACGGCCAGCCCAATTCCTTTTTTATTCATTTTTTCAATGAATACATTTCTTGAAATTGACCACCTATCAATATCCAATCTAATTACGAACAAATGTTTAGAGTGCCCTTTTGAAATTTCTGGTAGGGAAATACTATCAATGTGACTAAGGCCATTGATATACTCTTTTACGATTTCATCACGCCTTAACTGCCAAAGTTCAATCTGATTCAATTGCCAAAGTCCAAAACATGCTGCATAATCTGTTAAATTATACTTATAGCCCATTTCAACAATGTCATATTCCCAATTACCACCCTTTTTAAATCTGTTCCATCCATCTTTTGTAATTCCATGAAGTGAAAGTTTTTTAATTTTTTTTGCTAACCTTTCGTCGTTAGTAGAAACAGCTCCACCCTCGCCGCCTGTGGTCATATTTTTATTAGCATAGAATGAAAACGCAGCTGCATGATCTGTATTACCAATTTTTAGTCCATTGTGTTCGGTCTCAAGTGCATGTGCAGCATCTTGCAATACAAATAGGTTATATTTAGTAGCAATTTGCATGATATTTTCTAAATCAACTGGCTCTCCTCCGTAATGCATAGGTATGATTGCTTTAATAGATTGATCATTTTTGATAAGATCTTCAATTTGATTTAAGTCAATCAAAAATCCATCCTCTGAGCTATCAACAAGTACCGGCTCCATTCCTAAATATTCGCCGCACTCTATTGTGGATGCAAAAGTTAAAGTTGGAATTATGAATTTGTCGTTTAACCCAAATCCTTTTGCAGCAAGTGCAAGATGTAGTGCTGCAGTACAGGAATTAACTGCCACTACATATTTGACATCTAAATATTTGGCTAATTTTTCTTCTAGTTTGTGAACTTGGGACCCTGTGGTTAACCAACCAGAATGGACAGATTCTGAGAATATTTCTTCAATATTTTCTGGGAAATTTGGAATGTGAAATGGGATATCTATCATAAGTATTTTTTAACTCCATAATAAATATCGAATCCAATATTCCAATCAAAATTTTTACCAAGTTTATTTGAATCATTAAATTCTAATTTTATATAGCTAGATACATTTGGTTTCCACCAATATTGTACTTTTGAAAAAATAAAACTTATGTTTTCTACCTCCCCACTTGGGAATGGCTCATCTAAATAGTCAGTATAGGGTTCATATAAACTTTCAATAAAATTCTTCTCCCCCAAACTTTTATGACCTATATCTAAATCAGTAATCATCTTTTCTTTGTATAACCAATCAAAACCTAATTTTATTTCTCTACTATCACTGCCCAAATGCCAACCCAAAGGACTATTCCTTTGAACAAAATTATTTTGGCCTTCCTCATGCCTAAAAGTATTTGTCCCAACATTAATAATCGAAAAGTAGTATTTAATAAATGAATTTACATCCTTTGTTGGCCAGAATTCAGCTTTGAAAGAGTAGGCTTTTCCAGTGCCTTTCCCATTTTCTTTTTGTTCAATATCTAAAATGAATTCATCAAACAGATAATTGAACGAAAATCTTAGTTTATTGAACAATAAATAATCCATGGACATTTGCCATACTCCATTTCCGCTATCTGTTCCTTTCCTATTTTGACGATCGTTCAATTCTATTTCTAAATGAGTAGAGATTGGATTCATGTATGAAAAATCTATAGATCTATTTCTTCCAGAATAGATAGCTATTTCAGATATACCTAGTAATAAATTTTTGTTATTATTCCATTCAATTCCTCTGCCTGTTATATAGCGATTAATCAGCATTGAATCAGATTCTAAATATCCATGAAAATACCTTACTCTCAATTTTTCAAAATCTAAGTCTAACATTCCATAATCATAGGAATTTGATTTTTCACTAATAGCTAGTTGGATATCCTGACCTGCGCCCCAACTTTGCCTTCCTCTCCCAAACTGTATTATCATCCACCCATTCTCATAAGATATCCCTGATTGATCCGTTTCCCCAGATACAAACCCTGCCCTATCAATATCTCTTGGGATTCCAGAATAACCTTGAATAATATCAGGATTATTTACGATTCTGGGAAATAAGTAACCATGAAAATTATTTTTGAATGTAAAATGCCCATAAGAATAAAGTATTTTCATATTATTTGTGAAAATTGTTCCAAATCTAGCAGAGGTTTTTAATAAGTCTGATTCTTCATGCAGATGCAGAAACCTAGAGGGGCCGAATGTAGTATTTTGTTGCCAATTAAGCGATAACCCAGAAAGAATTTTACTCCTACTGAATTCAAAGAACTGATTTGGAATTTCTTGAGATGCTAAAAGTGTGAAAACAGCAAGTTTTACAAGGATTAAATGTCTAAACATATTATTTCACATTAGAATTTGATTTAAACAACTTCCTATCAAAGTGATTGTCTCTTAGTATATCGTCTCCCCATCTATTAATATAGTAAAAGAAGCCCAATAAAAAACCAAGGCCATATGAGAAATGCATTATGAAATAAATAATGGGCAATAAAATCAATGGCTTAGAATGATGTTTTATTGATTCGTAAACTGAAAAAGCTATGCTAATTAACAAATATATGCCCCCGAATAAATAAATTGGAAAAAGTTTATTTTGAAAAACAGCAAGGGCTAAAAAAGTATTAAATATCAGAACAAATATTGCTGGTATTAAATGCCTCAATGAGAAAATTGATTTTATTTTTTGGATAACTCTTACCTTATAAAAACCATAGTAAAAATACTGGAAGAAAAGTTTAAGTATAGAACTACGTACGTAGTATAATGATTTAATAGATGGGTCAATCCAAATCTTGCCACCATTTTGAATTAACCTATAGTTTAGTTCCTCATCCTGATTGCGTACTAATTCTTCATCGTATCCTCCAATTTGGTTAAAAGTATCTCTTTTATATGCACCAAATGCAAGTGTGTTTACAAACTGACCATTTTTAATTTTAGTGCGAAATGAAGCACCTCCCGCCCCAAATTTTGATGCTTGGGCGATAGATACATAATCTCCTATCATTGTACTAGAATGGTGTTTAATTGGTCCACCCACACATTCTACATTTTTACTTTGAATTAAACTTACACAATTAGCAATGAAACCGGAGCAAATGGTTGCGTGGCCATCCACTCTAATTATAATGTCACCTCTGGAAATTGTTAATGCTTTATTAAATCCAATTGGTACAACTCGATCAAGATTTTTGACTATTTTTATATCTTTGTTTTTATCGTGATATTTTTGGATAATTTCAAGTGTTCCATCTTCAGACATACCATCAGCGATTATAATTTCTAGATCACCAACAAAATTTTGAGCAAGAATCGAATCTAAAGTTTTAGCTATAAATTTCTGTTCGTTTCTTATCGGCAGGATAATTGATACTATCATTTGATATATTTTGTGCCTATTTTAAGATCCTTTAACAAATCAATGTAAAGACACTTAATTTTAAAATTTATTTTTTCAGCATCATATATTTTTACTTTTTCTATTCCAATCATTGTTGAGTCAGTTAAGACACTTTTTTCAATTAATTCTGCTATTTTTTTTGGGTCTCGATCTTTGTTAATAAAGCATCCAGGTATAAATTTAGTTATTTCTTTAACGTCGCCAACATCCGTAGATACAATAGCTAAATTACAAGCTAATGCTTCTTTAATTATTACAGGAGCGCCCTCCTGAAATGATGTCATAAGGAGCACATCTGAGGCATTCATATAGTTTGGGATACTTGAATGTTCAGCATAGTTTAATTTGATTAATTGGTAAGAGGTATCTAAATGGTTCATTGCTTTTTCAGCCAACGAATAATCTTTAACTTTTTGAGAATAATTTCCAGCAAAAAGAACATATTTTTTTTGAAGGTCCAAACCCAAATTCTTCTTTGCTATTTCTTTATCTAATGGTACGAACATTTTTGAATTGAAACCCATAGGAATGATATGATCTTTTTTTTTAAGATTAACTTTAGGTTTTAGATTTTTTAACCTTTTGGATACGAAGATATTTTTTGTAGATAATAATGTTCCAATTTTTGATAAAATTATTAGTATGTGCCCTTTAATGTTAACGGAGCCATTACTTTTGAGATCACCTTGTAAATCACTGCCATGATAGGTTGTAATCAAAGGAATTCTCTTGTTATAAGCAAATATTGCATTATATCCCCAATGACAATGAATAAGTGAGAATCTACTTGTCCTTATTAATTTTCTTAAATTAATTAATGCTAATACTTTTCTAATAAAAGACTCATTTGGAATTTTATAAACGTAGGTTTTAAAACCACTATTATTCATATACTCTACTTGATCACGCAACCACGGTACAGCATTTATATTTTGCTTTGTTGGGTATTCACTTGTTACTATTAAAATTTTAATTTATCAATTCCTTTTTATTAAAATTAAATCTTGAAAGACTTAGAGCAAAAATCACACATGGTGCTGCGAGTCTGGTTGCAGAATGAAACATAAATAATAGACTCCATATGGCAAAAGAAATTGAAATACCTTTAGATAAACCTAGATTAGAACTAAATGTTTTAACTGTAGTAAAAAAAAGTATCAAAATAATTGATATACCAAAAAGACCATGTTCGCTCATCAAACGAGAATATTCAGTATGCGAATGTTTTTTACTACCGGAAATTTGGATTCTATATTTTCTCGACTCACCTGGACCAAGACCAAAGATTGGGTTTTCACGAAAGGCATTTAATTCACTTGCAATAAGAAATTCTCTTCTAGAGAGATCAGTGTCTAAATATCTTTCTGATAATGTTCCTCCAGAAAGATCATCAATTTTGGGGATAATGTAGAAATATAATAATCCAGAAAATGTTACCAAGCCTAAAAGGAACTTTGATTTTCTGGGACTAGCTTTTATTGTATATACAATTGCAAATATAATCGCTATTAAAGCACTCCAAAGCCCTCCTCTACTAAATGTTAGAATTGTCTGAAAAAAAAGTAGTAATCCAATTATTCTATAAAAGTCTCCATACCTTTTATCTAAAATACTTAATAAAAAGCACAATAAAATCCCAAGGCCTAAAATATTTGATACTTGGTTAGGACCAATTCCTACTGTTGTTGCTTCATAAATATATGCTGCCTCCATATCATATGCACCAAATTGAATTGTTGAGTAAAATGTAAGGGCAAATAGGCTTATAATGGGCATTAATGCTGCAAAACAATAGGTTCTAAGTTGGGATATGCTAATTATATTATTTGAGAATATAACCATAGCAAGCCCCATACAAAATGGACCTGAAATCGAGTGTGCTATATCCTGTCTATTAAACTCCTCAAGCGATACAAATGAAGGAAGTAATAGTAAAACTATCAAGAATCCGCTTTTTCTTCTAAGTTTTGATAATCCAAATCTATTCATTAAGATTAAAAGAATTACGATAACTGAATATTTACCAAATTCCCAGAATATCGACGCTTTGAACCCTCTCCATAATAATTCAGATCCAATTATATAAAAAATGACAATTAAGGAACGATGAGTATTTTTATCGGTCAGCGAAAAATATATACCAAAGCCAGCAGTTATTAATGCATGTAGAGTAGTGAAGATGGGGTGAAAATTCACCAATAAGGCTACCAATAATTGGATTAAGATTAAAAGATGGAAATTTTTCATTTAATCTAAAAAATCATTATCACTATCTGAAAATGACCATCTCATCAATAATTTATCCTTCCCATTTTCATCAAATTCAGGGAAATAACAGAACCTTGCTTTTGAAAAGAACAAAAATCCAAGTTGAAATAGTAAAGTTTGGAGCGATTTATTTGACTCTAAAATAGAAATTTGAAGCGCATTGCTTTTTATTGAATCATTTATAACAAATCCAAGCAAATCCTTTACCGCTGCAGAATCATTTAAGTTCCCAAAGATATCGACAATACGTATTTTGAGACCAATATTTTCAACAACTCTTCTTGAAATTAATATTACCTTACTTTCAATTGACTTTTGACAAATATAATAATCATATTCATTTTTGTAAGGCGAATTAAAATATCTCCATTTAAAATATTCTGAGTTTTTTTCAATTGTAATTTTTTCACCAATCGTTTTTAGAAAAATATCTGCATACTCCTCAAAATTAGGGTGCTTATCCTTGTAAGACCACTTGCTACGAGTTTTGGACCTTAGATGAATTAACGGTTTTATTAAAAAATCAAAAATATTGCCTAAAAATATGTTTTCCCCTTTAAATATTGATGATTTTGAAGGTTTTATTGGGAGCATCATTACTTTTGATTGATCACAGATAGTCCATCCATTTTTTTTATGTATTATTGCTGCGATTTTATTTGGAAAGCCAATTTTCAATCCTGGCTTATTACGAATGAACTCATCCACAATTCTATGATAGCCTTTCCCACGATATTTGCTCGAAATAAATAAGTCAATCCACCAAAATGCATCCTTTTGTTTCTTCCCCCAATGTACTTTTGTTGGAATAATACCGAAATAACCAATTACCTTTTTTCCATGCAATAATACATATCGGTTTTCATTACCGTTATGTAGCCATTCACCATGTTTTATCATAAAATTTGCTTTTTTTCTAGAGAACTCATTTTTTAAAAACCTGGTAACGCCATTCTCATCTGCATTGAGCAAAGAATTGATAATTATTTTTTTCATCTATTTAGCATCATAAACTTTTATATATCTATCAACCATTTTTTGGGGACTATGAAAATCATGTACAGTTTTCAGTCCAAATTTTATTACTTCATGGTACTTCTTCTTATTCCTCAAAATTTTAATAATCATTTTTGAAAACCCTTTTAAATCATCTGGGTTATACATAAAACCATTAATACCAGATTTGATGATTTCAGGAACTCCCCCAACTTTTGATGCAATCACTAAAACTCCTACACTTAAAGCTTCCAAAATTGTGTTTGGATAACCCTCGCTATAAGACGGTAGTATAAAAACATCCGATTTTTTTAAAAGTTCAAGTGGTTCTGGTTGGAATCCTAATAATTCTATATTTTCATTCATTTTGAGGGAGCGTATTAATTCATTTAGTTTTTCTTTTTGGTGTGGTTCATCTTGAACAGGTTGTCCTATAATCCAACCTTTTGTATTTGGAATCTCCTCCAAAACGCTTTTTACTATTCTAATAAATAATTCGTGATTTTTATTATATCTTAAATTACCAATTGTACATAAAACAGGATATTTGTAATTCCTAATCTTTGAATAATTTTGGTATCCATTTACCGCATTTTTTATTACAATAATTCTATCTTTAGAAATTCCATATTGTATCAATTCATCATTTATAGACTGTGCATTTACAATGATTCTTTGTACAAGTCTTAAAGATAACCATTTATAAATTATATTTAATTTTTTGAATCCAGTTCCTCTTAATGATCCTCTTACTGAGCCTATAGTTTGAATATTAAAAATTGTTCCTAAAATTCCAGCATAAGAATTGTCATGAACTGACCATGAGTGGATAATATTTGGTTTTATTTTCTTTATAAAAAGATATAAATATCTCAATTTTTTAAAAATTGTATTTACTTTTTCAGGAATAAAGTAAAGAAAAGCCTTGCTTTGAAGAATTTCATTTTTCAAATCTCCAAATGGACTGGAATTAAAAACTACAATATGGAATTCGAAATTTTTCTTTGATACATTTTTTAGGAATAGCGCCATTTGCTTTTCAGTCCCTCCAAAGCCTACCTGGCCAATAAAAAAGACAATCTTCTTTTTGTTCACAAATTTTCCAGGCGAGATAGTTATTTGGCTTGAACTGATTTTTGATTCAATACGCTTAACTTTGCAGTTATGTAATATTTTGAATCATCGTAAATACCAATTCTGGGTATTTCAAAATTAGATTCTCCAAAAAAATTAATTTTGTCAATTCCAAAAGCTGCCTTGTAGCCCGCTTTTTTAACATTTTCGATCACAATTTTATTGTAATTGCCATAGGGGTACGCAAAGTATTCTATTGGTTTGTTGGTTATATTTTCTAGATAATTTTTAGAATTTATTAACTCAGAATCTATATTAGTGACACTTAATTTTGTTAAATCCGGATGAGTAACAGTATGGCTCCCAATTGTGTGCAAAGGATTATTGGCTATTTTTATTATTTGATCTTTAGTTAGTCCATCAAAGTAATCAATTTTTAAATCTGCTGAAAGAATATCCTGATTAACCGTATACTTTTTCATGTTTTGTTTAATAAAGGATAACCAATTATTTGGTTCAATTACATGTTGGGTTGAGATGAAAAACAAACCAGGAATATCATAGCTATTCAGTATGGGTATAACATTATTGTAGTTATTTTGAAAACCATCATCAAAAGTTAATAGAATACCTTTTTTTTTATTATTGAAAATTTCATCAGGTTTTAAAAAGCAATAATTCTCATTTAACATTTTAATAATATTTTCAAACTGTTTTATATCAAGATGAGGTTGTAGGTGCTGATTTAAGCTATTAGATTTGCTTTTTGAAACTCCATGAAACATTAAAATAAATTTATTATTTGAAAGGTTAACTTTTTTAAGGATGTTAAAAATACCAGAATAGTAAAATAATTTTGAAAAAAATATCTTCATGCCCACAAACCCGAAATGAAAAAAAATGAGTATATTAAAAAAAAAGTAGAACTATTAATTAATTGTACTTTATCTAGATTTTCCATTTTTTTCTAATAACCTAGGGTTTTTAACATTGGCGCAGCTATTTTTTGAAAATTTTCTTTTTCTTTTTCATTCATTAGAACCCTTTTTTTATTTGTCTTATTAGGTTTTGTTTTTGATAAATAAATCATTCTTTCCACCATGTCACAAGTGAATTCTACATTTATGAACTTTGATAATGATTTTAATGAGCTTTCATCAAATTCTTCCAATTTAATTGATAATTTTTGATCTGATGGTATTTCATTAAGATCCCTAATAATGATCCTATTTATTTCTGACCATAACCAAGATATCTTTTCAACTTTTGAATTTAGTTTTTTTGGAGGATTTAAACGATGATCTAAAATTTGGTACCCCACATTCCACAATGTTAAGCGTCTAATAATAGTAAGTGATTTTTGTAAGGTTCCACTTTCATTATACCATGATCTATTTAGTCCACTATTAACAAAATCATAACCATTCCTATAAATATGAATAATTTTAGCATTAAATAATTTTACAAGTAGGGGAATTAGATGAGAACAGAAATGAGAACTTTCAAGATAATTATACCCATTTCTTTGAATTTGGATTATTAAATTTTTTCTTTTTCTATTTATATTTTTTTCGATCCTTTCATTTGTAATTCTACCATTCCATTTCGCATAAGCTTCGGTGTTTAGTTGAGGAAGCGGTTCGTGAAAAGAACAAATTTCAGGATGTAAACCTAAAACTTTGGCTAACATCATAGATCCTGATCTACCAGTAGATACTACAAAAATTGGTGGTTTTTGTTCATAATTCATTTGAAATAAATGATTCTATTTTTACCAGCCAAAAAAACCGATATCCTGTTATTATTCATAGTTGACCATTTAGTTAATCCAGTTTAAAAACTGCAATACTTTATTATCTATTGAGCTATCCATGTTATGTTTTGAGAGAAAGTTAAGCCTAGCATTTTTTCTTAGTTTTTTCCATAACATGTTATCTTGGGTAATCTTTTTTATAGACTCTTCAAGCTCAATGTGCGAACCAGGTTCAAAAAGTAAACCGTTATATTCATTTTTTATTATCTCTTTTATTCCTCCAATATTAGAGGCAATTACTGGGGTGCCAAAAGCAAGGGATTCAATTATCACATATCCAAAAGATTCTCTACATTCAGATGGTAATATTGTTACCAGTGCATTTTTATAATAATCTTTTAATGTTTTATATGGTACTGACCCGATAAATTTACATTGCCCCAATATTTTTAATTCCCTTGCCTGATTTTTTAAGATATCCCGATATGGTCCGTCTCCAATTATTAAAAGCTTAAAATCAAAGTTAAAATGATTTATTAGACTTGAATAGGCTTTTAATAATGTAGAGAATCCTTTTTCTGGTACTAATCTGCCAACTGATAAGATAAAATTTTTTCTTTCATTTCTATTTTGAATATTGCTATTAAGTGGATCTTTGATGAGATTATGTAAAACAAAACATTTCTTTTTATTTATGTTGTAAACTAGTCTATAGTCTTTGATTATACTCTTTGAAACTCCCAATATGCCATTGGACATAAAGAAAATAATATTTTTAAATAGGGTGGTTACAACGTCTTTTCCTTTTTCATTATTGATAGATTTTAATCCAGATCTTATCCATATTACCCTTTTATTTACATTCAAGAGATAACTTGCAATTATCATTAAGTTAGTGGGCCTTAAACTTGCTACCACACAATATGGTTTATATTTCAAAACTAACCGTGCAAAGAAAAAGAAGTCTTTTAAAAAGACAGGCCTTTTTGAAGGCCAATTTCTAACAATAATCTTTTCTTTTTTGCATAAGCTATGCAAATTGCTATCCATAGTTCCATGGACAACTAATAACACTTTATATCTAGTTAATGAATTGATTTTAATCATAAAATTCAAAATCATATGATTAACTGAACGGTTTTTTCTACCTATTGAAGCAATTATATATTTGCTCATTATGTTTAGTTCAAAATCCCCCATTTTTTTTCTAAACGTCCTTTTATTTTCAGCCTCCAATTGTCCAATGTGAAAAATTCACTAATTTCTCTTGATCTTTTACCCATCATTTCTAATTCATGAATATTTGAAGTTATTTTAATAATTGAATGATAAATAGAATCTGGGTTTGGTTGATCTAAAATTAACCCGCATTTATTTTCAATTAAATATGGTATTACAGAAACCCGGCTTGCAATCACAGGTAGACCACAAGACATAGATTCTATCAAAGCTTTTGGAAAACCTTCTTTTGTTTCGGTTGGAAATACGAACAAGTGATTTTTAGAAAGTAAATCCATAACATTTTCGTGTCTGCAATTACCCTCAAAACTAATAAAGTCATTCAATCCCAAATTTTTAGATAATTTTTTTAAATTTTCCAATTCGCTACCATCACCAACAATACTTAGATGAAATTTTAGATCTTTTCTAAGTTTTGTAAGACTTTTGATTATAGAATGAACATTCTTTCCTCTAGACAACCTACAAACTGTTATAAGTTTAAGAGTTTCATTACCATTCCAAGTTTTAGCTAATTTCATTTTTGACCATTCAACTTTAGTAAATGATGTAGAAAATATCCATCTTATAGCTGGTGTTGATTTTTCAGGAAGACCATTTCCTCCTCCAGTAGCCATGATAATATTATTGCCTTTCGCAATTCTAAGTAAAAGCCAATAAATGAAACGATCAACAGCTGTTGTTTTATTACCCCATGTACCACAATGTCTGATATAAAGGGGTTTTTTCATCATTTTCGCAATTATGATTCCAGCTAAACCAATATCTCCTGGAATCATTGCATGGACTAAATCAGAGCACTTTATTGAATTCCAAATAATTCTGATATGGAAAAGTAACCAAATGCAGAAAAATAATTGTCTTTTTATGCCCTTAAATGGTGGTTCTGGTATTGGAGAAATTGTAAGATTTTTCCCACTAATTTTTATCAGGCCGTTTTGTTTACCTTTTAATCTATGCGCGCAAATTAATCGTGTTTCTGAAAAAAGTTTTGACATTTCATTAATTTGAAATGGAAATCCTCCTGAAGTAAAATAATACTTGTCTCTTTTCCATATCTCTTTATGGGTAATAATTAGTTGTTTCATAATATCATATAAGAACAAGAAAAATTATTATATCTATATCGCACTCATTAATCTTTCAAGTACGATCTCTGGACTAAGATGCTCTTGATAATATTTTCTTGCATTAACTTGTAATCTTTTTCGATAGCTTGAATCTGATTTTATTTTTTGAATTGCTTTTTTAAAAGATTCAATACTTCCATCAACAAAGTGTAGATGTTCATTATCGTTTAATGGAGAGGGAAGCGATTGTGGAATGGGCATAGAAATAATTGCTTTACCACATGCTAAATATTCAGCGAGTTTCCATCCAATACAGCCTTGAACAGAAGGGGTGCTAAATACAACAAGAGACTTTTTCATATTTTCTAAATATTGGCTATGATTATACTTTTTTGATATTATTAAATCTTCAAAGCCCTTTACAATTTCTTCTTTCCCAGGCGCAAAACCACCCTCAAATATTATTCCAGGTATTTTTTTTGATATTTTCATAAACCTTTTTCTTAATATGTTGGTGTTATGTTCTTTTTTCCAAAGTGTGGATGCATGAAAAATATAATTTGTATCAACCACCCCAGGCTGGTAATCGGCTAATGGTAATCTATATTTCCATTGCCTATAAAAGTTTGCAAGGTGCGCTCTAAATTCATGTTTTTTGAAGCTAGATTTAGTTGATGTTGAAAATATTTGTGTCAAAATTTGTTTAAGATTTAAATGATTGATACCGAAACTCGGCCCGATTGGGAAAATTTTATGTTCATGTCTAGTAGGTATAT
>CEPA01310702.1_pt1 | contig 14255 bp, 10 predicted proteins | sample 356241 | NCBI WGS metagenome assembly CEPA01 (sample SAMEA2620542, study PRJEB7988) | marine metagenome | biome: marine biome (ENVO:00000447); feature: surface water layer (ENVO:00002042); material: "saline water (ENVO:00002010), including plankton (ENVO:xxxxxxxx)" | depth 5 m
CTCTCGTCGATGACTCCGATCCGGATATTGACCTGCCGCAAATCCAACACCTGTTACAGACGTCTGAGTCGATTCGTTCCCGCGGTTGCGAGGATTGGTTTGTTCTGGTTGGACTGATACATGATTTAGGAAAACTGCTATGTATTTATGGCGAACCCCAATGGGCCGTGGTGGGAGACACTTTTCCCGTCGGATGTCAGTATAGTGATAAGATTGTCTACCCAGAATTTTTCGAGCTTAATCAGGACTTCAACGACGCCCGATACAATACGCGTCAAGGAATCTACGAAGAAGGTTGTGGATTGAGAAATGTATACATGTCCTGGGGACACGACGAGTATATGTATCATCTCGTTAAAAACTATTTGCCCGATCCCGCTTTATACATGATCCGCTATCATAGTTTTTATGCTTGGCATCGAGAGGGCGCATACGAGCACTTGCTCGACGATCATGACCGAAAAATGCTGCCTTGGGTGAAGCGGTTCAATCCGTTCGATCTGTACACGAAGTGTCCTGAAGCCCCTCTTTGGAGTGAACTAAAGCCCTTCTATGAGGAATTGATCGCCAAATATCTGCCGCCGACGCTAAAATGGTAGGGGATAGCTTTGTCTGATATCAGCGCTGATCAGTGGCATAGATCGACACCTTGGTTTCTCGGTCGCCTATAATGTCTTTGGCCCGTTTAAGGGCTTTGGCGGTGCTGAGGGTGGGGTTTGATTCCTCCTCTTCAAAGAGGTTTATCGAATTGATAACGTCTACAAGTCCTGATCGTTTGAATATTCTCATGGTATCGGGGCGAACTTCGCTGACGAGGAGTATGCGATTACGCTCATTCATGTATTTGATCAACTCTTCGAGGGCCATGCAACTGGTGGCATCGAGGTTGTGGGCGTTACGCAATTTCATGATAACCACTTTTAGGTTTTCAGCATCGCTTACCCGCCGCATCTGGTCGCGGAATAACTCCGATGCCCCGAAGAATAACTCTCCCTCAACATGAACAATGGAAACCTCTAGGTTTTCATCCTCAGGCTTGCGCTCTCTTTTACCGAGCTTGCCCTCGTCATCGAAGGCATATTCTACAATTTCCGGACGGGCGACTTTCTTGATAAAAAGGGCGATGGAGCACACGGCCCCTGTGTAGATGGCGAAATCCAATGCGAACACGAGCCCCGTTAGAAAAGTAACAAAAAATGTAATACTGTCCGAACGAGTGGTTCTTGTGACCATTCTAAGCTGGTGCTTGTTGATGAGGGAAATCCCTATCGTAACTACAATAACCGCGAGAGAAGCACTAGGAATGTATCCAATCAGCGGGCCCAATAGAATGGCACCAATAAGGACGATGATTCCAGAGTACAATCCAGACAACGGGGTTGTGGCTCCGCTGTTGGCATTAAGCTGAGAACGAGTGAGCGACCCGGAAGCGGCCATTCCTGAAAGAAGTCCGCAAGCGATGTTGGCCATCCCGGAACTAAGCATCTCCTGGTTGCTGTCAATACGAGCTCCCTCCCTTGCGGCTAGTGATTTTCCGATCGAGTTTCCCTCAAGGACACAGAGTAGGGCAATCGCCATTGCGGGCGTGATTAGCAAGTCGACTGTGTTAAAGTTGACGATGGGAATGGATGGCCCCCAGTCGGAAAAATTGAGACTGGGCATCAATTGAACGTGTAGCGACGGTTCAATTTTCTGGGCGATGAACGCTATTAGGGAAGAGAGAATGAGGGTAAAAGCGACATTGGGGAGCCTCGGACAAAATCGTCGAAAAGCTAGGTAGATCAGCAAAGAAATTACGCTCAGTCCGAGGGTGGGCAGATGAGTCCGGTCGATGCTTTTAGCGGTAGCAGCTAATACGTCAAAGAATGTGGTCGCCTGGATGCTGTCGCCGAATTCGAATCCGAGGGTATTTCTGATTTGGTTGGCTATGATTAGGGCAGCCGCGGCGGTGATGTATCCAGTTATTACCGTTCTAGAAATATATTGAATTAGGGTCGCGATTCCTAAATAGGCACCTACCACCATCATGATCCCAACCATCAGTAATAGCAGAGAAATGTATCCCACGGCTTGATCTCCGGCGATACCCAATGCGGCGAACGAACTGAGGACCATAACGGAAGTCGCGTTGGTGGGGCCAAGGACAATGAACTTAGATCCAGCAAAGCACACTCCGACAATCGAAGCGATAGCGGAGCCGAAAAGGCCGTACGAGAGTGGGAGCCCTGCGATGACGGCATAGGCCATGCCTTGGGGAAAAGCGAGCAGGGCGACGTTGACCGCGGCATGGAGGTCGCCTGATAGCAAAGCACGATTGTATCCAGCCGTGGTCTTGCCCAGCGGGAAAAGATCCAGTTTTTTAGCAAAGATCCTAGTCTTGCTTTTTGATACGTTGGGAGAGGCGTGAGCCATATGAATCATCTGAGGATTTCGGGACAAAGGGGATAAATCGAGCTTAATGTCGTATCTTACAAAGATGATCCTCTCGGTAAGACGACTTTTAATTACCGATTCTGAAAGTGATTTCCGATTGAAAGTGCGAAATCCGTGGCAATGATGCGAGGCACATGATCACAAAGAGTGAATTGCCGGCCTACGACCCATCGAACCCGGATCATAGACTCTACTTGTTTTTGGAAAACAACAAGTTGCTATTGAGACGTGCTCAAAGGGCAGATCGGGACCAATACGTGCTTGAACGACTTAATGTAAATTCACTTTTTCAGAAGATCGAATTGGGAGTGACGGTAGCCATTTGCCGAAACGGAAAGCACTATGTATTCTTTTCGAAAGTGAATGGTTGCGACATCCCTCCAGCGTTGGCGGCTGAAGGCTGCGAAACTGCTTCTTTGATACTGATCGAAGCGTACGGAAAAGAGGATGGAAGACTTTCAGCAGAGCTTCTTGAGGATGGGCCGATGATTCGAGCACACGCAATTCGGATTCCGTACCTTAACTTTAAGGAGTCGGAATACATTTACCGATTTCGATCGGAAAAGCTGAGAAACAGAGAGGTTTATCGCGTCGACGCCTCCTCGACGGCCTTGTACCAAAGTGCACTTTGTGATGCGATCAAGGCGGTCAAGCGGAAGAAAGAGGGTTCGGCGACTGATCCGGCAAGGCTTGATTTTGGAGCAGTTGAGTATCTGCTTCCGAGTCATTTCGGTTTTTGTCTTGGTGTTCAGAATGCGATAGAACGTGCATACGAGACGATCGCGTCGAATCCGGATAAGCGAGTATTTATGCTTAGCGAGCTAATACACAATCCGTTCGTGAATGAAGATTTGAAACGGAGGGGGCTTCGTTATTTGCAGAGCGACAAGGGCGTGCCTTTGTTGGATCCTGAGACGGACGTAGCTTATTGGGATTCATTGACTGATGAAGACATCGTGATTATCCCGGCTTTCGGAGCACGGGACGAAGACAAAGTGAAATTGATCGAGCGGGGACTCCCGCTGAATGCGTACGATGCTACGTGCATGCTCGTGGAAAAAGTCTGGAAAGCGGCCAAGCGCTTTGGGCAAAAGGGGTTCACAGTAGTGATCCACGGAAAAGCGGAGCACGAGGAGACGAAAGCAACCTTTTCAAACAGTTCGAAGTATGCACCCTCCATAGTCGTCCGGGATCTCAAGGAAGCGGCATTGCTGGCAGAGGTGATAAGGGCGGATAATGAAACCGAGAAGGCGGAGTTGTTTTTACCCTTTAAAGCCCGTTGCAGTGAAGGCTTCGATTTGAGCGATGACTTGGCAAAATTGGCAGTCGTCAATCAGACTACTCTTCTTCGCAATGAGACACTAGGAATTATCGAGCTTCTCGAGTCCGCTTTGGAGGACCGATACGGCATAGCCCATATAGAGGAGCATATGGCGATGAGCAGCAAGGGAGACACCCTGTGTTACGCGACCCAAGTAAATCAAGACGCTTTAGGCCAGGCAATAAAACAACCGGTGGACGTTGCGATTGTTGTTGGAGGAAAGAACAGTTCCAACACGTATCAGTTGTATCGAATATGTGAGAAAGCGTTTGGAGAACGAGCTTTCTACATTCAGTCAGAGTCGAATATTTTATCCCGGTCCCGGATAGAACATTTTATATTTCCATACGATCCAAAGAACCCGCAACAAGGGCGGATGGAAACGCGAGCGTTTTTGCCGATGCTAGACACCCCTATGAAAATCCTCATCACTGGAGGTGCCTCCTGCCCAGATGGTTTGCTTCAACAGATCATAGCGAAAGTGAATGGTTATTTTGATTCTGAGCAAATTAGGAGTTTAGATGAGGTTATTACGGGTATGAGAGCGATGGCATAGTTGGAATAGCGAGCGATCTGGCTCCTTTTTTTAGGCTACGCTGGCGAAAGCCGAGAACCCATAGGAGAGATAAGAATTTTTGGAAGTTCTGATCGTTCTGTCCAGGAGCAATTGTGCTGGTATTGGGCCTGATTGCATAAAGGATTGCTATTTCCCGCAAGTTTCCTTCCAGGATTATAATTGTTCTCATTTACGAATAATACTGAAAGGAGAACAACACGCTATACTCCTTTCTTGTTAAGTCGTTGGCCTATCAGAATTCCGTTTCGCGAGCTTTGTCGGGTTTTACGTGAGGAAGTTCGAGTCCACACGATTGTTGGCAGGTCGGGGATGAAATGTGGAAACTCAGCGAGTTTCGAGAGCGCAGCGATGATCTTGGTTCCCGCAACCAAATTCAAGATGTCGATCACGAGTTTTTCGTGGCACGAACCAGACGTGGGGGATCTTGGTAAATCTAAAATAGTCTAGGAGCTCCCCTTGATCTTCCCGTCACCTGAGAGGAGGACGGCGATGGGTCGAGTCTGCTGAAAATGGGAGCAGATGATCATGGCGATCACTGTGATGGGTACACACAGGAACATTCCAGGTACGCCCCAAAGCGATCCCCAAAGACCGAGGGAAAGGAGAATCACGAGTGGGCTGAGATTCAAAGAGTTTCCCATGAGACGGGGTTCTAGAAAATTCCCCACTAGAACTTGGGCAGCCACGACGCCTCCAATAGTGAAACCAATCTTAGTGGGCTCTTCGAATTGGATGAGGGCAAGGATCGAAGGAAAGGCGGTAGCGAGTATCGAACCCACGGTTGGAATAAAGTTGAAGAAGAAGATCAGCATTACCCAGAACGCGGCGAAATCGAGGCCTACAGACGCCATTATCGCGAAACTCAGCATACCGGTGGTTAGGCTAGTAAGGGTCTTAATACCAATGTACTTGCGAGTATCCTTGTCGATTTGAGTGATGATTTTAAAAACCTCGTTTTCTTTTATATTCCCATGAGCCATCCCTTTGATCTTTGGACCAAAACTTCGCTGCTCCAAAAATAGAAAAACAACATAGATACTGATAAGGCCGGCGTTTCCAGCAAGTGAGCCGAGGGCTCCGGCAACCATTTTGAGTACTGAGCTGAAGTTCAGCTGGTTTACGAATTCCTTGATTGGAGGGGGTTCCTCAAACGGTAGCCAGCCACAGACCTTGTCAATCATTGGGCCAATTTTTTCTTGATACTCTGGCGCGACTCGCACGACTTCGCTCACGTTATTGGTAATGAAATTGAAAAACACGCTCAGGATTGCAACAATCGCCACCACCGAGGCGATATACCGCAAAGATGCCGGAAGCGATCGCCCCCCGATCTTTATTTTCATTATTGCGAACGAGAGTACGTTGATGAGGTACCAAATGAAAACTGCCAGAATTAGCGGAATTATGAGCTTTTGGCCGATGTAGAGTATGAAGAAGACGGTGATCGTTATTCCGAGCCAGAGAAAAGATCGGAGAAGGTAGGATTGGGGAAGCTCAGAAGAAGTCATGGGATCGGATGAGTATTATTCCAAGGTGTAAGGATCCTCGATCCTAATCGAGTCAGAAAGTCAATTAGTTCGAATATTTTTCGGAGGCAAAGATCCCTTAGAATTATGTAAATCAGGGAGTTTTGAGAAAGATAGATTTCTAGAACTAATTCCCCCAATGTTTGGTCTTATTAAAGGGTTCAGCAGTACATTTTTTATGTGCGAAAAAGGTTTGGAGAATTTTTTCTGGAGTGTATTTGTGGGACCCAGAAATGTAGAGGTTTCCCGGGCGGATGGAGATTCGATCGGTTTTTTCGCGTTTAAACCTCGAAAATTCGTTCCAAGGAATTCGCTCCGAGCTTGCGGCAGATAAGGATTTAAGTTGATGGTTAGGAGTCCATTTAAAAGGAAATGCCTACTTTCTCTGAACTTGTTAAACCTGAACTACTCTCGCAGCCTGTGTACCAGCCGGGGAAACCGATCGAGTATGTAGCCCGTGAGCTGGGTCTGAACCCGAACACGATCATTAAAATCGCATCCAACGAAAATCCATTGGGAGCTTCGCCTAGAGCGATAGAGGCTGGGAAAACGGCACTGGATAGCGTTGAACTGTATCCGGATGGTGGATGCTATGAGTTGAAAAACGCTCTTGCTCAGCTGCTAAAAATGGAACCGGATCAATTTATTGTAGGAAATGGATCGAACGAAGTCCTCGAACTGTTAGGACATGCTTTTGTCCGTGAAGGTGACGAAGTTGTCATGGGGGAGGGCTCGTTTATCGTATATAAACTGATTACTATGCTTTTTGGTGGTCGGCCAGTCGAAGTGCCCACGATAAACCACCGACACGATTTAAGAGGGATACGGGAGGCGGTTACAGACAGGACCAGGATCGTTTTTTTGGCGAGTCCGGACAACCCGAGTGGATCGGCTAATACATCGAGCGAAATCGAGGAACTGGTTGAGACCCTTCCGGATGATGTTCTCTTTGTTCTTGATGAGGCGTATTCTGAATACCAGGACGAACCCGTTGATTTAAGACCGTTTATTGCCAAGGGTAAAAAAGTGTTCTGTACAAGAACCTTTTCCAAGATCTACGGTCTGGCAGGGCTTCGAGTTGGTTACGGATACGGAGATCCGGAATTGGTGTCTCTCTTGAATCGCAGCCGTGCGCCATTCAATGTCAATTCGGTAGCCTTGGCCGCATCCCGTGCAGCCCTTGAAGATCAGGGCTTCGTTTCTTCATGCCGTATCGCTAATGCTGCGGGGTTGCGTTATTTTGTGGAATGTGTGGAATCATTGAATATCGAATACATTCCCAGTTCAGCGAATTTTATAACGCTAAATGTTGCTGATGGCAAAGCGGCTTTCGAAGTGATGCAGCGAGAAGGGATAATAGTACGACCCTTGGCACCTTACGGGATGAGCCAATGGATCCGTGTATCAGTGGGAACGGAAGAGCAGAATGAGCTGGCAATTAAGGCACTCACTTCGTTCTTGAGTCGGTAGGGTTATTGGTAGCATTGTAGGGGTTCTTGGTGGGCTACTTTGATACACAGGTGAAATTCTCTTCGAACGAATTGATTCTCTTCGGGTTAGCTCTACTCGTTTTTCTCGGGATGAACGCTGTTTTCGTTGCCACGGAGTTCAGCCTTATGAAAATACGCTTTACTCGCTTCGGAACAGGCAAAATGGAGGAATTGAAGGAGTCAAAGCCTGTTGCGGATCTTTTGGAGAACATGAGTTCTAGTCTGAAGATACTTAGGTTGGGTATCACTTCAAGTACGATTGTGTTAGGGATAATCTTCGTTCACCTGGTTTACGCAGGGCTGGCGTCGCAGGATTGGTTTGGCGAATATTCAATTGGAATGGCGATTGTTTTTGGAATAGCCTTTTCCGTGAGCATTGGCTTTGTTTTTTGCGAACTGATTCCTCGATCCATCGCTATGCAGGCCCCGATTAGGACCCTCCATTTTACGGTGCCTTTTGTACGAATTTTCCATTTCATCACCCAACCTCTGTCGAACCTATTCAACGCCGTATCCCGAATGGTACTCAAAGTGCTTCGTCTCGACGCTGATTCTGATCTCAATTTGATCGATGTAGAATCGCAAATTCGGTCGATCGTCAGTAACGGGGACGAACTGCCGGAGGTGACGGAAAGCATTTTGAATAACGTGATGGATTTGCGAAAGCGCGTGGCTCACGACATCATGATCCCTCGGAATCAGCTCAAGTTTTTCGACGTAGAGGACTCTCCTGACGAAAATCTAAAAGTTGCTAGAGAGACAGGTCATACCCGTTTCCCCGTTTGCGAGGGGGATCTCGATCAATGCGTGGGGATTGTTCATATCAAGGATGTCTTCCGTATTGGCAAGTCCTCGGAGGAAATTGATTTGAATGAGGTAAAACGTCCGATAGCCCGGTTTTCTATGGACGAACCGTTGGAGTCGGTCTTGCAGGGCTTCCTAAAACAAAAGCAGCACTTCGCTCTTCTAATTGACGAGTTTGGGGGCACAGTTGGGGCGGTTACGCTGGAGGACGTGCTTGAGGAGCTTGTGGGCGAGATCCAAGACGAGTTTGATCGCGATCGGGAAATGATTTCGAAACTTGGTGAAAACTCTTATCTCGTAGACGGCCTAACGCCTTTGCATGACGTTTCCCAAGAAATTGGGGTTGAATTAGAGTCGGAGGAAGTTTCGACGTTCGGAGGCTTCATAACGGTAAAACTGGGTCGAATGCCGAGGCTCAATGAGGTTTTTACCATAGGTAATTTGGAAATTACGGCGGGAAGCATGGACGACAAAAGAGTGATAGCCGCCAGTATAAATCTGTTAGAGCGGCGAAATGATGCGGATGAAGGGAACCCCGGCGTTGATGATCGTCCGAGCGATAGTGATTAAGAGGCTTGAGTTTTCTTGCGAAAGGGCCTTTTTGAGTATTCGGTAATTGGCTTCCAGTCAAACTCAACAACAACTCTAGATGCTAGGTCTTTGTCCCTCAGTTTATGGTCGGAATATTTCTCTTGGGCTATTGTGTCTCACGGTGGGATGTTCAGGGCTGATTGCGGAAGAATCGGGGCAAAGTCTTGAAGGAACGAATGAAGCGTCAGGAAAAGAGTACGTGGTTCCTGTGTTGAGATACTCTTTTAACAAAGATTTGGAACACGCGGCACCTTTGGATTATCATTCCGCGAAAAGTTCAGGGCTGCCTCTGGTGCTAAAGCATCGAGTAGATGCGATTTGGTCGGGAGGTCGTTTTTTGGGTCCCACCGACACAACAGTATCCGATTACCCAGTGGTGGCGGAGGTCAGCTATCGCCTGCGTCGCACTCCTTGGTCTGATCCAGAACGAATGGTTGAAGCTCCACTTCTTGACGGCTCGCGTTTTCAAGGTTTTGTGGCTCGAGAGTTCGGAAAGGGTCAGGAGTATGAGATGTCTTTAGCGGTTCAAAACTACCAGTCGGTACTATCGGGTGAGGGTTCAGGCATTTTGGAACAGACTAGTATTCCGGTGGAGCTTCGGGCTGATTTAGGACAAGACGCAGATCTCATTGCAGGTATGGAGTTTCGCTCAACCTCCCTAACTGATAGGGGGAACTTTCCCCAGTCCTCGGAACAGGCAGTAAAAGTCGGCTTCGGATCGGAGCTTTTGGATGGTCTTTACGGACAAGTAACTGCGGGGGGCAGAAATTCTCAGTTTTCAGATGGCAAAACGAATGCTGCAGTCGAACTCGATGCCGCTATAATTTGGCAGTCTGGATCCGATTCCCAATATTCTCTCACCTTCAATCGTTCGACGAGGCCTTCCCTGATCGCTAACGGCTTTGTAGAGGCGGATACGGTTTCATTTACAGGCGATTTCACGCTGTCGGATATGTGGTCCGCCTACTACGGGGTGTCGAATAGTTGGGTGGTAATGGAACCGAGCTTTGGTAAAGATATCTTCAGTGGCGAAATGGCGATTAGTTTCTCTCCGACACAATCGATCAGTTTTTCAGGGGGCTATGTATACCGTAGTGGAAGTCTGAGCCAGCTGAACGAGTTTGAGGCGGAACAGATTATCCGTCTATCCGCCTCAGTATCCTATTAGGCTTCTAAAGCCCTGGATTCACTGGAAAGCTGCACGGCGAAGGCGGTCGTTGATGGTCCTGCCCAGATCAAGCTCAGGAGCTTCTTCAACGACGATTTTCTGGTAGCCAGCGGTATCGAGCTCTCTTAGTTTTGCGTAGAGTTTCGATGCGACATGGTCAAGCTCCCCGTTCTGTGAAAGCCAATGGATGTTGCGGGAGGATAAGTGAGACGGTTTACGAAGAAGTAGAAAGGCGATGGATCCGTCAGTCCTTTGGAGTTCTTCTTCCAGAACCGGGACTGACCTAAGTTCAAGATTAGTCCTCGGGCTGTAGTGCTTGGGGAGTGCTCCGGGAGCAATCGACATTCCGCTATAATGGGGAAGCGGGCGATCGACTCGTCTTTTTACAGCGTCTTCAATTTGCTCAATGGGTAGGGCTCCGTATCTAAGGATACGAGCAGATTTGGGGTCACGAACATCGATTATTGTTGATTCAATCCCAAGGTGGCACGGTCCCCCGTCAAGGATCGTTCCGATCCGATCTCCCAGATTCGCTTGAACGTGGACTGCTAGGGTGGGACTGATGTACGCAAAAGGATTGGCGCTAGGCGCAGCCAGGGGGAAGTCACATCCTTCAATGAGTTCACGGAAGATGGGGTGACTCGGGCATCGGACGGCGACGGAGTCATAGGCTGCAGTAACGATATCGGGGATGATTGACTTTTTGGGAAGAACCAAGGTTAGCGGTCCCGGCCAGAAGGCTTCGGCGAGTCTTATTGCAAATGGATTGGTTTCACAGTATTGTTCAAGTGATTCGAAATCAGGAACGTGACAGATGAGGGGGTCATTGTGGGGCCGTTCCTTAACGTTAAAAATTTTCTGACAGGCCTTGGAGTCCAGTGCATTAGCCGCTAATCCGTAGACGGTCTCTGTTGGAACCGCCACGAGCTCTCCCAAACGCAAAAACTTGCGGATATCGCGCAAGTTTTCTTTGTTGGGTTTTAGTATAGTAGCCACATTCAAACGGTTTGTAGGTAAACCCGTACCCACACTGACTCCGAACAGCTCGGGCCGGTTACTGCATAGTCAGCATATTGCGAGCACGTTTAATCGCCTTGTTGATCTTTCGCTGTTGCTTGGATGACAGACGAGTCATTTTGCGAGGAAGGATCTTGCCTGTCTCGGTGACATACCGGCTCATGATGTGAGCATGGGTGAAGTCCAGCTCTTGTGGTGTCAGGCTTCTGTTTATCTCTTCGTTAACCATAAAAGGAAGGGAAAGTAGGACCAGGCTTTCCGTTGTCAATAGTGGAAAGTTGGGAATTCTGTGGAAGTCAGTCTTTACATATTGGACGAATTTCGGAACAATTTTTCTCTTTAATTGCAGACGCTCGGTTTCTGCTGGGGCCATAGTTCAACGGATAGAACAAGCGTTTCCTAAACGTTAGATCTGAGTTCGATTCTCGGTGGCCCTACCAACCTTAAGTGCTTTCAAGCAGATACTTAGGAATTTTAACCAGTTGAATTGGCTTTAATGTTAAAAGGCGAAGCATCACTGAATTACCTTGTCTCAAATTGGAACCTGAAAGAGCAAGTCTCAAAATAGATTGATGAGGATTCAACGGAGACACAGTGTTTATTTGTTGCTCTTCACAGCACTGATATCCGCTTTTTTCTGGTTCTTAAAAAAGGACCCCGATCCTGCTGGTCAGCCTGCGAAGCACAGCGAATCTCGAGAATCATTGATTCAAAATACGGAGCCTACTACAAGGGTTAATACGGAAGAGCCTGAAGTCGCAAGCAATCGTGCCGTTGACGCTTTTTTTGAGTCAGATGATGGTTACGTTGGAACTGAATCTGTAGAGGAGCATGACCATATTATTCGTGAATGGAGGGGCACTCTGAATCCCTCCCCAGAGGATTTGCGTGAGAGACTGAGTTCTTTAGACTCAGGCGATAAGTTCACGATTGGCCTGCCTACATTAGGCCAGACAGAATTGACGATTACCAAGGCAGGAGCAATCGGAGCTGGGCGGGCGGTAGTTAGAGCGTCGTACGGGCCTGAGAATATGAGTAGCACGGTCATCGCGTTCGTCGGGGATGCCATATCGATGGCGATTAGCGACCCAGGCAATCGACGTGAGTACTCTTTACGTAATGGCTCCGATGGTTTCCAGTATGTTTCGGAAATCGATTTGGAGGTCGCTATGGTGTGCCAAACCTGTGTCGAAAACCTTAATCCGTCTGCCCGCCCGTGAATCTAATTAGACTCATCATGCGTAAAGTTTTTTTCTCAGGATACTTGCTCTCTGGTGCATTGTCATCTCCTGTACTTGGTGATGATGATGTATCAAGTATTGACATACTTGTACTGTACACTCCAGCGATGAGTGATTATTACGGCGGGGAAAATGGTGCGGTAGCAAGGGTTATCGAGCTCGTCGAGGTCGCGAACGATGGCTTTGAAAACAGCGGTTTGGCGACTAGACTCAGACTAGTCGGGGCTGAATTGATAGACTATGTAGAAGATCCGGATGACATGGGGACCGATATTGATCGTTTGAAAAATAATGATGAAGGTTTCGCGGACGAAGCACATGGTCAGCGAACAAAGTTCGGTGCGGATCTTGTCGCTCTCTTGAGAAACGGCTCAACGGAGAATCAGGCGGGAATAGCAAATCTCTTAACTGACCAGAATGGTAGGGAGCATCAGGCATTTAGTGTTACATCAGCTCAAAGCTCGAACAATTGGCATGCGTTCACACATGAAATTGGGCACAATTTGGGTTGTGCTCACGATAGGGAATCAGCGAGCAATAAAGGGCTGTTTGATTACTCACATGGGTATCATATTGATGCTCTTGATGTAATGACTATAATGGCGTATCAGCGAAGCGGCGAAAGAAGAATCCCTTACTTTTCTGACTCCTCGCTCAATTATGAAGGCTATGCTTTGGGAGTTTCGTCATCGAGTCCCGAATCTGCAGATAATGCCAAAACTATAGAGCTATCTACTCCGATCGTTGCAGCTTACCGGAAGAGTTTGCCAACGATACCTGAATTTGAGGATCGCGAGGCTGTTAGGTACGTTAAACCCGGAAGCAACATAACGCTCCGGTCTAGAGCGCTTGGATTGCCAGAGATGTCATTGCAATGGTACCGCGGATTCAAGGGAGACAAGAGCGAGCCACTGGGAACTAGTCAGTTGCAGGAAACGGGCCTAATTAACCAGCCTTCGATGTTCTGGCTTGAAGCTATCAATCCACAAGGAACATCTGTCAGCGAAACGGTCGCGCTGATACCATCGGATAGTTATGCAGCCACAGAAAGCGTGGTCGTAGGTGAAAATCCAACTGTTTATTATTACGTCGATAACTCTGCGATCCAAAGGTTTAGTGTGGGTGAAAACATGCGTGTTTTGGAGGAACTACGATTACGTATCCGGAAGCGTGGGACAGTACCAGATTTGCGTATATCTTTATTCGATACAAAAGGAATTTTATTGACCCAGGAAACACTGAATGATGCAGCTATAGAAAGTGCTTTGGATGGAAATTGGCTATCAATAAAGTCTGATGTAGGGTTGGCTACTGAAGCTGGTGAAAATTTTGAAATAGAACTGAGCCTGCTAGGTAATTATGATTCAGAGAACTACGTGTCTTGGTCCCACGAGGTGAGTTCAACTGAGCCCTTAGTGTCCTCTTACACCATGGAAATCATCGGCACCAAGAACGCAGGGCCATCCGTTAATATCTCTCCTAAATCGACCAACCTCACCAGCGAGAGCGGAGTTTTTGACGTGCAAGTTACCTCAGATGGGGAATGGCAAATCGTTGAGGAAAGCCAGTGGATTGAGCCAAGCGTTTCGGCTGGATCTAGGTCTCAGAACGTAATTTTCAATTACGGTTTGAATGACGGCAGTTCGCAAAGGACAGCGGAGGTAATAATTGGTACTGAGATTTTAACAATCGTTCAGGCTGGTACAGTCCCCGACACGGATGAAGACGGAATTTCTGATAATGTAGACCTAGACGATGACAATGATGGCGTACCAGACATTACTGATGTGTTCCCGCTTGATCCGAATGAGTCCTTTGATACCGATGGAGACGGCATTGGTGACAATGCGGATTCGGACAATGACTGGGTTTGGACTTATTCGGTCTCCAGCGGTCAAGCGACTATCACGGGTTATTCAGGTATTGGCGTAGCAGTGAAAGTCCCATCCGTGGTGGATGGGATTCCTGTAATTAAGGTAGGGAATGGTGGGACTCCCATCTTCGGCGATGAGGACACAGTGACCAGCATCACTATCCCCGATAGCGTGACGAGTATAGGGGATTATGCGTTCCAAAGTTGCACCAGC
>CEPA01095068.1_pt1 | contig 14180 bp, 11 predicted proteins | sample 356241 | NCBI WGS metagenome assembly CEPA01 (sample SAMEA2620542, study PRJEB7988) | marine metagenome | biome: marine biome (ENVO:00000447); feature: surface water layer (ENVO:00002042); material: "saline water (ENVO:00002010), including plankton (ENVO:xxxxxxxx)" | depth 5 m
ATTTTCAAGGAAAAGATTTAAGTCATGAATATAGCATTTAGATTACTAGTATTAATTGTTCCTATCTCATTCATAGTTATGTTTTTTGTTTTGTTATCAAATGAAGAAAATATACCAGGAGCAGATTATCAAGTTTCTGAATTGCCTGAGTTTTCGTTGCCAACTCTACAAAAGAATAATTTTGTTGATAATAACTCGCTGCAAGGCAATTACCTTATGAATGTTTGGGCCAGTTGGTGTATAACATGCAGAGTAGAGCATCCATATTTATCTAAACTTAGTAAAAATGGAATTAGAATAGTTGGACTTAATTACAAAGATGAGATAGGTGATGCATCAGAATGGATACAGAAATTTGGAAACCCATATGACGTTATCATTCACGATGTTAAAGGAACTCTAGCGCTTGATTTGGGTGTCACAGGGGCGCCAGAAACATTTTTAATCAGTAATGGTGTTGTCATAGCTCACTATCAAGGTGAAGTGAATCAAATGATTTGGGAAAAGGTTTTTGAACCAGTGATATTTTCAAGAAATATAATTTTTTGATGAAGAAACTCCTATTTTATAGCATATTCTTCTCTGCAATCCTTATGTCCGGTGTTGTCTATGAGTTCGATAATGAAACTGATGAGATAAGATTTAATAATCTAATAAAAGAGATTAGATGCCCAAAATGCACATCTGGATCCCTGTCAAGTTCAAATGCACCAATCTCTGAGGACTTAAAACTAAAGATTGTTGAAATGATAAAGCAAGGAAAATCAGATGCCGAAATTAAGGATTATGTTTCAGAACGTTTTGGTAAAGAATCGCTTTATGATCCAGAGCTTTCCCAAGAGACTTATTTGCTTTGGTTTGGGCCATTAATATTCATAATTGGCGCTTTTATAATATTCTTCTTCAGAAGAAAAACATAATGGTAACTTTTATATTGCTAGCATTGGTTGCTTCGCTTCCAATCATTGCTTATTTATTAGCAAACCAGACATCTAGTAAAGGAATAATTTTAGGCATTACTGTGATTGTACTTTCCTTATGTTTAATTTTTTTTATAAGTAAATTTTCAATTCTTGGAACATTTGAAAAACAAACAATTAATAACAAGATTATTGATGAAATATATTTAGATAAAAAAATTTCTATTGAAAATCTTGTTAATATTGAAAATACTCTCAAAGAGGACGAAATTAAGATTTGGCTAATAAGTCTTGTAAGTAAGTCTATTGAACTTAACAAATTAAATTCAGCTGAAAGTTTAGTTACTTTTTCTGAGAAGTTTTTTAACTCAAATGAAGAAAAATTAATTTTCTACAATATGTATACAACTCTAAGAGATGCAAAATTTCCAGCCTTTGCTGATGCTAATTTCTTTATTTCTGATGATTCTTTATATCCATGCAATTCTTTTAAAGGCGAAATTAAAATTTATATTATGAATGGACCAGAAATTCCCATTGGTGAACAAAAATTTGATAATTTTGATGCAATTTCAATTTCAAATGACAATAGCATTATTCCAGGTTTTGACTTGGCATCAGCATTTTTAAATACTGAAACTGTTGAGTTGAATGTGAGTATAGAATGTGACAAAAAAGAAAGTAATTTTTATCTCAAAAATTTAATTGTTTTAGATCAAAACAAACCTTCTGTGACCTATAAAATTGGCTTAAATGAATGGTTTAAAAGGCCACAAGAGTTATAATATACATAGTATATTAGGCTCTTATCATGCAATTAAAGCACATAAAACTCTCAGGCTTTAAAAGTTTCGTTGATCCAACGAAAATATCTTTTCCAACAAATATGGTTGGTGTTGTTGGGCCAAATGGTTGTGGCAAATCTAACGTAATTGATGCAATTAGATGGGTTCTCGGTGAGCTTTCAGCAAAGAATTTAAGAGGAGAATCAATGGTTGATGTCATTTTTAATGGCTCAGAAAAAAGAAAAGCATCTGGACAATGCAGCATTGAACTATTATTTGATAATAGTAGTGCAAAAATTGGAGGAGAGTATGCCTCTTTTAATGAGGTTTCTATCAAAAGAGTTATGACTCGTGATGCACAATCTGATTATTTTATTAATAATACAAAATGCAGAAGAAAAGATGTACAAGATATCTTTCTGGGTACAGGCTTAGGACCTAGCTCTTATGCAATTATAGAGCAGGGTATGGTAAGCAAACTTGTCAGTGCAAAACCAGACGAGTTAAGGACCCATATTGAAGAGGCTGCTGGAGTTTCAAAGTACAGGGAGAGAAGACGAGAGACAGAGTCAAGAATTAAACGAACTAAAGAGAACCTATCAAGAGTTAAAGATATTAGAGATGAAATAGCTAGATTAATAAAAAGGCTTGAAAATCAAGCAAAGGCTGCTGAAAAATATAACACATTAAAAAAAGAAAAATCAAAAATTGAAATTGATATTGCAATTCTATTTTCCTTGGAAGCAAAAAATAACAGAGATGGTTTGCAAAAGAAACTAGATTCTTTAAACAGAGATCTAAAGATAAAGAATGCAGAGTCTGAGACAATTCAGTCTCAAATTGATCAATATAGAACTGAAAACGAATCTGTTTTATCTGAGTATGAAAACGCACAAAAACACTTTTACTCTATTGGTGCTGAAATAGCAAAGCGAGAAGCTAATCTTCAAAATATTAATAAAACTGAAAATGAAACAAAATTTAAGCTTGAGACGGCCACTAAAAATCTTGAAAAGGCAAAAGAGTCTGAATTGAACTTTGATGAGCTTAGTCCCAGTGAAAAAGCTATGCATATGCTAGATGAAATAATTCTTACCCTAAAAAATTATGATATTCAAAATGATAATGTATTAGACAAAGCTACAAAATTAAAAACACTTCTAGCGGAAATTTTAAATATTGCCTCAGCACAATCAAAAACGTTGACCGAAGAATACTTATCAAGGAAAAATGATCTTATTGAACAAATAGATGATGCCGAGAAATTAAAGAGCTCTATTCAAGAAGAAATGAAAACATTTGTAACCAAAAGCTCTGAAGCAGAAACAGTTTTAATTGATCTTAGACAAAAACAATCAAAATTTAATGATGATCTAAGAGAGCTTGAAAATAAGAAGTCTATTTCAGATCTGGACTCAAGAACATTATCTGAAAAGATCACAAACATAAGACTTGATCTCAAAACATATGAAATTAATCTTGAAAATTCTAACCAAAAAATAAAAAAAGCTGGTATTAAAATCGAAAATATAGATTTTAAAGATTATGAAGGACTATCTATTTCACAGCTTGAGGAAAATTTAACAGATGTTGATTCAAAAATTATTAGATTAGGAGCAATAAACCTAGCAGCACCTGATGAGATAGAAGAAGAGACAAAAAGAAAGGAAGAGCTTGATAAACAATATGATGATCTTACAGAGGCACTCGAAAAGCTAACCGGAGCTATAAAAAAGATCGATAATGAAACAAAGACAATCTTTAAGGATAGTTTTGACGCAGTCAATATAAAGCTTAAAGAAGTATTTCCAAAGCTTTTTGGTGGCGGTATTGCAGAGCTTACACTCACCGATGATGATCCGCTTCATGCCGGCGTAATTTTAATGGCAAGACCGCCAGGCAAAAAAAATTCATCTATATCTCAATTGTCTGGGGGTGAAAAGGCTCTAACAGCGCTTGCTTTAGTCTTTGCTATTTTTGATCTTAATCCAGCTCCATTCTGTCTGCTAGATGAGGTTGACGCACCTCTTGATGATCTGAACACACTTAGATTTATCAACATGGTAGAAGAAATGTCCAAGTCAGTGCAGTTTATTTTTATAACTCATAATAAAGTTTCTATGGAGAGAAGTGATTATCTTATGGGAGTTACAATGCAAGAAGCAGGAGTCTCAAGAATGGTTTCAGTCGATGTAAATCAAGCATTGGAATTAGCTGAATCATAAATGAGCATAAATTCTGAAATATATTTAATTGGTCTTGCAGTTCTAAGTTTTCTAATAATCGTTTTTTTATTTATAAGAAAAATTGCAAATAATGGCAAATTAAAAGTTAAGATTGAGGAGTTACCAGAGAGCTTCCAGGAAAATTCTGAAGAAGATGACAATAATAACCTGCCATCTGATATAGAAGATAAAACTGATAATGTGGATCAAGAATTGGCGATACTCAATCTTATTTCCATTGATAGATCTTTTTTTGATATTGAACAAATTTTTGGTTTTTTATCTAACTATGGAGCGATATTAAAAAATAAATATTTTTCTTTAATAGATGAAGATGGTAATGAAATCTTTAGAATTGCAAATGCATTAAATCCAGGTACATTTGAAAAAGATACAAAAACATTTGCAATTGTTATTGCATCAAATTTAACCAATACAACTGATCCGATAAAATCTGTAAAGCAAATGATTGACTTTTCAGTAAATTTTTCAGAAAAATTTTATGCCAATCTTTGCGATGAAGAAAGAACTCCAATCACAAAACAAATGATATCTCACATGGAAACTAGAGCTCAAGATATCGCAAGAATAAAACAACTTGGCGATAAAAATTAGAAGAATATGTATACTGCAGAGCAATACGAAGAATTAAAAAACTTAATCAGAAAACATGATTACTCCTATTACGTTGAAGATGATCCAACAATTAGCGATCTCGAATACGATAAACTATTTCAAGACTTAATTAACTTAGAAGAAAAATATCCAGAAATAATTGATCCTGATTCTCCCTCACAAAGAGTTGGTATAAAGCCAGTTTCTGGATTTAAAACATACAGTCATAAAAAACAAATGCTCTCCCTTTCAAATATATTCTCTGAAGAAGATCTGCAGGATTTTTTTAATAGAATTGAAAAAAGGATGTTGGGAATAGACGACTATAGTTTTTTTTGTGAACCTAAGATGGATGGGGCAGCAGTGAGTCTGATTTATGAAAATGGAATTCTTATAAGAGGTGTAACAAGAGGTGATGGGCAAACAGGAGAGGACGTTACATCTAATATCAAAACAATTAAATCTATTCCACAAAAGCTCATTCATAAAAAGAACTCAAAAATTCCTGAGTATCTAGAAGTAAGAGGAGAGATTTATATATCAAAAAAAGATTTTGAGATCCTAAATAAAAATGCAGCTGAGAAAGAAGAAAAGATTTTTGCCAATCCTAGAAATGCTGCATCAGGTAGCTTGCGTCAACTAGACCCACAAATCACTAACAAGAGACCGCTTTCATTCGTTGTTCACGGCTTGGGTGAGTCTTCTAATAATACTTTTTCAACATTGGAAGAATTTTTTGATTTGATGAAACTATTCGGTCTTCCAACAAGTAATTTAAATAGAAGTGTAAATAATATTAGTCAGTGCTCTGAGTATTACAATGAAATATTAAAATCTAGAGACGAAATTCCTTTTGATATAGATGGTGTAGTTTATAAAATTAATCAGATTGAGTATCAAGATAAATTAGGTGAAATATCAAGATCACCAAGATGGGCAATCGCTCATAAATTTCCAGCAGAAGAGGCCACAACGATTATTGATCAAATAAACTTTCAAGTTGGTAGAACAGGAGTCCTTACTCCTGTAGCAAGATTAAAGCCTGTTAGGGTAGGTGGGGTTACTGTTAGTAACTGTACTTTACATAATATAGATGAATTAGAAAGAATTGATCCCAGAGAAGGAGATACAGTCATTATAAGAAGAGCTGGAGATGTGATACCCCAAATAATAAAAGTTGTTGAATCAAAAAGAAAAAAGGAAACAAAATCTGTTGAAATACCAAGCAAATGTCCAGCATGTGGGTCTTTATTAATTCAAGAAAATCAATCAGATTGGGAGATACTAGATGCAAAAAACAAAAGACTGAAGATCTTTTCAAGTAAAATAGAATCTGAAAATTTTCTTTTAGAGAAAAATGATGATTCTCTGAGACTCAATGAAATTAAAAATAAAGCTGCATTCATAAAATGTTCTTCAACTTTTTCTTGTCCTGAAATGATAAGAGGAAACCTAACTCATTTTGTTTCAAGAAAGGCCTTTGACATTGAAGGCTTGGGCCAAGAAATATTGAATACATTTATTAAAAAATCATATCTTAAGGATCCCTCAGATATTTTTTTACTTCAAAATTTTAGGAAGGAACTAGAAAATCTTGAAGGCTTTGGAGAAAAGTCGGTTTCAAATTTAATTGAATCTATTAATGAATCTAGAAATGTTGACCTATCAAGACTTATATATGCTCTTGGGATACCTGAGGTTGGAGAAGCTACCTCAAGAAATTTAGCAAATGAATATAGAGACATAAATAAATTAATGCATGTAGATTTCTATGACTTAATAAAAGTAGATGATCTTGGTCCAAAGGTTGCAACAAATATTATAAATTTTTTTAAAAATGATTATATAAATGACTTTTTAAGTCGCTTATTACCTCATCTTAGAATTAATCAAATGGAATTACCTAATAAAAAAGATATGCCTTTACTCAGCAAGCAAATTGTATTAACAGGAAAATTAACACAATTTTCTAGAGATGAAATAAAAGAAAATTTAATCAGATTAGGAGCAAAAGTTACATCAAGTGTATCGAAAAATACAGATTTTATAATTGCAGGTGAAAATGCTGGATCTAAATTGAAGAAAGCTAACGAATTAGGTATAAAGGTATTATCAGAAGAAGATTATTTAGTATTAAAAGATGAACCAGAAAAAATTATTTAGCATAATTTGTTCTTTATTATTGATTCAGTCATGTGCTGTTAGGCCTCCAGAAAATCCTGACAATATATGTCTCATTTTTAAAGAAAAAAGAAGTTGGTATAAGGCAGTAATTCGAAGTGAAAAAAGATGGAAGATACCACCATATGTTTTGATGTCATTTGTTCATCAAGAATCAAGTTTTAAATCAGACGCTAGACCAGAAAGAGAAAAAATCTTAGGTTTTATTCCTTGGTTCAGGCCATCAACTGCTGTGGGATACTCGCAAGCACTAACAAAAACATGGGATGATTATAAGGATGAAACTGGTAATAGCAGAGCTAATAGAAAAAATTTTAGTGATTCTGCAGATTTTATAGGTTGGTATGCCAGTAAAGGATACTATCAGGGTTTTGAGAGGACTGACGCCAGATCACTATATTTAGCTTATCATGAGGGGTATGGCGGCTTTGAAAAAAAGACTTACAGAAAGAAACAATGGTTGATAAAGGTTGCTGATCGAGTACAAGCAAGATCCACAAAATACCAGCAACAATACTGGGGATGCGCCAAAGAACTTCAAAAGAAAAGATTTTTATTTTTTTGACTAGATATTTTTGACTTTAAAATTTAAATCTTTAATTTCGTCAATGTATGTTTCACCAGCGATCACTGATTTTTTAGATTCATTGAACAAATATTTTCTAGCAACATCTTCTAAATCCTTTTTGGAGCATGTTTTTACTTTTGATCTAAAATTTAATCTACATTCGATATTTTTATTTTCGATATTTGCACCAAAATCACTCATAGCTTCACCATATGGAGATAATGGCTTATCAATTCCTGAAATTACACCAAGAACACCTTCATCTAACTGCGAACTTGAAATATTGGCAAGAGCCCACTCTCTTGACTTAGCAAAATCATTAAAGGTTTCTGAGCATCTCGGATCTCTATAAGAAAAGAATTTAAAAATTTTATTTTTTGAATCTTGCATTGCTCCTGCTCCATACGCTCCTCCCTTTTCTCTGATTGCAGAATGAAGGTATCCATTTCTCAATACCGCTCCAAGGACAGTCAAAGCTGGAGCATCTTCATGCAACATATCAACAGTAGGAAAAGCTTCAGCACAATAACAAACTTGTGCGCCTGTTATCCAACCAACTTGTTCAGACTGAATATCAAATAGATTCTGAATATAAGAATTTGATGCATTTTGGTCATAATTAAAGACAATACTTGATTTATCTTTATCAATGGATGAAGCCGTAAAAGTATGAACAGGATTTAGATCAATTTTTTTCTTGATTGATTGGAGAATATCAATGTATTTTTCAAGATTTAAGTCTTCATTGATATTTTTAGCAAGATAGCTTGTATTTGTGATGTAATTTAAGCCTGATCCCATATCATTTGTTGCAGCTATATTGTTAATTTGTGCACCTGCATTACTCATTGCAAGCAAATGTCCATTTTGGATTAGGGATCTTTCATTAGCAGAAGAAATAAAGTTTAGTAAATCTTTAATTCTTTCTTTTTCATTAAATTTGGGTTTAATAACTGTATTAGAAATAATATTTTGCATTTTTTCTTCATTTATTTCTAAGCATTTAGAGCTAACTTGAAGAGCAAGAGTATGATTATTAGAATCATCAGGAACTAGAACAAAGGATGCTGACAAGCCACCTGTAAAGGCAGATTGTTCTTTTTGAATCTCTTCAAAATCTTTATTTCCAATTCCAATATCTGTGAGGGTATTTGCATATAGTGATGCAATTTTAAACTCCTCTGAGCTTAAATTTTTACAGGGATAGAGAGCTGAATGATAGGTTATTCCATTTGTTCCAGTATGGTAATAATGATTAAAAGTATTATTGTTTTTAAACATTTCAACAGTTGGATAATTCCTTTTTTGAGGAATATCCTCTTTAGTTACTTTTGGTAGTATTTCTGGATCATCTACTTTGTTTTGTCTTTTCTTTAGATCTTTAGCTAGTAAATTAATTTCAACTTTTTGCTTATTGGTAAGTTGTTTTGATTTTTCATCAACTTTTTTGAGTATTTTTTCTTCATTTTTTTTATTAAAGTTAATATCAGGAACTAGAGAATAATTCAATCTGTGATCATTATTAATTAATTTTTCTTCAATAAGTTTCTCCATGTATCTCTCATTGTCTAGATTTTTTTTAACAATTGAAAAGGAGCTATCAAGATCGAGAACTTTTAGAGGATCATCATTGTGTATGCATGCTGGAAGGCAACTAAGCATAATTTGCAGACCATAAGGCATTCCAGATCCTGTAATTTCACGTTGTCTAATCTCTAGTTGATGCAAAGATGAATCAATTATTTCTCTAGATATTCCATCTTTAACAACTTTTTTAAGACAGTTAACAATAAGTTCTTCTACTTTATCTTGAGAATTTGATTTAACACCCTCAAGCCCGGCTGCAAAAACCAATTCTTTATGATCAGTTTCTAATCCTGTGAGTGGGGATAAGGACCTACCCAGTTTAGTGCTCTCAAGGGCTTTTCTTAAAGGTGAAGCAGAATTATCAAGAAGTATATTTGACATTAGATATGATTCTAATAATTCGACAGGATTATGACTTTCTCCAAGCAACCAGCTAAGAACTACGTGATGATTATTTTCGTCATTTGGTAATGGATTATAAAATTCAGAAACTTTTTTAGGTGAGGTAAGCCTATTCTCATTTTGAACAAATATTTTTTCATCTGAAGGCTCAAAGTTTTTCAGAACATTTTTATCTATATACTCTTGAATTTCTGAAGGATTAAGATTGCCAAATGTAAAAAATGTTGCATTCGAAGGGTGATAATGCTTTTTATGGAAATCAACAAGATAATCATGCGTTAAATCTATAATATTTTCAGGATTTCCTCCGCTGTTATGTTTATAAGTTGATGAACTATATAAATGCTTAGACATGCCATGCCATAATTGACTTGATATGGAACTCATAGCACCTTTCATTTCGTTAAATACAACTCCTTTAATTTCTAACTCGCTATTTGTATTATCTTGCTCCTTGAATTCTAGTCTGTGACCTTCTTGAAAGAAATCCAGCTTATCTAAATTTGGAAAAAAGGATGAATCCAAATAAACACTTAACAAATTTTTGAAATCTTTATCATTAAGAGTAGCAAAGGGGTAAGCGGTCCAATCACTTGATGTAAATGCGTTCATAAAAGTATTCAAAGATCTTCTTATCATCATAAAAAATGGATCTCTTACAGGAAATTTTTTGGATCCACATAAGGCTGTATGTTCAAGAATATGAGCAACTCCAGTAGAATCTTCAGGAATCGTTCTAAAAGCAACCATGAAAACTTTTTCATCGCTCTTTGAATCTAGATGAATATGCTTGCAATTGAATTCAGATTCAGTATATATTTGAGCATTAAGGTCTAATAGTTTTATATACTTTTGATCTTCTAAACTAAACATACTTATAAATTAATAATTCTATGAAATATATCACTACACTTTTAGGTCTGATTGTTTTGATTGGCTGTTCTACAACACAATCTAATATTCAAGTTGATTCAATCGAAACGTTTAACTTAGATAATTATAATGATTTTAATATAAAGATAAATACCTCTAACTTGAGTGCTGAAATTAATCCCATAGTTCTTGAAAAGTTTAGAGAAAAATTAAAAAATTCTATCTCTGAGAGAGGACTATCTTTTAATAAAGAATCAGATTTAACTTTTGAAATTAACTTTACAACAAAGGAGTCCGTAGAATCAGACCGAATGGATTATTATTATTCAAGATATTATTGGGATTACTATAAATTTAGGGACGATGTTTATACTGTTACTGAAAATATACTCAGAATAAATTTAAAAGACCTTGAACTTGATAAAACAGTTTGGACAGTAGTTACTGTTTGGAGAGATGGTTCCAGTAGGGCAATATCATCTGATGATGCTGCGGATATTCTTGTAGATGAAATAATGATAAGTTTTTTGTAATAAATTATTTTGCATAAATATTTTTCACTATCATTCATCATTACGATTTTATATGGGTGCTCAGATTCTGTAGAAAATAAAATTGATATTCCAATAACTTCCGCTGTAGAAGATCTTGTATTGCATTCGGAAGAATTTGAACAAAAAATACTCTCTTATGATACTCCTGGAGGAAAGGTACACTTTGCTATTGGATTTGGAATTGCAAATTCAATAATGGTGGAAGGCGATGATGGAAATATTATCATTGATGCTGCTGATAGCATGTATGAAGCAGACAAGATTTATAATTTATTCAAACAAAAAAATCCAAATCCGATCAAAGCAATTATATATACTCACAATCATGGTGATCATACCTTTGGTACACAGTATTATTTAAATTTACAAGAAGAAAAGCCTCAAATAATTGCTCATGAAGATACGGATTTCTATGTTCAAAGAATAATGGGAATTCTTAATCCAATTATAACTACCCGAAGCACAAGAATGTTTGGAACAACTTTGCCTGAGGAAGATTTAATTAATGTTGGCATTGGTCCAAATTTAAGTGTTTCAAAATCACCAACAGGTTACGTAAAACCAGATCTAACTTTTAAAGACGAGCTGAAAATTAATATTTCAGGTATTGAAATTGAGTTATATCATGCGCCAGGTGAGACAAATGATCAGATTTTCGTTTGGCTACCAAAACATAAGTCTTTAATGCCAGGTGATAATGTATATAAGACTTTTCCAAATTTATATACTATTAGGGGTACTTCACACAGAGATGTAAAAGGTTGGATTAATAGTTTGGATCATATGAAAACATTTAATCCTGAATTTCTCTTCCCAAGTCATACTAAACCAATTATAGGAGAGGATGCTATTCAAGATGTTTTAAATATCTACAGGGATGCTATTCAATATATTCATGACCAGACCATCAGATTGATGAATCAAGGCATGTATCCAGACGAAATTGCTGAAAAAATTAAACTACCTGAGGATATTGCTGATTCCCCATATTTGAAAGAGTTTTATGGAACCGTTAGATGGTCTGTTAAAAGCATATTTAACGGTTACTTAGGTTGGTTTAGTGGTAATCCTTCTGAGTTAGATCCTCTTTCAAGAGAAGAAAAAGCAAAAAGAATATTAAATCTTGCTGGAGATTTAGATGTTTTGATTGATGACTTAAGACTCGCTGTTGAAAAAGAAGATATGCAATGGGCTTTGGAATTAAGTGATTATTTAATAGCATTAGACAGTTTTACTGAGGAAGTAAAAGATTTAAGAATAAATGCTTTAATTTACGAAGGCTCAAGATCAGCAAATCCAAATAAAAGAAATTATTTTTTAACCTCAGCATTTGAATTAAGAGAAGAATTTGTTGAAACGTCTTTATTGGATAGAACTTCTGTAGAGCTTTTAGAATATGTTTCCATCGATACTTTATTTGATGTATTGTCTACAAGATATAATCCAGACAAAAGCATTAAAGAAAATACATCTGTCTGCTTCTTATTTTCATCTGGATTGAGAAAAAGTATAACTATAAGAAATCAGGTGGCAGTAATAAACAACTCAATTCGAGATAACTGTTTGGTGACAGTTAAAACTGGCGAAATTGAATTGAAAAAAGTTCTTACAGGGCTCTCAAATCCTGTAACGTCTATCGCATCTGGAGCTATAGAGATAGAAGGGAGCTCAATTGAATTTCTTCAATTCATTAGTAAATTTAGATAGATTAAGAATTTCCTGAAGGAATATCTTTAAATGCTACTCCTTTATCCGCTCTGGGGTCTTGAGGAAGTCCAAGTACTCTTTCAGCAATAATATTTCTAAGGATTTCATCTGTTCCTCCAGCAATTCTCATCCCTGGTGCACCTAACCATGCATTTTGAAAACCTTTTACATCAGCATTATCTGTTCTTAGCATACCAGCCATATCAAGTGAATCTATTCCAAAGTTACCAATATTTTGAAGTTTTCCAGCACTAACAATTTTTGTAATTGACGCTTCAGGCCCAGGAGTATCACCTCTTGAAAGTGCTGACATTGTTCTAAGTTTTGTATTCTTAAGCCCGCTTTTTTCACAATACCAATCTGCAATAGATTCTCTTGCTGCTTTATTATTTAAAAGAGGTTCTCCAAGACTATCTTGAGTTTTTGCCCATCTAAAAGCATCCTCTACATCAGCGCCACCAGCGTCACCGACAGCCAACCTCTCATTCATTAGTGTTGTTATAGCAACCTTCCAACCGTCTCCAATTTCTCCTAATCTTTGAGAGTCAGGAATTTCTACATCAGTGAAATAGACTTCATTAAAACTCGAACCACCGGTGATTTGCTTGATTGGTTTTACCTCGATGCCTGGCGATTTCATATCTACAAAAAAGAAAGTCATGCCTTTATGTTTTTCCATATTTGGATCATGTCTAACGACTAATATTCCATAGTCTGAGAAGTGTGCACCAGATGTCCAAACTTTTTGTCCATTAATAATCCACTTATCACCTTTTTGAACTGCTTTACTTCTAAGACCAGCCACATCTGAACCTGCTGAAGGCTCAGAAAAAAGTTGACACCAAATTTCTTTTCCCTCCGCCATTGGTGGGAGATATCTCTCTTTTTGTTCTTCAGTAGCATATTCCATCATTACTGGACCGCACATACCAAGGCCAATTTCGAAAATTCCTTTTGGTACATCAAATTTAGACTCTTCATTAGCCCATATAATCCTCTCCATTGAACTTGCACCAATACCACCATATTCTTTTGGCCAATGAAGCATTGCCCATCCCGCATCATACTTCTTTTTTTGCCATGCCTTAGCAGCCTTCATTTTATCTTTGTTAGCAAAGTCATCATTTTGAGGAGTCGAGTCCTCTTTGTAGGTAGCATTTTTTTCAAGCCAATCTCTACATTTTTTTCTAAATAATGCTTCTTCTTTAGTATCGTTAAAGTCCATATTTTATTTCCTAATTAATATTTGATTGCTCCAAACTAGTCACTAATTTTTCTCTCCAATTACTTAGAGATCCAAGATTTAAAGACAAAAGTTTAGATCGTCTATAAAACATATGGCAATCGTATTCCCATGTAAAACCATTGCCACCATGAGTTTGAATATTTTCTTGTGAGCATAATTGATAAGCTTTTATAGCACTAACGCGAGCAGTTGCTGAAGCTGATGGAAGATCCGCAGAGTCAGTAGATAACGCCCATGCAGCATAATAACAATTAGATTTTGCAAGAGTAAGCGCGATATACATATCAGCAAGCTTATGTTTTATGGCCTGATAGGAGCCTATTGGACGCCCAAAAGCATATCTCTCCTTTGCGTAATTAACAGCCATATCAAGCGATGCCTGAGAGCCACCGATTTGCTCATATGCAAATAATACAGCTGCTTGATTGATTATAGATTCATAAATATCCCATCCAGAAATTTCATCACCAATACTTTCAGTTTTGACATCATTGAATGTTATTGAAAAGTGGCCTCT
>CEPA01027895.1_pt1 | contig 14130 bp, 23 predicted proteins | sample 356241 | NCBI WGS metagenome assembly CEPA01 (sample SAMEA2620542, study PRJEB7988) | marine metagenome | biome: marine biome (ENVO:00000447); feature: surface water layer (ENVO:00002042); material: "saline water (ENVO:00002010), including plankton (ENVO:xxxxxxxx)" | depth 5 m
TAGAAACTTATTAGACATATATCAAGACTTATTTAGAGATAACATATTTGTTGAAGGTGACTTGTTTAATTACGTTGTAGAAAAATATGACACACGTTTAAAATTTAAACACGCAATCCCAGGACAACTAGATGATGAAAAAGTTTTGGATCAACATCCTACTCCTGTTATGTACTATCAATACTTGCGTGATAAAATACAACCTAAGTTAAGAAATGTACAGATTGATCATGACTTTGCAGTAAAGATGGAAGAAGCAGTAAGGTCACAAGATGATTATAACAAGATAGGCCAGGCTATAACAGATGCTGGCTATGGTCCTAATACATATTACGTAAGAGGATTATAATGGAAAAATTTACTTGTCCATATTGCGGTACATCGTTCACTAGAGAAAAAACTTTAGCAGTTCATATGTGTGAAAAGAAACGCAGAGCATTACAAGAAAATGAAAAACACGTTAAACTTGGACACTATGCTTTTATAAGATTTTATCAACTATGTCAAAAGTTTGAAGGTCAAAAAACTTATCAACAGTTTTGTGATAGTCCATACTACAATGCATTTGTAAAGTTTGGATCATTTGTAAACAACGTCCGACCACTATATCCAGAAAAGTATATCGACTATGTTGTAACAAGCGGAGTCAAACTTGATCACTGGGCAAGAGAAGAATTGTATGAAAAGTATGCACTTGAATTAATTTTAAAAGAAAGTGTAGAAACAGCAGTGGAACGTTCAATCAAAACAATGATGGAATGGGGTGATGACAAAGAAGCACGTTGGGAAGACTATTTCAATTATGTAAGTTTGAATAGAGCAACACAAGATATCAAAGATGGAAAGGTTAGTCCGTGGTTGATTTTGAATAGTAGAACAGGAAAAGAAATGCTATCCAAATTTAATGACGAACAATTACAAATTGTGTTTCACGTAATGAATCCGCAACATTGGGCATTACGTTTTAAAAGAAGTATAGCAGATGTAGAACTGGTTAAAGAAATTAGCCAAAAGGCAGGCATCTGATTGACTTTTGAAAAAATATAAAGTATAATAATATATGGATGAAGATAAGAAGCACGTCGATATGTGGAATTGGTATTGCTTCAGATGTAAATGGAAAGGCGTTGCACAGGAACTAGTTATGAACTATGATGACGAAGGCGGCGACTGGCTTTGTCCTGTATGTAAAACAGATGATATAGAAGATGTGGGTTGGAGAGAATAATGTTAAGTGAAAAAGAAGTAAGAGCACAGTATAATGAACATAGAAAAGATCCTGCTTTTGCAGATTGCTGGCCTGATACTGATAGAGCATTTTATGAATGGTGTGAAGGCTATTTGGATTTCCAACACATTAAGTCTAAAGAAGATAAAGAATGATGAAGACAGAAGCACAGATAGATTCTATATATAAAAGATTAAGTGAGTATTGGCCAAAGTATTCTAATAGAAAGCCTGCGGCAAAGATACACAAAGAGTCTTATCAAAGTTTAATAGGTGTTATGTTGTCAGCACAAAGTCAAGACAAAAGAACAGCAGTTGCTTGTAGGCAACTGTTTTCATTAGCAGACAATCCTTGGGATATGGTTAAGTTAACACAAGAAGAAATTATAGAAGCAATCAAACCTGCAGGATTATATAATGCGAAATCTAAAAACATACTTGCAACTTCAAATGTATTAATAGAAAAATACAATGGCAAAGTTCCACAGACACAAAAAGAATTAATGGCACTGCCCGGTGTTGGAAGAAAGAGCAGTGATATAATGATGAGATTTGTTTGGGGTGCTCCGAACATTGCAGTTGATACTCACGTGTTTAGATTGTTATGGAGACTTGGTTGGACAAACACACTAGACGAAGGTAAGAGTGCAGTGATAGTTAATGATACTACGCCGGACAAATATAAGTATGCGGCTCATATGCAATTAATAACTCATGCGAAAAGAGTTTGTAAAAGTAAAAAACCTAAATGTAATATTTGTGTGATAGATGATTACTGTGATAAAAGACACATTGATATTCCTAAATCAAAACTTAGAGAAGTAGTAAATGCCTGATATAGATATAGACTTTGCTGATAGAGATGTAATACTTGAGAAACTGAATCATCGAGTAGCAAAACTTGATACAGGTAAAAAACATAACACTGGTGTTTACTTTACTGAGATTCCACATAACCCTGTGGATAACCTTGCAACAATAGATTATGATCAAGCAGAAGAAAGAAAATATTTTAAGATTGATTTCTTAAATGTTTTTATATATAAACAAGTAAAAGATGAACAACATCTTATCAAACTTATGACCAAGGAGCCGTTATGGGATTTACTAACAGAAGCAGAATTCAGCAATCAATTATTTCACGTAGGAGAACACAATACTCTTTTAAAGAAACTATCTCCGAAATCAATAGAACAACTAGCGGCGACGTTGGCGATAATAAGACCAGCAAAGAGACATCTCGAGAACGAAACTTGGGACAACATAATGAAGCAAGTTTGGACAAAACCAAAAGACGGTAGTTACTTCTTTAAGAAGGCACACGCAGTTGCTTATGCTCATGCGATTGTTGTACACATGAATCTTATATGTGAACAATTAGAAAGTTTGGATAAAACTAAGGCTTAGGTTTTCTTATAAGTTGAACTGATTTACGTTTAACTCTTTTTACAGATAGGTTGTTTAAGTTTACAGTTGGACCCATAACAACTTTAACATCTTTGCTATTCATAGTAGTTAGGATATGTCTAAATCTTTCCATTTCCTTACGCATAAAGATACTGATAGGAATCATTCTATTTGATTCCCACCACCATGCTTCACCTAGTTCCATGAATGCTTTTTTCTCAGCATCTTCCATTAGATCAGTGTAAACGTACATACTTGTTACGAAGTTATCTTGGTTATTAATGATTCCTACGAACTCTTTCTGGCCGTAAGTGACCACACTAATAAACGGAAAATTTTCTTCGATATCTTTTCTTAACATAATTCTTCGATAAATACTGTTGTTATGCAACTTATACCTAGGTATTTATACAACAATAAAATGGTGCTCGTGTCAAATTTGGCAGGAGCCAATACGGAGTTTAGACAAGTGTACACGAGAAATATAAAATTACATAGGGGTATTAACAATACTATCCTATTTGAAATTAAAAATGCAGATCAGAAACCAGTAAGTATTCTTAATACTTACACACCTAAATTTACAATGTTTGATGAAAACAAAACACAGGTGCTTGAAAAAACAGGCACAGTAAAAGAAACATCGACACCATTGTATAAAGGACAGTTCACAGTTGACATAACAGAAAACGAACTACTTAACTTAAAGGATCAGTATCTTTCTTACAACGTGTATCTTGTAAAAACAGATGGCACTAATCATCTAACATACAGTGATAGTCAGTTTGGTATGTCAGGTACAGTAGAATTGCACAGTGAAGCATTTCCTGGACCTAAAGATAGTTACACAGTTAAAACATTTACTGAAACAAGCACAGACAACTATACAAGTGAAACAATTAATGCCGAGCCGGCACTAAATGGTAACGTTGCTTTACACACTGCGGCAGTATATGGATCTAGTTTTATTGGAGACTTTACTGTACAGGGTACTTTGGACAACCAAGTATCAGGACAAACAAATTGGTTTGATGTAAGCACTGTGACTTTCACAGGATCAGAAACTGAACCAAAACCAATTAACTTCAATGGTGTGTTCAACCATTTACGTTTCCTATACACAAAAACTTCTGGAACTATTGATAAAGTATTGGTCCGAAACTAGTTGACTTTTCGCTCATAATATACTATAATATTAATATGAGCATCTTACACGAAACAGTCACGGCATACTTGCCTTCGAAAAAGAAAACTACTCCAAGTGGTTGGACAAGTTTCAATGCACCCTGTTGTATTCATAATGGGGACTCAGCAGACAAAAGACAAAGAGGTGGACTCATATCAAACGCCGATGGTGGTATAAGTTATCACTGTTTCAACTGTGGATACAAATGCAGTTGGACTCCCGGACGTAATTTAAGTTTCAAATTTAGAAAGTTCTTACAATGGTTAGGAACACCAGATGATGTAATTAACAAACTTGCTTTGCAAATAATGAAAAGCAATGAAGGTATCACAGTACACAAACCAGTTGTACAATTACCAAAGTTTGTACAAAAAGATTTGCCTAATGGCGCAAGGAGACTCGACCGCTGGGATGACTGGCAGGCACTCGAGTCAACAGGTGTAGATAATAACTTGTTTAAGGTATTTGAATATCTTAAATCAAGGAAATTATTTTTAGATGATTATGATTTTCATTGGACACCTGAGCCTGGCTATAAAGATAGAATAATAATTCCATTCTATGATAAAGGCAAAGTAGTAGGATATACCGCACGTAAAATTAACGACGGTAATCCGAAGTATCTTAGTGACCAACAACCTGGCTATGTATTCAATCTAGATGCTCAGATTAATACTAATCGTATATACACGGTTGTGGTTGAAGGTCCCTTTGATGCAATCGCTGTCGAGGGTGTTGCTCTATTAGGTAGTGAAATCAAAGATCAACAAGCAATGTTGATTAATAATTTAAATACTGAAGTAGTAGTAATGCCTGACAGAGATGAGGCAGGTGAAAAACTGATACAACAAGCAATAGACTTGGGTTGGTCAGTTAGTATGCCAGATTGGCATGAATCTGTAAAGGACGTGAATGAAGCAGTTCAGACGTATGGAAAGATTTACACTTTACATAGTATCATTGCAAGTGCTGAACACAATCCTTTAAAGATACAACTTGGAGCAAAGAAATGGTTTGGTTAAAGAATATAATCAACAAAATAAAAACAACTTGGAACGACTTCTTTGAAAAAAGACGTTTGAAGAAACGGATAAAGGAACTTAAAAAAAGAGATCCTTTTATCTACAAATAGAAAGGAGTAATCATGACAGAGATTACTAGCGGAATATACAATGCAGTCAAACAGTTCTCACAAGGTTCTTTAGGACTAGCAGTTATATTTTTTATAGGTCATGTGTTAATAGCAATGACTGTCGTATCAGTTTTAACTGGTGCTAGTTTATTCGAAGCAGGATTAGTTGCACTTGTAGAACCGGCAATCAACAGTGTTTGGTTTTATGTGCTACACAAAATCTATAACAAATATAAAGGTATAGCATAATGATAATTTGGGGAATGGTAGGCAACAGTCACGACGCCAGTCTTGCAGTTTTTGTAGACAACAAACTTGCATGGGCGTCTTTAAGCAAAGACTTTAGTGACGTTCCTAATGATCCAGACTTTAGTTGGACACAGATAGAAGCCGCAAGGCAAAGTTATGGTCCACCAGATAAAGTTATTTGGTATGAACGCCCATTCCTAAAAACACTTAGACAGTTTGCCGCAGGTCAAGGCTGGCTAGCCAAAGAAAATAATATTAAACAATATCTCAAGAAGTGGGATATTAATTGTCCAATAGAATATGTTGATCATCATGAAAGTCATGCGGCATATGGTTATTACACCAGTGGCTTCAATGATGCGACAATTATTTGTATTGACAGCATAGGTGAGTTTGAAACATTTACTATATGGACAGGTAAGGATAGAGAACTTAAAAAAGTTTATAGACAAAACTATCCACATAGCATTGGTTTATTTTACAGTGCAATGACACAACGTTGTGGACTTAAACCAAATGCGGAAGAACACATATTAAGTGAGTATGCAATCAAAGGTGATAGGTATGCTTACCTCGATGCCATTGAAAAAGACTTTACAGTTCAAAAAAGTCTAAAAGGTTTTTGGCAAGTACGTTTTAAAGAAAACTTACACAGAGGTTGTAATTGGTGGAGACCAGAATTACAAAGTGAACAAGAATTAATTGATATTGGAGCAAGTACTCAGGAGGCATTTGAGAGAATGATGATGCGAATAAGTACAAGTGCTAGTTTTAAACTGCCTTCAAAAAATCTTGTATTGACAGGTGGTTGTGCATTAAACAAACTTATGGTAAAACAATTAAAGCCGAACTGGGATAGTATTTGGGTTCCACCAAATCCAGGAGATCCAGGATCATGTATTGGAGCAGTACTTGGAATGGAAAGAACACATATTGACTTTGATCCTAAAGTATGGTATAATAAAGTATGAGTGAAGAAGAAGTAAACAAAAGGTTGAATAGAGAATATCCAAAACTGTTACAAGCAGTACATTCACGTATGCCTGAACAACGTAAGAAGGCAGTGGTGTATAAGTTTATTGAAACGTTAGAGGATTTAGCAAAGGCGGTAGATAGTGGCAAAACAAAATAAAGAATATGGTTATGATGTCCAGAAGGTATATCTGGAAATGATGTTGAGTGATGCACAAAGTTTTGTGCGTTGTCAAACTATCTTTGATCATACTTTGTTTGATAGAAAATTACAAGACGCCGCAGAGTTTATTAACAAGTATGTTACAGAACATAACACATTGCCTACAGAAGAAATGGTCAATGCAACTTGTAAAACAGAACTTAAGATTCCAGAAGGATTACGTGAAGAACATTATGATTGGTTGTTGAGTGAGTTTGAAACATTTACAAGACACAAAGGACTTGAACGTGCAATATTAGAAAGTGCTAACTTACTTGAAGAAGGCAACTATGGTCCTGTAGAAGATAAGATTAAAAGTGCAGTGCAAGTAGGATTACAAAAAGATTTAGGTATTGATTATTTTAGAGATCCTAAAGGCAGACTTATGGGTTTGAAAGATAACAATGGACAAGTAAGCACAGGTTGGGCAAGTTTAGATAGAAAACTATTTGGTGGATTCAACAGAGGTGAACTAAACATTTTTGCAGGTGGTAGTGGTGCAGGTAAGAGTTTGTTCTTAGCAAACTTAGGTGTGAACTGGGCATTAGCAGGAATGAATGTTGTGTATCTAACATTTGAATTAAGTGAAGCACTTGTGGCAATGAGAGTTGATAGTATGACAACTGACATTCCAACAAAAGAAATATTTAAAGATTTAGATACAGTAGAAATGAAAGTTAAACTTGTTGGTAAGAAGTCTGGAGCATTTCAAATAAAATATATGCCAAGTGGTAAGAATGCAAATGACATTAGAAGTTTTGTAAAAGAATATGAAATCAAGACAGGTAAGAGAATTGATGTATTATTAATTGACTACTTAGACTTGATGATGCCAATGAGTAGAAAAGTAAGTCCAAGTGATTTATTTGTAAAAGATAAGTTTGTATCTGAAGAACTTAGAAACTTGGCAATGGAAAGTAACACAGTGTTTGTTACTGCATCGCAGTTAAACAGAGCAAGTGTTGAAGAAATAGAATTTGATCATTCACATATTGCAGGAGGTTTGAGTAAGATACAAACTGCTGATAATGTGATTGGTATCTTTACAAGTAGAGCAATGAAAGAACGTGGCAGGTATCAAATACAACTTATGAAAACTAGAAGTAGTTCTGGTGTAGGTAGTAAGATAGATTTAGAATTTGATATTGATAGTTTACGTATCAGAGACTTGGCAGATGATGAAGAATATCAAGAATTTTCAAAACGTAAATCAACAGTGTTTGATCAAATCAAACGCACATCAACTCCAGGCGAAATCAAACAAGACGAAACGCCAACTGATCCAACAGAAGGTAAAACTGTTGGTAAGATCCGAGCAGAAACAGACAGCACAAAGTTAAGAGAATTTTTAGGGAACTTAGGTTCCGAATAGTCCAACGAAAGGATAACATATGAGTGGACAACGCAGATGGTTAAAGTTCTGGGCAAGAACTGTGGGTATGCCAATAGGAATAAGCGACGAAGACAAACCAGAATTCCTACCTATTACAATGAGCGATGTAAAGAAGGCACTAGCGGCAAGAACGTTCTGGATAGTACTACACATAGCAACCTGTGTAATGATTATTGCAGGCAATGGTCGTGCATTAGAGTTGTGGTAATTTAGTTTACCAAAATCAACAAACTTCAAATTTTGCTTCACTAAATAATCTTATAAAAGGCATTAGGAGGCAATATGGCTGACGATTTAGAAAACATACAAAGTCTGATATCAAGATTTAAAAGACCAATACCAGAAGACAACAAATACAAAGACAGGCTCGCAGAAGAATTTGAACTTATCTTAAACTTACGATTTACACAATACTTTCATAAGATATGTGACATAATCGATCTTACGCAAGACTTACAACACATGACAAGAGGATCTGCAGGTAGCAGTTTGATTTGTTACCTATTGGGTATCACAGACGTAGATCCTATCAAATGGAACATACCAGTAGCACGTTTTATGAATCCAATGCGTGAAGACTTACCAGATGTTGATATAGACTTTGAACATCATCAACAGGGTGAAGTAATGCAACGTATATTTAAAAAGTGGCCAGGTAAGACTGCAAGGCTATCAAACTATGTAATGTATAGAGAAAAGAGTGCAAAGAAAGAAGCGGCAAAACGTTTGGGTGCAAAAGGTAACTTACCACGTAACTTCAAGTATGAAGATTATGACATAGATGTACAAGAAGCAAAAAGAATAGAAAAGAAACTACTCGGAAAGAAACGTGCTATTTCAAAACACTGTGGTGGTGTTATTATGTTTGATAGGCAGTTACCAAAAAGTTTAATATCACAAGACAACCAAATACTTTTGGACAAATATGAAATTGAAGACTTAGAACATTTAAAAGTTGATATACTTGCTAACAGAGGATTATCTCAGTTAATGGAAATTAACGGAGTAACCAAATTAGAAAACTATCCAGAAGAAGATGAAAAGACAAGTGCATTATTATCACGTGGTGATGTGTTAGGAGTAACACAAGGTGAGTCGCCAGCCATGCGAAGATTGTTTAGAGCCATACAACCTAAAAGTGTTCATGACTGTGTTTTTGCAACTGCACTAATACGTCCGGTAGCATTAAGTGGTAGACAAAAGGCCGCAATGTTTCATGACTGGTCAAAAGAAGCAGTACAAGATTCAGTAGTGTTTGAAGATGATGCTATTGAAATAATTGCAAGTCTAATTGATATTGATATGTATGAAGCAGATATGTATCGTAGAGCATTTGCAAAAAAGAATGATGAAAAGATTATGGAGTTTGTGGAACGTCTTGGTAACCACCCTAAGAAGAAAGAAGCCATGGCGGCTCTTGAACAATTAGGTGGCTTTGGATTATGTAGAGCACACGCAGTAAACTTAGGTAGACTCATATGGGCATTAGCATATCAAAAAGCACACAATCCAAAAGAGTTCTGGGCGGCCTGTTTAAAACACTGTGAAGGATCATATAGACGTTGGGTGTATCAAACAGAAGCACATAGGCACGGACTTCCTACTTTACATGGTTGGTGGAAACATGGTTTCATTCCTGCACTTGGAGTAAGACAACAATGGTTAGACAGAGTAGAATTTGCAGGACTTGTTGCTAATGGTAGAGTTTACAAAGGTAACAAAGGAAGATACGTTACGTTTGTAACACTAGGAACTAACTTCGGAGATTACATTGACGTTGTTATACACAAACCTTTTGCATACAGAGATGGTGATATAATACACGGTACTGGTAGAGTAAGACATAGCAATAACTCAGACTATATTGATTGTTATGATGCAAAGTTGTACACACTGAATCAGTGGCGTTAGTTTTTAAAGAAAGCCTTTACAAAATTATCTATAATAATTGACACAATAGAATTGTTTACGTGTCTTGTTGTGTTGTCTTCGTACAGGGTAGGAAACTCTGTGTGAGGTCCTACCCAACGTACCATTTCAAAACTTGGCCAATAATATACGTTCTTTGGATTGTGTTTTCTAAAGTACTCGTCTAGGGCAACACGTAATATACTTTTACTAACACAGTCACTTATCATAGTTGGTCTGTTTTGAAAGGTAGCCGCTAAAGGTACAGGAGACAGTGTATAAATTATCTGCTTGTCTTCTCCACACGTTTGATGAATAAGATCAGCGATACGTTTCATATTGTTAACATTTTCTTCTACTGTACTTGTAACTGACTCATGTAGTTCAGGACTAAAAACTTTATTTGGAACTCCTCTCCAAAATACACCTTTGGTCTTTTTATCTCTCCAAACTTCTGCTAATCCGTAAGTAACTACAAAACCTTTTGTTGTTTTAAAATAATCTAATAATTCTTTTTGCTCTTGTTCAGGTTCCCACTTGAACGCACCTGCACTTTTGTCGTTGTCATACCAATAAGCATCACTGCTTCTATCACCTGTACATATCCATTCTATCCATTGTCTTACTGCAAATGAATTATTAAGTCCTTCTGGAACTGTTATATAATCTGCGTTCTTGCCATTCTTACGTAACCAAGTACGCAGTCTATCTGCAAAACAACTACCCATGGTAACAACTTTATCATCACTACCAAACATAGGTGTATCAGGATAATAATGATCAAAGATATAATTCTTTGCTAGTTCATCAATGGGTACAAAGTCTTCCTTGTTACGTGGGAAGTATGTCATACCACTATCTGGTTTATGCCAACCACTCTTTGGATGTAAACTACCAGCAGTCATCTTGCCAGTTGCTTTATGATTTGCACTTAAATTAAATTTTCTATCTTTCGACACGATTGTTCCACTGTTCTTTAGTTACTATTATATACCAACCTCTTCTTGGTTTGCCTAAGCCATGTGGGAAAAATAAAAACGGTCTAATGTAATCTTGAAACCCTTTACCACTTGCTTGATAGTTTGTTTTAACAAATACCTTGTCTACATATTTAAAACAATCATCTAACCAATATCTATAATTAAACACAACTCCTGGTGGCATACATTCTCTATCAAACACTGTTCTAGTAGCAACCAACATATCATACTTGCGTGGCAAGTTCATTGGTTGGCTATCATTGATATACAAACTATATCTTTTTGAATCTAATAAATCACAACACCCTTTGTAGATGGGTTCATTAATATACTCATCTGTATCTGTGTGTTCGTAATCTAATCCTGGTATGGCTTGTTTAAGTAGATAACCTAACATTCCTATACCCGCTCCTACTTCAAGTATGCTGTTCACACCTTCAAGCATATTGCGTTCTTTCATTAAGTCTATGCAGTAATTCTTTTCTAACCAAAAGCCGTCCCAGTGTCTAATGTACTTGGCACCTACGTCCATCTTTCTATGTCCGCATATCTTTGTTAGTTCTGCTTTGTATTGTTCGGGCGTCATATATGTATTTAACCGGAGGCCGGTAAACGCAATTTTATAAGCGAAGCGGAAGCGGTAATTTCTGCGAACAGCGGTAGCGGTAAAAATAAAATTACTACGAAGTAGTTTGCGGTAGCAAAAAAACGGTGCCTCCGAATTGGCTCTCTTTGCGTTTGCCTACGTTACACATACAGTAAAAATACCATGCATTTAAACAGTCTGTCGTATATGGTTTTTTGCCTAAATGGCTCTTAAATGCCCCTTTTGTACGACTGACAGTACAAACACCTATCAGTACAGTATAATCGTGTTTATGACGCATATATGCGTGAACTAGACTATCGTCTGTTCACATATTACGTAGAGGTTTAGGGTGCTACTTAAATAACTGTATGCAAGATTTTATCAAGGTATTTCCAAATCAACTAGACCCGGACTACTGTAAAACGGTGATAGACTATTATCATCAGCAGGAGGGTACACGCATACTGTCCAGACAAACAGCAAATGAAAGTGCTCCTAAAATGAACAAGGATGGCTCCATGCTGTATGACGAAGGAGAAACAGGCACGTTTGCACTGAGCATGAACAAACTGCTTACTCCTTACTATGAAGCAGTACAGAGATGCGTAAAGGATTATACTAGTGAATTTGGTATCTTTGAAAACACCAACCCCTTGCAGATATCACACTCAATTAAAATACAGCACACACGCCCATCAGAAGGCTATCACATATGGCACTGTGAACACGCAAGTCGTGACACTGGTCAACGTTGCATACTGGCAATGGCCTATCTAAACACTGTTGCGGAAGGTGGGGAGACTGAATTCCTATATCAAAGCAAACGTGTGCCTGCGGTGGAAGGATCCATTATGTTTTGTCCTGCGGGATATACTCATACGCACAGAGGCAATCCTCCACTCAGTGGTGACAAATACTGCATCACCACTTGGTTGGAGTTTACCCACTAAAAGGTTTTGTTTGGATGTATCACTGACGTATGTCCAGCGATTGATCCCTTGTTCTCACCATGCTTTATAACATAGCCAGAAGTTCCGTGTGCGTTTGCATCTACGACTGTTCTTGAACTCTGTAGGATACGTTCCTTACGTGCTTTCACACGTTGCTCACGGTATATCTTATGTAAGTGATCGAATCTATTCATTGTCACCTCCCTTGTTAAAGTTTGGTGCGTTCCTTCGGCTAGTGCCTACTTCCGACCCTTGCGGGTTGAACGTTTTACAATGCGTTCCTTCGCGATATGCTACTTCCGTCCTAATTGGATGAACGTAATAATATTTAGTATAAATATACTTTTAGTATGCCGAAGCACGAAACTAAAAAACTCGCAGTAGCAGGCGATGTCGAACTTGTTACACAAATGGAATCAGCACTCAAGGACGGATTACAATACGAAGTATCCATTTCAAACACTCGTTGGGATAAGTCATACAAGAAGCATTGGGAAACCACCATCAACAGAATTGATCATTGGCAGAGCCTAGACTTTAAGTATAACACACGCAAAGATTGTTTTGAATTTAGTAAACGTTAGTTTACGTTTTTTTGAATAGCAGTTTCTTCAACCGCAGGCCTTTTCTCTTCCTTTGGTCCACCCACAACGGCCAGTATCATTAACATGGCTCCTATGCAGGCCGCGAATCTCCAACTGTTAAGGAATTCATTCATACCTCAGTTCCCTGTTTTGGTGTTTCCGGATAAGGCAGTTTGGGAGGTAGTATGGTATCGTCTTCCTGGCTCTTCCTAAAGTCTTCCAGTGTGTAACCAAAGTAGTCTTCAAGTTTTCTTTGGTCCATACAGAAAACATTTTCAATGCCTCTGTTTCCGTATATACTGCCCATTAGTTGATAGATAGATGGAACTGATCCTTGCACCCATGCAACACATTCTTGCAGACTATCGTGGACCGGATCCGTGAATATGTAAGTGTCGCGTTCCCCATTAGGGCCGGCACCGAGCATGAGAACGACTGCGATTACCTTAAGCATCTTATCGGCCCTGGCCTCGATACTTCTTGTAACTTCGTCTCTTGCTCTTGTTCATGGAACTGGTCTTGATCATAGAGTGGTTGTTGCCGATAGATGTTTTCTTTCGTACACCAACGTGTGGTATTGACAATCCTGTCTTTGCTTTAGCCATTCTTGAACTCCTGTTCCTTAAATGTATTTATCGTAACTGTTTGTCATAAATATCCGGATGGCTAAAAAGAAACGCAAGTCAGGTATGCGTAAAAAACGCACTCCGCGTTCGGAATACCTATCCTACCAGCCAAACAATCCTTTAACACTGCATTACATAACAACTGGTGCTATACTTCCTCCTAAACGCAAATCCAAATAAATACTAGTATGCCAAGTGTACACAGAGATGGAGATGGAAGGATATGCGGTGCTACCACGATAGTCAGTGGTAACTCAACTGTATATGCCAACAACAAATTGGTTGCTGTAAACGGTGATCCAAACAGTCATGGAGGTGGTGGCCTTATTGCAGGTTGCAATAACGTGTTCGTACACAATATCCTATCTGTTAATGATACCGCTGACGGAGCCAACCCTGATGCTCTGTGTCCTTTACCGCCACACTGTGGCCCTAACACCGCAGGTGGTTCACCCGACGTTTTTACCGGAGATTAATTATGAGACCATTTTTTGAATGGCACAAGCGATACATCAAGTATTGGCAGGACAAGTTTGGACTTGACAGTTATACCATACTGTGGATCACCTTTCTAAAAGGATTCACCCTTGGTGCTATACTGTTTTGGTTTATCTAGGCTTACGTGCTGACACGTGCAGATGTTTGTGCAGTGGCTTCTTGTGATTGACTATGTTATCATAACCATGCTGTTTTAATAGTTTGTGTAGGCTGGTCCAGTTGTAGCC
>CEPA01169582.1_pt1 | contig 14068 bp, 12 predicted proteins | sample 356241 | NCBI WGS metagenome assembly CEPA01 (sample SAMEA2620542, study PRJEB7988) | marine metagenome | biome: marine biome (ENVO:00000447); feature: surface water layer (ENVO:00002042); material: "saline water (ENVO:00002010), including plankton (ENVO:xxxxxxxx)" | depth 5 m
GCTCCAATCCAAATACGGCGATTCACCCGCACTCGCTCAAGAAATGGTAGAGCGTTATCCCCATGGTAGTCGCCCTGAGTGGGGCCGCTACTCGAACTTAGAGCCCCACGGAGACCTAGACGGTTGGCGTGATGCCCAGGAAGGAAACGCTCCAGAGGAATAGCAAAAAGCGATATAAGAGTGACCCAGTGATGGATACTTCCAACTACGAGCGACTATTGAAGACCTTGGGCGGTACATACTAACGACATAGTTCCAGCCCTCGGTGATTGGTATAAAATTAACTTTAATTGGGTCTCCCTAGAATTCGAGCAATCGTCTTTAAGTAGCCGCCAAGCTGGTTTGTTCATAGGGTGGATGGGTATTTATAGTGGCGGATTAACTGGTTAATTTGAGCTTATCCTGCAGCGCAATGGTCTTTCTTACGTCGTCCGGACCTGAAGTATCAACCAGAGTTTTGGCCGTTGCGAAAACAAAAGCGTGTCGAATTCGCTCAACTCCAGCCGTTTGTTGCTGGGGGCGTCGTGTATGTTATTAATGAGGTTATCTTCAATCAGCACAACCTCGGACATGTGTAGGCTACCCGCATCGGGCAACGTTAAGACAGCGCTTTTGCTTATATAACCAAGCCGACCCTGGCGATCGCCGATCGTCAAGATGTCGTACGCCGCTACCAAAAGGGCCTAATGACCCTCGAAGAACACGAGGCTGCTGTCGTATCTTTGCTGTGACATTTGACCTCCAAGTACCTACTGCCTGTAACACTCCGGGGTTGAATAGAAAACAATTATACCAGTGTATGACAAATAAAACTACAATAGGAAAAATTTAGATAGATTGAAACTCTTAAAATGGACTAAATTTGTATATGAAAAAGGCTTAGCGAAGAAAGTACTTTGCCAGATTCAAAAAAGATGTTCAATCTGCCTGAACATGAGTGAAACTAAAAAGAAGTCGGGTGGAATCCTTAGTGCTTTCCTAGATATCGTAGAGAAATTGGGGAACCGATTGCCCGATCCTTTGGTGCTCTATTTTGGCTTGGCGTTGCTGATTCCAATACTGAGTTGGCTTATTTCGTTTGCAGGCTGGAGTCGGGTGCATCCGGTTTCGGGAGAGACGATCCACTTGATCAGTTTGCTTTCGGTTGAGCAGATTCAACGGATGTTTGTCGACGCGGTAGACAATTTTACCGGTTTCCCGCCACTGGGAGCGGTTCTGGTAACCATGCTTGGAATCGGGGTTGCGGAACGAAGTGGACTTATCTCTACGAGTCTGAAGCTCCTCGTTAAATCGACACCCAAATCGCTGATATCGGTAGTCGTTGTATTTGCAGGGGTTATGAGCTCTATGGCTGCGGATGCCGGTTATGTTGTGCTAACGCCTTTGGGAGCAGTACTCTTTGCGGGGATGGGGCGTCACCCCCTGGCGGGCCTTTGCGCCGCCTTTGCCGGAACGGGCGGTGGGTACTCGGCTAACCTGCTCCTTACGAGCCTAGACCCGTTGTTGTCTGGCTTCACTCAATCCGCGTCTCAATTATATGAAGCGGACCGTGTCGTGACGGCAGATGCGAATTACTTTTTTATGATCGCATCGGTACTTGTGGTTACCTCCGCGGGTTGGTTTGTGACTGAGAGGATTGTAGAGCCGAGACTTGGTAAATGGGATATGGATACAGAGGACATTGGGTCAGATAGTGACAAGGAAAGAGAAGCACAGATCCAAACAATTTCACCCGTTGAGCAAAAGGGTTTATTTGGGGCCTTAATGGCCGTTGTCCTGATGGGAGCTGCTTTGCTATTCCTGACCATTCCGGAAGGAGCGATCCTGCGGGATGCCGAGGGTCGCCTGACTCCCATGGTTCATGGTTTGGTCATTATTATAATGTTGCTCTTCATTTTTCCCGGTCTGGTTTACGGGTTGATTGTTGGGTCCTGTCGCAATTCAAAACAATTGGCTGGAATGATGAGCGACACTATGGCTACGATGGGTGGCTATATCGTACTAGCATTTGCGGCGGCCCAGTTTGTCGCCTATTTTCAGTGGAGTAATATGGGGCTGCTGACGGCGCTTACAGGCGCGGAAATTCTGGCTTACCTAGGAGTGGGCGACTTGCCGCTTATTTTGACTTTTGTATTCCTGGCTGCGGGAATTAATTTGGTGATTGGTTCTGCATCGGCTAAGTGGGGAATTATGGCACCGGTCTTTGTTCCCATGTTTATGGCTCTTGGTCTTTCCCCGGAAATGACACAGGCCGCCTATAGGGTGGGGGATTCGATTACGAATATGATAACCCCGTTGAATCCGTATTTTCCTATCGTGCTTAGCTTTGCTATGCGTTACGATCGTAAGCTAGGGATCGGTACCTTGATAAGCTCCATGGTACCGTACTCGATCGCCTTCGCCCTAGGATGGACATTGTTACTGGTTGTTTGGTACTTTTTGGGACTGCATTTAGGACCGGGTGCTGGGATACAGATGTGAGGCGGGAAGACTTGTAAAGGTCTTCGTCTTGTATTCTATCAGCTTACCGTAGTTTGAAGACAAAAGGGCGAGCAAGGAGACGCGTTCGCCTTGCAGCGCTTTGAGCATTATCATAGCCATCCCGAATTCGAATCGAGCGCTACTGGCTTTTCTGTCGGTGATTGGAAAAGTGAAGCGCTGGGGGTACATACAAAAGGCTTCATGCTAGGTCCTCTGCTAGCTATTGGCGGGCACGCCACAGAATCTGTTCTGCACAGCGACTAGATGGAGGTCATGGAATGCTTTAAAATGAGCAAAGAGGGCGATGTATTAACCCATGAATACACGATGATTGATCCCCTTTACTTAGCCGAACACTATTCACATTCGGATACGTCTTTGTTTCGGACAGATAAATTTATTCCTTACGAGAGGGAAGATTTTAAGGACGACGATCCGTAGTAACTGAAGTATCCTAAAGAGCCGATAGCCAATTTCTATGGATCGGACTTGATCGACCACACGTTGAAGTTGCGGTAGCGAAAATGAGTCCACTGCATTTGCCTGAGTGCTATTTTGCCAGAACCTAAAGAGGGACCATTGACATCGCCATTGTCGATCCAATCGATGATAGGGCGGTCGTCGACGAATAGCTGTATATGCGTCTCATTCTTGATCAGTGTTACTTTGTGCACCCGATCGCTATCTGCATTGATGCCGGGAGGCCCTTCGAAAACGATGTTTTTACCTGGGTTTCTTCGCAAGCGAGCCATGGGTCTTGCAGGCAATTTGGGATTATGTGCATAGTAGGAAATATGATAATTCTTTAGAGCACCGTTATTGTATTGGCTGAATGTCCCATCGCGTTTTGGTAGTGAAGAATCCATTACGTCTTCGCCGCCCAATCCTGTCGCGGCGAAAAAGACAATGCATAAACCGGCCTCTGAATGAAGGTTCTGCATTTCCCATTGGGCTACGAAGTCGGAAGGTAGCGTTTCGGGACACCAGTAAACGTGATGCATCTCTTCGTTTGGAGAACGCATCTCAAGCCAACCATCTGCGAATTCCACTTTGCCGGGGCCTTCCATAACCCAGTCTTTAACACTGGCATCCGTATCCATCGCCGAATGGTAGACAAGTTTGTCTGTGCTGACCCCGAAATCTAATGGGGTTTGTGCAAAGCAAAGCGAATAAGCGAATACGATTAACAATAAAGAAAGCTTAGTAGTATGATTGTAAAGTGGGGCAGAAAACATAACGAAGAAATAGTGGTAAGTGTAAAATCAGCAATGTAATTGGGGCCAGTCCAAAATCGCCTTTCGGAGACCGTGATGGCTTTGTTTTTCTCAAGACCTCGAGCGAAAACGATCGTTCATCGACAGGTGAAGAAGATAGGGTGGTTTACAGCTTTTAAGTCGAGGAAAATTGAAGACCTAGTGTAGGTGGAATTATATATCTCGCATCAAAGATTTGTTTTCCTTAAAGATAGCCGTCTGTAGTTGATTTTTTTGCCGATGACGGAGTGGCTTTAGAGTCTTTCTCAAAGGGAGCTTGCCCAATATTTAAATACGCCCAAAGGACCGCAAATAAGGGTGTAAGCAGATTGAAGAAAGCGTAAGGTAAGTAGGCAAAGGGATTGACCAGCAGGACACTCATCATAGTGGCGCCACATGTATTCCATGGCACAAGTGGCGAGCTCAGCGTTCCCGCGTCTTCAACGGTTCGAGATAAGTTTTTTGGGTGGAGTTTCCGTCGCTGATAGGCTTCGCGGTACATGCGTCCTGGCACAATGATTGAAAGGTACTGATCGGGTGCCACGATATTGGTGGCAAAGCAGGTTCCTACGGTAGCGGTAACCAGAGCTACGGTGCTGTAAACGCTCTTCAAAATGGCCGCAGCGACGCTCTCGAGCATGCGGCCTCCTTCCATGATGCCTCCCAAACTCAAAGCACAGAGTATTAGGGAAACGGTCCACATCATCTTGTCGAGTCCACCACCTGACAGCAATTCGTCGATCGACGTCTCACCAGTTGAAGACTGGTATCCGTAATGCATGACATTGACTAGGTCAGCAATGTCAGCCTTTTGCAGAGCTATCGCAATTATCGCTCCGGCTCCCACAGCCGCGGCGAGGGCGGGAAGCACACTACAACGCATTATACTCATAAGAATGACGAATAATGGTGGAAGAAGCAAGAGGGGGCTTAAGTAAAATTGAGTAGAAAGTGCGGTTTGCATTTTCTGAACATCCATGGTCGAAACGTCAGACTGACTTGCTGAGTAACCGATAATAGAGTACAGTATGAGTGACAAGAGGAAGGCGGGGGTAGTGGTGTAAGCCATGTGCCGAACGTGGTCGAATATTTCCACCCCGGTTACGGCTGGAGCCAGATTCGTAGAATCACTGAGAGGGGACATCTTGTCGCCGAAGTACGCTCCTGATACGATGGCTCCCGCCACCATGGCGGGGGGCATAGCCAACCCATTTCCTATGCCCATTAAAGCCACTCCCACAGTGCTTGCAGTTGTCCAGGAACTACCTGTTGAGAGGGAAATCACGGCGCAAATCACGCAGGCAGCGGGCAAAAAGACTTTCGGGCTTAGAAGCTCTAGCCCAAGCGAGATCAAATACGGCACCACTCCTGCGATCATCCAGACCGCAATGAGCATGCCGATCACCATCAAGATGACAATCGCTTTAGTTCCGACTGCAATGCCATCTAGCATTCCTCTTTCGAGAGCTGACCAGGGAGCTCCGTTCGAGCGGGCAACCAGTGCCGTAACGATTGCTGTTAAAGCGAGCGGAATATGAGGGTCTTTCCCGAAAACGAGAATGGTAATACCCATAGAAGCAAGCAGGAAGGTGATCGGAATAAGAGCAATCCAAAGTGGCGGTACTGGGATAGGTGGGTCGTTACGAGGGGTACTCATGGCTAGTTGACTCCAAGCGCTTCCGTGACCCGCTGCATGGGCAAGGCGTGGATGACGGTACCATTAATTCCCTCCATGGTTTCCGCGGCGGTAAGAGCGTTCAAAATAGCTTCCTCAGTTGCCTGAATCGTTGCTTGGAATAATTGGTCGATTGAAGCATTGTCGAGCATCGTGACCATGTGTAACTCCCCGTTTGCGGTGTTTTCGATTGTCGTGGTGCTGAAGGCGAGAAAGAAGTCGCCAGAAGAGTTTGCTCCATAACCTCCAGTACGCCCGATGCCAAGAGGAACGCGCCGGCATAGGCGCTTTAGCTGATGGGGCAGCAAAGGGGCGTCAGTCGCGATCACGACTAGAATGGAGTTTCCCTCGCCGGACTCTGGCGATTGAGGGTTTTCCGGCATTAAATCGTTCAATCGCGGGCCTAATCGGACCCCTGCGATCGTCAGATCTTGGCGCCGACCGTAGTTGGCTTGGACAATCGCCCCGAGTGTGTATCCGCTTTTCGTAATACGTGATGCGGTTCCGATACCGCTCTTAAACTGATGGCATACCATCCCGGTTCCACCGCCAACATTGCCTTCCGCAATCGGCCCACTTTGGGCGGCGTCCAGAGCCTCTAAGACATGCCGTCGCTTTACGTGGTGGCCATGTATATCGTTTAGACGACCGTCCCACGTTTCTCCAACGACTGGCAAAGAGGCCCATCCTGTTTCGGTTTCCGAATTATGAAAGCTCCTGGCTCGTCGCCAATGAATGGATGCTTCGTAGACAGCACCCACACTGTGTGTATTGGTGAAGAGAATCGGCTCTTCCAGAAATCCGGACTCGTCGATCCAGGCAGTTCCAGTCATCTCTCCATTGCCGTTGAGGCTCGAGTAGGAAGCGAAGACGGGCCGGTAGTCCTGGCCCGTTGGCAGGATTGCGGTCACTCCAGTTCGAACGGGGCCTTTGCCGATTCTTAGGCTTCCAGAACCTTTTACGATCGTGGCGTGCCCGACCGCGACTCCCGATACGTCGGTGATCGCATTGAACTTGCCTGGAGCACCCTCAAAAGGAATGCCCCAATCACGGGCCCGCTTAGCGTTTGCGAAGCCTAGTTGGGCCGCGAGAAAGATTGTGAGTAAACTTGTTATCAATGATCTTATCATACCGGTAGGATCCACGTTACAAATGCAGCTCCCCGTGCCCAGCAAAATGTGTTTTTTGATAGTCTGAGTGAAGCGAACTGCGATCTCTTCGGGTCTCAGTTTGGTGGACCTGTCTTCGCAATGTTTTTAGCGCTCACTAGGATTTTCTTCTTCAAAGCGATTCTCGAATGGGAGATGTGAATTAACAACCAGATTGAATCTGGATCACGGTTAATTCGGAATATGTCATTATTTTATAATTACAATAAATAGGAAGTAGTTGATTTTGAGAATAGTCAAGGTAAGTATGACGGCTTCAATCGCTTCTGCATAGGGTGGCAGCTTAATAGGGACTCAGCACTGCACTTTAAGGAATAAACGTTTATGCTCGAAAGTTCAGGTTTAAATGGGATTTATTGATCTGAGAGTTGGGCTTAGAGTCATAAGCATATGAGGTTCGAGCCAGTCCTCCCTATCTTACTCTCTGACTCGCCTTGGTCGTTGGCAGGCTGTATTTTTTGAATCAATTGCCATTATCCTTTGGGGCACATGTCTCAGAGGCGACAAATGGGATTTTTTGTGCTACTTGTTTTTAAATCGCTTTTTGATTTTTGCTTTGAGTTGTGCTACTATTTCCCGTTGATGTTCCGCGACGTTGCGGGTTTCGCCTTCTAGAGTCCGGTGATCGTATAGCTCGATGTAGCCATCTGTATGAGCGATCATTCGGTGTGTTTTGGTGCGTATGGTATGGCCATAGCCTCTGCTAAAATAACCGAAGGCGTCGTGTCCCGGGGATTCGGGTTTTTCAAGTATGGGTTTCAGGGATACGCCGTCGACGTAATTCGCTTTCGGAATACCAGAGAGTTCGACGAGTGTCGGGAAAACGTCCACGGTCTCGACAATCGAATGACTTAGTATGCCAGGACTGGGGATGCCTGGGTAGCTGATAATAAGTGGTGATCGGAGGGATTCCTCAAAGAGGGAGTGTTTGCCCCATATCGAATGTTCTCCCAAGTGCCATCCGTGATCACCCCAAAGGACAATAATCGTGTTATCGCGGATACCGAGAGAGTCGAGGCGATCGAGTACCCGACCTACTTGTGCATCGGCATAGGTTACGCAGGCTGCATAATGTTTGCGGACTTGCAAAGAGTAGTCGGCATTGGTGTTGGGGTCCATACCGTCACGCTTGTACTTATAAAATTCTCCGGACTTGTGCCAGGTTGTACGGTCCTTTGGCTTCTGAGGATGAGGTACTTCCGGGAGTTCAGCGTCTACGTAGAGATCCAGATATTTCTTGGGAGCACCGAAAGGCAAATGTGGTCGGAGGATGCCGAATGCCAGAAAGAAAGGTTTGTCGTTTTCCTTTGTTGCAAGGGATTCAAGCTGCTCGATTGCCTGGTCCGAGCTGATGCCATCTGGGTAGATCTGGTCTGGACCCTCATAAGCTTGAAGTAGATCCATTTGGCTGGCGTCACCTCGAATTTCTCCATGGGCTTGCCCGTGCATCCAGCCTCTGGGGTGTTGCCAGGCACCGGTCCTAAGTAAGTGTCGATCCCAGGAAAGGGGCATTTCCGGAATGGTTAGATCGTCCCAGTCAGGGCCTCCGCGACCGCCAGGGTGATGGGACACTTTTCCTACTGAGACTGTGCGATAGCCATTTTGACGAAACCAAGCGGGCATGCTAGGAGGAGAGGCTTTAGTATCTCTGGCGAGGACCTCGGCCCGATCAAACAGAGCCGTGTTGCTAGGACCGCCGTACGTTCCGGTTAGTAGTGTGTAGCGCGACGCACCGCAGGTGGGGGCTTGGACGTAATGCTTGTAGAAGGCGCGACCCTCCGCGGCGAGCCTATCGATATTTGGAGAGTGGATGTAGTCGACCCCGAAGCAGTTTAATTCCGGTCTTAAGTCGTCTACGCAAATGAGGAGTACATTCGGCTTATTTTCCGCAGCGAACATACTTAGCGTCGCACATGCGGCTAGTAGGGATGGAAGACGTTTCATTGAATTTGAGCATTTGTAAGCAGAATCACATTTCAAGCCTGTATGCCGGCCGTACTCGTTTTGGGTGAATCGTGATGAAAAGAACACTGCCTGATAAATATTGATTTTGCTGGATTCGCTTCCAGCGACTGTCTTTACTGATTTTGGCTTGCTCGGATGCTCCGGCTGCGGAAACTTTGACGAAGGCTCCCAACTCGCCCCAGCCCCAGAATGGTACCGGCATCTCGCGCTGCAAAACCATGTGATCGGAAAACAGGGAGGCTAGCTATAGCTTTGACGTTTCAGCTAGAACCTGAAGGGCCGACAACAGATTGGTTAGGGCCCTTCAAAAGTTCTTTAGTAGCATTTCGATAGTCTTTAGTAATGAAGAGAATTTGCAAGTGGCTCTCCGTTCCGACTGCCGCTCTACCAAGAAATATTTTTTGTGAATTTAGAATTGATTCTAATCGCGATTGTAAAGGATTGGAGGATACGATAGGCTTGACCATTGACCCGATTGAATGTTGTGCCTTAGAGTTCCGCACTAGTGAAGAAATTAATCATTCCGTTTACAGTCCTCGTCGCAAATTTGGCTTTTGCTGAGCCGACGGATTTTGATCGGCGGTTGTTTCACGCTCCGCCCAAGCCCCTTTCGTCTGAGGCGGTGACTGAAGACTGGCCGCGGTTTTTGGGTCCGCGGCATGATCTGCACTCTAGGGAAACCAAGCTGCTTAAGTCGTGGCCGGCGGACGGGCCTAATCGGATTTGGGAAGTAGAGCGAGGGAACGGGCATGCGCCTGCGGTCGTCTCGGGCAACTACTTGGTCATGATCCATGAGTTGAATGGGCGTGAGACAATTGAATGCCTAGAACCCGAAACTGGGAAGCAGCATTGGATGCACGACTATCCAGTTGAATTGGGTTCCAGTTACGGAATTACGGACGCACCGCGTTCTGGACCGGTTATCCATGGTGAGCTCGTTTTCACGGTTGGAGTGAGGGGCGACCTGATCTGTTTTGAATTGGAAACAGGCAATGTGGTTTGGCGCAGGAACCTAGACGAAGCGTATGGACCGGCTCCGCTCTTTTTTGGTCGAGGAAGCTGTCCGGTGGTCCATGGGGAACAGCTGATCGTCAATGTTGGAGGTCAGATGTGTGTCGCCAGTTTTCACAAAAGAACCGGAAAGTTGATCTGGAAAATGAAGCATGAATGGCATGCGAGTTATGCGTCGCCTGTTCCAGCTATACTTCACGGTGAGGATCGGGTTCTCGTATTTGCAGGGGGGATGGTTCGTCCGCCAACAGGTGGTTTGTTGAGTATCAATCCGGATACAGGAACCCTGGACTCCGATTTTCCTTGGAGAGCTCGAATGCATGCCTCGGTTAATGCCGCCTCACCCGTGGTCGTGGGTAACTCGGTCTTCATTACGGAGGGATACTCAGAGGGCGGGGCGCTAATCGATTTTGCACCGGATGGTTCCTCAACTCTTCGCTGGAAGGCGGATCGCTTTGGGGGTCAATTTACAACACCGATTGCTCATGAAGGTTATCTCTATGGTGTCGACGGTACTGTTGGAACGGAAGTGGTGTGTTATGAAATAGCGTCAGGTCGCGAGATGTGGCGTGACGGGATTTATCTTAAGGACGCGCGGCTGGGAAGGGCTAGCCTACTTCGGGTTGATAGTGCGTTCCTTTGTATTGGCGGGCAGGGTACGTTGCTTTGGCTAGATCTAAATTCGAAAGGGCCCAAAATTTTGGCGGAAACGCAGTTGTTTCAGGCCCCGGAGACATGGGGAGTACCGACTGTGAATCGCGGCTTACTCTTTGTGAACCAGAACGCGAAGGGCTCGCGTCTGATTTGCTACGACTTGCGAAAGTAAAAAGGGCATCACTCACCAAAAAGGCAACATTTCTCGTTGGAGCCAGAATAGTAATCCTGAATTTCTTAAAATTTAGTTGGATTACCCGCGCTCAACACTTCCCGGCCCCCAAAGAGGTGTGACCAAGTCCGATTCCCAAGCTTCCATTTTAGCTAGGAGTTGCTTGAGAACCATTGGGTTTTTTGGGGCCAAATTTTGGATCTCTCCAATGTTGGTACTTAAATCGTAGAGCTCAGGCGTATTGTCCGTGGAATTGCTCGAGTGGATGCTGAGTCACTGAGCCAGGTAAAAGATTCAGCTTCCTCTCACACGTTTCAGAGCGAATCGATACGGCTGGTTTCGTCAAGTTTGGCTCTAGCCGGTGGCTTTTTCGTGACAAGTCTAGGAATCGCTTTAATTCTTTATGTCGTCATGTCTTCGATGAAAAATTGCCCATTTCGATTAATCCTAAACGCGATTACACTGGTCTTTTGTTCCTTCAGTTGTGCCAATCCTGCGAGCGACGGTAATTGGCTATCTTGGCGAGGTCCCAGTGGTGATGGAGTTGCTGCGATGGGACAGAATATTCCGACTAAGTGGTCGGAAACGCAGCATCTTAAATGGAAGGCTCTGGTGCCGGGGCGAGGGCATTCCACGCCTATTGTTGTTGACGATCGCATTTTCCTGACCACGGCCCGCGAAGAAGAGGGATCCCAATCCGCTCTCTGCTATTCATTTTCGACGGGAGATTTGATCTGGGAAAAAGTTCTTTTGGAGGGGCTTTTACCGGTAAAGATTCATCGAAAGAATACCCATGCTTCCCCCAGTGTGGCGAGCGATGGAGAGAAGATATTCGCCCTGTTCTTTGTTGCGGGAGATCGGCTTCGGCTTTTCTCACTGGATTTGAATGGGAATGAATTATGGCAGCTCGACGTAGGACGTTTCTACCCCGAGCAGTCATTTGGTTATGGAACGACTCCCCTTCTAGCTGCAGGGAACGTTGTCGTTGCTGCTGAAAGCCAAGGAGAGGGATATATAGCCGCGTTTGACGCGAGCTCAGGCAAAGAGGTGTGGCGAACCGCACGTAAGGCGGTACGATCGTCCTATGGATCGCCTGTTTTAGCCAACTTTGGAGGTGTAGATCAAATTGTCCTCAATGGAGCCGACCGGGTTGCCAGTTATGATCCGCAAACGGGGTGCGAGTTTTGGTCTGTGGAAGGCGGTGACCCCTTGGTTGCAAATTCGGTGGTTTGGAAAGATGGAGTGGTCTTTGCGTCGGGTGGTTATCCGGGAAGAGAAACTTGGGCCATTGATGTCGCCAGCGGGAAAATCATTTGGAGTTCGCAAGTAAAGTGTTACGAGCAGTCGATGCTCGTGGTGGACGATTATTTGTATGGAGTTGCGGAAGGGGGACTGGTTCATTGCTGGGATCCCAATTCAGGGGAGATCCTTTGGCGTGAGCGATTGCCCAAGGGTCCTGAGTGTGCATCTCCGGTATTGGCAAACGGATACATCTTACACGCTAACGAGGAGGGTAAGGTATTCGTGATCAAACCGAATTCGGAGAAGCTTGAGCTAGTTGCAGAAAACCAATTGGGGGAAGAAATATTTGCGTCTCCCGTTGTATGCCGTGACCGGATTTTAATTCGTTCCGCCAGTTACAATGGCGAGGCCCGAAGTGAGATGCTGTATTCAATCGGTTTTTGAATACGGTAATGTCAGTTTGGTCACTGAAAAGAATTTGGATTTGAATTACCCGCTGCCTTGAAAACCTTGGAGAGCGGCAATTCCCTAGTATTGTGAAATAAGTGTACTACGAAACTTGTGTCTCAATCTAAAAAACGAGATATCGACGGTATTTATTGACCACTTACGAATCTAAAAATACAATGAAAAGGTGAAGACCTATATCTTTCCTCTCGTTCTTTTTTTCCTCTTGCCGGTCTTGGCCATGAATTGGCTATCAAGCCACCAGCGGACGAAGACCAGGAGCTTGTTTTCCCCGATGTCGAGGGTTACTTGACGCTCGTATTCGACCCTCGTATGTACTCGGATACGCTTGTATAAGCCCTCATGTCCATGGGCTAAGCCCGTTTGCTGTAAACACGACGAACTATTCTGCCACTTCAACAATCATTTCAATCTCGACCGCAGCCCCTAGGGGCAGGGAGCTGAAGCCGCTGGCGGCCCGTGCGTGTCTGCCTTTTTCTCCGAATACCTCAACCATTAAGTCGGAGCATCCGTTAATGACCTTTGAGTGATCAGTGAAATTGTCGGTGGCATTGACCATGCCGAAAACTTTGGCGATTCCTTTCACCTTAGAAAGTTCTCCGATTTCAGCTTTAAGCGTGGCAAGCAATGCGATCGCTGAGAGGCGTGCTGCTTGATACCCTTCTTCGGTAGTAAGGTCTTTCCCCAGCTTTCCAATGACAACGGATTTATCTTTTCGGAATGGCAGGTGTCCAGAGAGAAAGATCGTGTTGCCTATGCGTCTACCGCCCACGTAGTTGGCAATCGATTTGCTGGGCGTTGGAAGGGCGATGCCTAGTTTTTCTAAGTTAGCCTCTGGATTTGAGCCAGCGTGGTGAGCAGCGAAGCAGGATTGAGAAACGAGGGTCAGGGCGACGGCAGCTATGACGACGGAGCTCAACGAGTAGAATGAGGTTTTCAGCTTTTGCATAAATTTGGAGATATTGGGTTCTGCCAAACTCGCAAGCATCTTACAATTAATGCAAAAAAAACCTCAGTATTGGGGTGAGTGCCCTGCGCTTCTCCCAAGATTACTCAATCGTGGCAAACTAACGGCGAAGTCTATGCGTGCCACGGTCGATTAAGCCGACTATCTCTATCGCAAAGGAATTCGCCTACCCTTGATGCTCGGTTTTTTTGCCTGTCCATTGGCTCGTTTTCAGTCAACCCGATGTGCAAGTCGATCGTTACCTCAACTTGCACTATGAGGCGGATCTAAAATGGGATGGCACGTTGAATTGTGATGACGGGAAAAAACCGACAAAAGGCGGGGAACCGTGGCAGCGAAATAATATAGAACAATCTGATCTCCCGATGGCGACAACGAGAAGTCCTAACTGTATTTTGCGGAGGTTGCTATTTCCGAATCGATTTTACCGATAGGGAAAGTTAAACTGAAATAGCAGAACGGAGTTGGTTAGATTTTTGTCTACCGAAGCAAGGTGGGCAAAGGAAAACACCCGACCATTCTGTTTTTCCATGGCTTAGGAGGAAAATCGAATCTGCAGGCCTGGAAAAGCAATTTGTTCAATCAACCCATACAAACCCGGGATTATCGTTTCAGCCTGCCTGATCCAGCAGGTAGCTGGGTTCGATGTAGGGGTAGTCCGAGTCAAACTTAGTCAAGGGATGGGGGTTTTCCTCAATCCCATGAGGCCGCCGTTCGCTTCCAAGCTTGTTGCGTAACCCGTCACCGATCCGGTCACCCATATCCTCCATGCGTTTTTTGAGTTCCTTCACGATGTCGGGGTGTTGGGCGGCGACATTGTTCTGCTCCGAACAGTCCTTTGACAGATTGAATAGTTCAGGCTTGGACGTATCGACATCTCGTCCTCCAGCGGTGGCGAATCGTAATTTCCAATCCCCTACGCGAACTGCTTGAAGCTGATCGACGAGATAGTAGAAAAAAGCATCGTAGGGGCTATGGGCTCCGGGTTCCCCTCTCCAAATCGGGCTGACA
>CEPA01072200.1_pt1 | contig 13999 bp, 8 predicted proteins | sample 356241 | NCBI WGS metagenome assembly CEPA01 (sample SAMEA2620542, study PRJEB7988) | marine metagenome | biome: marine biome (ENVO:00000447); feature: surface water layer (ENVO:00002042); material: "saline water (ENVO:00002010), including plankton (ENVO:xxxxxxxx)" | depth 5 m
TTTCCCAAAGTGATCTCGTGCAATTGCAGCGACGGGCCAAATGGTCAGAGCACCATAGATGGCTGGCAGAGCAAGCATGCTCCACCATACCGCATTTTCGCCAAGAACTGGTTGAAGAATCATAGCACCGATGGCCAGACTCCACGAGAACAACGGTGGACGTGGGTTGATTCCTCCAATTGGATAGAACCGATCAGCGTCCACGACAAGGTGAGCGTTTTGAGCGAGGATGTAATCAACAACCCGCTTCATGTACCACGGGTCAGAACCACCGGTCATGTCGAAGCCACCTGTTCCCACAGCGTGCATGGATGGTACAGCATACCACTGGATTCGTATGACGAAACCGACAAGGAATGCTACAACCGTTAACAGACTGGCCCAATGGGCATTCCAGAATTGACGTGCTCCACTCGGCTTGTGTTCTTCACGATTGGACCATCCACCGTACTTCTCATGGTTTCCAATCATCGTGATTGCAACACCGATAAAGAACGTGATTGCAAGCCAGATAAGAGGTGCCCATGACTCGGCAAACGTCTGATTGGTCCAGAATCCATTTTCGTACCACGAACCGACGAGGTAAAGCCCCCAAAGCGATGAAAGCGTCATTGCTCGGGTGAACCAACGCTCTGCAATCATTCCAGAAACGATAATCGCCACAATTCCAGTCAAGAGTGCAGAATAGTAGCCCACGAAACCGTTGGCATCGACACCGAAACTGTAGAGGCGGAGGCGATCTTCAACGCTACCTTGGTCGAAATGCCAAATTGTGGCGAGATGGGCTGCGGCCCAAATGAACAGAGCAATTTGCAGGGGCAAGGCTTGGCGGTTCCAGCCACCGTTTACGGTGTTGAAAGCAAACCAGCCTTTGTCTCCTGCAGGGTTGAGCATGCCTCGACCTGCGACACCTGAAAGGAGCCCCAAGATGGCAAACACGGTAAACCATGTGAAGAAGACGAACCCAAGTGCGCTTTCTCTTAGCATCGTGCCGTACGGTTGAGCCACTGTGTTGTCTGGCAGATAGCCTTCGGCTGCTGCAGCTGCAGCTGCAAGATCGAAAGCTGCGTGAACACCGACACCAGCGAAAACAAGCATCGTCATCCATTCATAACGCTCCCGTGAATCGAGAAGATAACCACCGAAAAGCACAGCAAAGAATGTGAAGCCAACGAATCCATCGGTTTGCAATTCAACGACAGCGCTTCCAACAAGAGCGAGGACAAACATGACGAGGGAGATGAGTGTTTGAGAAATCGACTCTTGAAGGGTTCCGAGTTGGCGGAGGATGCGGGGTGTGACAGCCAAGAGGCCAGCAGCACCGGTTGCGATGATCGGTGTTAACGCATCGCTGTTGTTCCATTCGACGTCGATTGACATGAAGCCATCGACGAAGTTCGCTAGTAGCGCAATCAGCACTGCTAATGGGGCGATTAGCCAGCCCAAAACAGCGTGTTGCGAGGTCTTAGATACCTTTTCCATTGTTTTCCCTCAGAGGATTGCTCGACAGCAGCAAGGCTGGAGCATTTTGGCCACTTTTGACCCTCTTTTAACAATGACGATGCGGAAGGTGGTGAAATCGAGGGACGTCATCGAAATTTAGGAACGCAAAGCACGATGACCAATGTCCGTCCGGTGATGCGAACCAGCGAGATGGATTTGTCCAAGGCGTTGGTAGGCTGAACGTTGTGCTTCTTCAAGAGATGCTGCAATCGATGTGACGGAGAGGACGCGTCCTCCCGAAGAAACAAGATTACCCGAGTCATCGAGTGCGGTACCTGCATGGCTTATCCACGTGCTTGAATCATCCAGGGCAACTTCAGCACCGGTGATTTTTCGGCCCTTTGCAGCTGATTTTGGATATCCCTCAGAAGCCAGAACGACGGTTAGGGCATGATGGGGTTTGAAACCTACTTCCATCTGAGCAAGCGCATCACTCGCTGCATTAAACAACAGATTACCAACATCGACATCAAGCAAAGGAAGCGTAACTTGACATTCAGGATCGCCAAACCGTACATTGAATTCGACAACGTACGGGTCTCCGTGTTCGTCAATCATTAGCCCGACATAGAGAACCCCTCGATAAGGGACGTTCATGGAGGACAGATACGAAAACATTGGTTGAACAATACGTTCAACAACTTTGTTGTGGATGGATTGTGTTACGACGGGTGCTGGACAATAAGCCCCCATGCCACCTGTGTTTGGTCCTCTGTCGCCGTCGAAAGCACGTTTGTGATCTTGACTTGGTGGCAAGCAAACAAAACCCGATTGATCCATAACAACCAGCATGCTGGCCTCTTCTCCAGGCAAAAATCGCTCGAGAAGAATGTGACCGTCCGATTCAATTGATTGTTCAATAAACTCAACAGCTTCCTCGTAATCCGTAGTGACAACGACTCCTTTTCCACCAGCAAGGACGTCGCGCTTGAGCACCCATGGATCCTGCGAACGGGCATCAAGGCATGCTTTGATGTCGGTTTTTGCGTCGATGACATCGTACTCTGCAGTAGGTACACCCGCAGCGTTCATGGCTTTCTTTGCGAACAACTTCGAACCCTCAAGTTCGGCATGCATTTGCTGTGGACCAAAGCAAGGAACACCGTTTTCAATCAACCGATCAGCGAGACCCTCGCAAAGAGGTGCTTCAGGGCCAACGACAACAAAATCGACTTCGAGGTGCTTTGTCAATTCAACCAATCCATCAATATCGGAAGCGGACACATCATGGTTGCGACCGTAGTGACGGGTTCCAGCGTTTCCTGGTGTTGTGTGAATCTCACTAATTGAAGCGGATTCGTGCAGCGCAAGACAGAGCGCATGTTCGCGTCCACCACCACCAACAACGAGGACCCTTCGACCCATGCTTTGCCCTATTGCATTGGGCTGATAATTCAACCGCTTCAACGTTCAGACGATGAGAGTCTTCAAAGGCCGAGCGGTTCGTCCTAACACCATGAGCGACGTTGATGCAGCAACCGAAATGAGTCTTGTTTTGCTCGCTTTGATGACATTGTGGCTTTACCTTCCTGGCTTCATCGCCAACACCTTTGCAATGATGTGGGGGAAATGGCTTCCAAAAACAGGGTATGGGCCTTGGCCCATTGACCGGGGTAAGGTGATGAAAGACGGTAATCGAATGCTTGGAGACGGCAAAACGTGGAATGGACTTATCGGTGGTTCATTGACTGCAGGATTGCTGTGCATGCTTCAAGTTGCTCTTGTAGGTACAACGTTTGAGGAAGCGTCTGTATTCACAACCCCACTGACCGGTTCAGAAGGTGCTTGGTTTTCCGTCGGTGGGCCATGGATAACCGCATACATCTTGGGTTCTTTCCTTGGTTTTGCCTGTCTTCTAGGAGACATAACGGGTTCATTTTTCAAGCGACGACGTGGCTTGAAGCGTGAGGGGGATGTGTCCAGCAAAGCACCGTTGTTGGATACCCTACCTTTTGCAATCATGGTCTTTTTGTTCGGTCAGCTGTTTTTGGGATCATCACTCCTTGCAGCACCCGAATTGCTTCTTCCGATGCTGATTATTGTGGTCATCACTCCACTTCTCCACCGTTCGTTCAACCTCATTGGGTATGCGATTGGTTGGAAGGATGTACCCTATTGAGAAGAGAAGGATTGATGATTGTCCTCCCTCTGGGAGTACCATGCGCACTGCACCGTTTCTCGCTGTACTCCTGCTGACGTCCATAGCACTCTCTGGCCTGGGTTTGGCTGCACCTCCAACAGAAGGCAATACCGTGACTGTAACCGATTCGGAGACGTGGGTTGGTGGTTCCTTTGAGGGAACCGTCGTTGTTGCAGAAGGCGGTACCTTGCAATGGTCCGGTGAGGTTGCAGTCAAACAGAATTCGAAAATCATCGTCGAAGAGGGCGGAACACTGGACATGGAAGAAGTCACTATGGTTGGAGAAGGTATCGCTTCAACGTTGTTGATTTATGATGGAACAAGCGTCACTGTTGATGAGAACATCGACGACGATGATGCGACATTGAACGTTTACTTTAACATCGATGTTCCTGAAACAGCATATCTCAACCTCACGGTGGGTGATGCAACCACGAACAACATCACCGGTGAAAGCGCTACATTTACCGTGGATTTAACGCAACCTGTTGACATACTTGTCGATCACAACTACCCTCTTCGACTTGGCATCGCATACATCGAATTGTTTCATTCCAACGCCGAATTGCTGACCATCCCTGCAGAAGATTTGGTCCAACAAGGAGGGAACGTTATTTGGAACGCAGCGGCTTTCGATGTGGAAAATTATGGTGCTACAATCATCAAAGATTCGATGATTCAAGGAGCCAACATAACCTGTGTAGGAACCTGTTCAATCGAGGAATCCTATCTTTACGGTAGCGGACCCATTCAAGTCATGGATGGTTCACACATCAACTTCGAAGAGTCGACAATGCTCGGTTCGCGAACAGATGAAGACATCATCCTTCACGATCAAGCAACAATCAATTATGAAAATTCAACCGGAACAGGAGGATACACCGACGCTTGGATTCGACTCCTTTCCAAGCGAGAACTTGTGGTAAACGCCCCAACAGCCACCGTCACAGCAACCGGAATTGGTTACAACGGAAACACCATCAACACCGTCATCATCGGCGACCCACTCGACCCAAGCACCTGGAACGTCAACATTGGAACCAGTGAGCATAAACGCATCGTTGAATGGGTCGATGGAAACGGCGTCTACAACAAAGAAGCAGGGACCATCAAAATCACTGTGGAAAGCAATTGGGGCAACTTCGTTGCTGACGCGGCAGCACCCCAAGTCTCAAGCGCAACCATCGACGTTGTGTATCCCCAATTGAGCATCGACAAAGTCGAGCCTGAGTCTGTAACCGGTGAGACAAACAGAGGAAAAGGTGTCATGGTCACCATCTCAAACATCGGTACTGTCGCTGCAGATCCAAACGTTCGTTGCTACGTCGATGATGTAGAAGCGCAAACGACTGCCAACTCAGCGGACTGGGCTGTTGTGCCTGGACAGACGAAGGATGTGCCCATCACTTGGTATCACAACTCCGATGGAGCTGTCAAGTTGGATTGTCGGTTCCTTTACCCCGACGTTCTTGAACCGGTGAGCGAAGCAATTTCGAGTGAAACCGGTACGAAATCTAGCGAAGTTTCATGGACTACAGCAGAGGAAGTTGAAGACCTGCCTCTCGTGTTGTACGCTGTAATAGTCGTATTGGTACTGCTTCTGACCGTTTTTGTCGTCATACAAGCACGAGTAGCGAAACTTGAAAGAAAAGAATACATGGCTGGAGAGATGGACGAAGAGGAAACGCCTTTTTGGGATAATAAGGAAGAGTAATTGCTCGATTCTGCCCTAAAAGAACAGCATCAGACCTCAGAATGTGGCCGAAATCTATGCATTATGTCCCGGCAATTGAGAAAGAAGCGTCGCCTCATCGACAACACGTTCCCTACATTTTGGAGGAAACGGAGCGATTCCAGCAAGCGCTTGCGAACACCAGAATATTGTTTGTGAATTGAATTCTTCAAACCACTCTTTGGTAACGTCACCGTTGGAATGCAGCTGTTTGTAGGATTCCAGTGCCTGCAAAACTTGGTGTATCCAAGGGTGACCCTCTGGGCCAAACACACCCGATTCTTCGCTTCTTTCGATTGCTTTCTGGAGTAAGGATTCGGCAGTATCCATCCAATCGTTATCGTTTTCAATGGATGTGTTTTGTTCATTTTCCAATCCTTTGAGAACGACGGCTGTTGCCTCACAAAGCCAAATGTCTCCATGATTAACTGCCCATCCCCAACCGTCTTTCTTGGAAGCAGCCGCTTTGAGGATGGATATCGCCTCATCCCACCTCCCTTGTAGAATGCATTCCATACCGTCGTACCACATGAATCGAGCCGCCTCAAGCAGCCTTTTCTGATAGCACCCGTTCAGGTTTTGCTCTGCGTAGTACTTTACCCCCGAATCTCCAAATGTGAGGGCATATCCGAGGTACAATTCACACTCATACAGGGTGTTTTCCAACAATTTGTGAACGTTCATGTGAAATCCACCGAGGTGCGCCCACCATCGGCCGTTGTCGAGTCTTGGATTCTGTTCTGCAATGTCTTTCAGTTTCTTGAGTTCTTTGAGCATACGATCGCAAACGGCACGCGTAGCAAGTTCATTTCGCTCCCAAAGCCCCCAGATGTCGTTCAAATTGTTGAGAACTTCCACCGCCTTGGAACGGGCTTTGGATTGACGTTTTGTGAAGGATTTCACATCAAAGTCATTGGGTGGTAGATTCTGTTGGACCTCGAAGTTGACCTCAAGACGGACGATACCAATGGTTTCATCCATCCAATCAACCGTGCTCACTGCGACGAACTCGACCGAATAAGCAGATTCCCTGTGTGGGTCGAAACGGACAATACCGTTTAAGGAACCATCATCCGAAAAAGCGATTCCAGGGGGTAGACGAACCAGTGTTGGAGCCTGCATAAATCCAGTCTTACAGTTTGGGAAGTTTTCAGGAGTGAACATCAATTGGTCACCAACACTTAGGACACCCAAGTCGATCTCGTATTGGGTTATGTTGAGATTGTTGCGGGATGCACAACGATAATGTTCGCTGTACAATTCAACGTAGCTCCATTGGTTTGGGCAGTCGTTGCAACAATGGCAACGACCGCAACGATACGTTTCGTACCCCAATCGGTTCGCGTCTTGGTTGCAACTGAGGTTGTTCTTACGTTCTCCGACTGTACTGTGCTCACCGTTCATTGATCCATTGGATTGGAATGTTGCGAGGGCGTCAGAGCGTTGAAGGATTCGGATATCTTCAGGCATGGCCTGACGACAGAAACGATCGTCATCCTCTGGAACATAAATGAGACTTTTATCATCGTCTACGAGTACCTGATAGGGTGCAAAGAACTCCTCTGGCCAGGTTGTTTCCCGATAGTTGAGTGCGATGATGGTTCCCAATTTCCAGCCAGCGTCTCCAAGATTGCACAAAACCTTGTCCCCAACTGCAAACCGATACTCGATCACGAAAACCACTCCATAAAACCGACCGGTATTTTTTGAAAGGAGATTGACTTAATCTAATTTCGTTTTACTAGGAACAACACAATGTTGTTGCTCAATTGCCTGTGTCAAAGTAATCTGGAAGAAAAATCAACCACTCCGATGCACATTTGGCATACGTTTTGGCGAATTCGTGTTTAACATGCTTCCATGCTCGGATCTGGCTTTTGCGAATCGCTGTTGCTGTTATAACTCTCAAAATCCAAATCCCATGCCACATCAGAATCAACAATGGATTCAGTTGATGAAGAACCTTCTGTGTTCATTCCTTCGTAAAATGAATTGTGTATGCGGACTTCAAAAGTATAGCAACCGTCGCCGTTGTCGCTGTAATCCATCGCATCTAGACTGAGGTATTCTCCTCGTGCATCGTCGTTTGTATCTCCGGGCATGGCGAACCAACCGTTGATTGTAACACCCGAATCACCTTTGCAGGAGATGCCATCTGCTCCATTTACTTCAATTGTTGGGAATCCTTTTTCTGACGGATTGGAACAATCCGTGCTGTCATAAACTATCGAACTACCTTTCAAAATTCTTAGTTCGAGTGTGTAATCAGACTCAACCCATATTCCTCCAGTGTTAGAGTGCCATCCTGCATCTTCATGCCCATGAGAACTTGGTAGAAGACCTGCCATCATTTCGACAAGAATTCCGTCGACTCGCTTATCGTTTCCACCATCGGTTGATTCTTGTTTGATAATGGGAGATATCCGAACGCCAGAATCTTTTACTTCCCGTGTCATGATTTCCGGGTTTATCTCCACACTTTGGGTAGTGCTTCCCGAGGTAACCTCCAGAATGTACTCAACTTGTGTTGTCGTAACATCACAGCTTGATACGCCGCATGCCCAAGCGTTTCCGATAAAGATCTCCTCAATTGGGACATCAAAGCGCGCTGCATCTGAGGAAAGCGTCTTACTACCCGTCCACATCACCTCACCGTTTGCTTTCACCGCAGCATCAACCTCTGACGCAGAGCCAATGACGCGAAATGTCAACTCATTCGAATCTTCCTTGATTTCCAAATCCGCGATTCCGAATGAACTCTCAGGCATGACCATCGAAATTCCGTAAGGGCCTGCTGCGAGGAGGACAGCCAGCACTGCCGCACCACCCATGCGCACGGGGTCAACACCGGCTTCCGACATGTTTTGTCCAGCATACAAAGCACCGATTCCAACAATAAGTACGGTTATGACGACGATAAGTCCCCACGATCCACCTTGCAGAGAGAGAAGACCACCAACAACAATCACTGCCCATCCAACGGATGTGAGGATGGTTGATGTATCGGCTCCACCGCTGGAGGAATCGGCTGCTGCTAGTAAGCCACCATCGGACTTCTTTTCTTCTTCAACAGGTTCTGATTGGGTTGCTTCCTCGGCTGCGGTTGCCTTGCTCAAAAGTCCACTCATAATCTCAACTCATAGAAGCCTCGCATGGATAGGTTAAGAACCCAACCCCAACAAGTGGGCGTTTTGTCTGGTTTCTTCGTTACAGACCTGGTGCGGCTTCTCGCCACTCATCTTCTTCATCGTCAGCATTGATGAAACGACGACCTGCAACAGCGGCTGCAAGAGCGACCATTGAAAGTGCAGGGATGATTTCGAAGCCGGGCAGGTAGATTCCACGAACGTAAATGGTAATCATTTGCGATTCACGGTCACAGCCACCGTTTTTGCAGGAGAAGTCTGATTCAGCATAGAAATCGAGTGTGTGGTATGCATCGGTCCAACCTTGGTTCTTTGGCGTTCGAACTTGTATTCGGATTTTCGCTGGTGCGACCATCGGCTCTACGTTGACCTTGCTAATTGGGATGTTGATGTTGAATCCTGCGTCCTCAAGGGTCTCACGAGAACTTTCTGAAATCCCGATGTTCATGAAGTCGAATTGGTTTCCGAGATTGTATACCTTGAATTCAAAGTCCTTATCGGTCTTTGGCATCAGTTGAACGAAGGGTTCAACGGCTTCGACTTGAAGGAGTGCGAACTGGGTGATTGAGACGATCATCGATGCACCGGAAGTTGCTTGGTTCGCAGGAGGCAAACCGTTGATTTCTTGAACGCTTCCTTGGACGACAAGACTGCGGGCTTGCATGGTCATGAACGGTGTGGCACGGACAACAACCTGGAAGTCTTCATCGGAGTTGCCTCCAACATAGATGTCACCTGGTGCTGCGGCTGCGAGTCCATCGGATGTTACGGAAAGTGCGATTTTCTCAATGTATGCTGTTGGGTTGGATGCTGTGCAGGTGGTAAAACCAACAAGCGTTGACCCTGGTTTGACATCAACTTTAATCTCAGCGGGTTGACATGTAATCGAGACCGCTGCAGTAGGTATCTGGGCTTGAGCAGGTACTGCTACAAGCAACAAAGATGCAAGGTAAATCAAAAGAACGGTTAAGGTACTCTTTCGGGTTGACATCGTGCTCACTAACTTCACCCACCCTATCGACCCTCATAACCATTGTGTCGTAAAGTGTCCCCAAGGAGTTCGAAAATAGTGGGCCTGAAGGGATTTGAACCCTTGACCGCCCGGTTATGAGCCGGGTGCTCTAACCAACTAAGCTACAGGCCCATGATACTGCTGTGAAGACGACCTTCATGAGTTTGCCGAATCAAACATTGCCAAAGATGATTGGGTCGGTTTTGTTTTTGCACGCACCATGGATTCGCAAGTATCCCTCACTTGCTCTGGAACAAAAACAAGCACGTGTTCCTCGGATTGCGTAAGCGACCGAATGAGCGGAGAATGTTCTGCTGCATCTCTACCGTCTTCGAGAATAATGCCTTGATCGTATGGCATGTATCCGCGTTTTCCGATGGTTGCTGTGATAAGATCGTGGAAGGGATCGAATCCTTCTTGTTCCAACAACAATGCAACATCTTCTTCGACATTTTCAAACATTTCAGTCGTCAGCGAGGGGATACGCAGCGACTTGTGGTAATCTCTGCGCGCCAAAAGACGCGATGCGTATCCTGACAAGATTTCATCGTCCTGCATTGCGAAACGGCCCATGGCGACTTTGATGTGGGAATCGTGCAGCGATGCGTATTGTTCTGGCGTCAGTGTTTTGTTGAGAAGCATCTGCTCGATTTCTCCATCCAATTCGAGTTTCCCCTCCTCTGCAAGCTCACGAGCACGCCTCAACATGCGCACAAGGTAGGATTGTGTTAACATGTTGACTTTGTGAAAGTACACTTGATTGTACATGTGATAACGTGTCACGAGGTACGCTTCGATGGCCGGCAATCCCCATGATTTGACGTAGAGCCGACCTTCGTCGTTTACTCGAAGTGCACGAATGACTCTCGCACTGTCGAAACCTCCAATTTGAGCGCCCGTATTTGCTTGATCACGAATCATGTAATCCATTCGATCGACATCGAGTTGACTACCAATAATCTCTTTCATAAACGGTGGAATCGGAACTCCATTGCACTCATCACGACCGTCCAAAAGCGCAAAAAGTCGTTGCTTCCCTTCGTCGCCCAATACATCCGTAAGCACTCTACCAATTTCGGATTCGTTGCTTTCAAGAAGAATGCGGCCCCAATGCTCGTGGGAGTGGAAGGTTGCAAAGACTTCAGGTGTTTCAAGCAAATGCGAATAAGGGGGATGTCCTATGTCATGGAGCAGCGCTCCGATTTGGACAAGCTCGGCATCGGAATCGGAAAGCAGACCGGGTTGAACTTCTTGGATGGAGGATGTGAGTTCTCCTGCAAGATAGTATGCTCCAAGAGAATGAGCAAAACGTGTGTGTGTTGCCGATGGGAAGACAAATTCACAGGTCGAGAGTTGCTGAATGTTTCTCAGTCGTTGGAATTCATTGGTGTCGATGATTCGAGCGTGATGGGCTGGTACCAAAACATCGCGATGGATTTCATCACGAATAACACGGTCTCGCATGGTAAATCCTGTCCTTGCCTTCCATTTCAAAGCATCTCTCGCCAAACTGTCCTATGGTAAGAGATATGCATCGCAAGCCAAGAGCAATGACATGGCGGATGGCTTGAAGGGCTTCCTTGCGCGTTTATCGACCGATGATCCAGAAACGAACGGACCACGCTTGTGGGTTATGTTCGCCATTTCTCTGTTTCTTGTCGCTACCCTCAATTGGTACGCAATGGTTCGAGAACCTTCGATTGTTGATGTGGATGAACTTACGGATTACATCAATGAAGTCGTAAAAGTAGAAGGCACACTGATTTCTTGGGTAGAGGACCCTTACAACTCAGGGGATGACCGACTTGATGCCATCATAGACGACGGAAGCGGTGTCGTCGAATTACGGTGGTATCGGCCCGCTGAACTGCCTCCGATTGGAACCAATGTCACAGTAATAGGAGACGTCATTGAATACGAAGGTCGGATGTGGCTCCAAGCACTTGGTGCGGGGGCCATGAGTTGGGAGCAAAGCGACATTCCAGATGCGCCTCAACTTTCGATTTCAGATGTGGCGCTCAATCCTGAGGCTTATGAAGGGTCTGTCATCAAGTTGACTGGTTTTCTCTCAGAATCCATTGCTCCCGACGTTTCCTTCAACAGTGCATATCTCGGTGACCACCCCACATACGGTAACTCCGAACATCAAATGCACATGATTATGCATTCCTCAACGGGTGAGTGGATTGAATCTGGTTCCAAGGTGACAGTCCAGGGTATGGTTTCATACCAACAACGCGATCTTCGTTGGAGCATCCACGTACAGGGACCTGAAATCGATCTTGATCGAAACCATCCCATTGAGTACCCATTGTTGGAATGGTCGGGTCAATCCACGTGGATGTACCAAGCGGGCAGTACCGTCTACGTGGCAGGCCAGTTGTCAATAGAAGACGGCGAGTGGTGGTTACGCGGTTCTGCTGGCTCCCCTCTGTGCATTCTTCCGAGCGATGATGATTTGGCAAACAAAGAGCAAATGAATGGGTCGAGTTACAAATTCCAAGGTCGCTTGGTGTGGAGTACGGCCATATCCTCGTGGTGTCTCGATAAAGGCGGTTCAACGAATACCGAATTAACGGCAACGTCCAGCATTGATGATTTGTTGTTGCTTCTCAGTGCGAATCCAACCGCAGCGCTTGAAGATGATTCAAAACGCTATGTAGTCTCAGCCTACATGAAGTACGCACTTGAACCAAGCGTGGAGGATGAAAGGGCGTATTTCGTTGATTCACCAGGCTACACACCTGGGTGGACGAGCATTGCAGTAACCATTCCTGGGCCGAGGGCTGTTTGGCTTGAAGCAGGGCAAGAGATCATCGCCAACGTTTCGGTTGCTTGGGACGATGAAAACATGCGGGCTGAATTGCTCGTTCACGAGTACTCCGAGGGACAAAAAGCCAACCCGATGAACCTTCTTTGGTCGGATGGAGCAACAAACTGGGGATACGACAAAAACAAGATTGTTCGCATCAATGGGTTGGCGGTCGAAGAAAACGGTACTTGGTACTTGGCTGAGCCGGGAAGCGACAAAAAAATTCGCCTTCAAACCGTCAACAATTGCATCGGCTTGGACGAACTCCATGTTGGTACAGCAATGACTTGGGAAGGTCGTCTGCGTCAAATTGAGGATTCGAACGCACTGACAATGGTCTACACTTTGAACGACGCAGATGTAGACGACCAGGACAACGATGGTTTGAGTGATGCTCTTGAGTCCGCTTTTGGGACAAGTTCAAGCAACAGCGACAGCGATGGTGACGGTATTGAGGATCGTCAAGAATACATCGACCAGTCCTAGGTGATGACATGATCGAAGCGTATTTCCATGAACTTTGGTGGCTCCTGGGTGCCTTGTTCTTTGGAGTTTTCTTGGGATCATTAACAGGACTCATTCCTGGGTTTCACGTCAACAACGTGGCCTTGATTCTCTTGGCTCTCTCACCTGGTCTTCTTGAACTGGGGATACCGCTTTCGGCTGTTGCTGCTATTATTGTGTCTACGGGTACTGTGCATACGTTTCTCAATTACATTCCCTCTGCGCTGATCGGTGCCCCAGATGGGGATACAGCCCTCTCTTTGCTTCCTGGGCATCGAATGTTGCTAGCAGGAAATGCAGCACGGGGTGTTGCCTGGTCTGCTCGTGGCTCGCAATTAGGGCTGTTTCTTTCCTTGCCACTCATCGTCGTTGCTCGAATCGCTTTTGGTCCAGAACTCAATTGGTACAATGGACTACGAGATTGGCTTCCTGTCATTCTACTGGTCATATCCTTGTTGTTGTTGGCGACTGAAACAACCCGTCTTGATTGGCCCAAATGGGTGCAAAAACTAACAGGTAAGCGACTTGGCAACGACAGTCGTTTAGCGGGATTCGTAGCTGCAACCGTGTTTTTCCTACTGGCGGGCTTGTACGGTTGGGCTGTGTTTGAATTGCCTGTCGACAGCCCTGTTGGAATGCCTTCACCATCACTCTTGCTACCGAGTTTGGCGGGGTTGTTCGGAATTGCAAACCTGTTGGACATTTATGCTACAACCAGCCATCTGCCTCCACAGAAAGAGAACTGGGACCTGCCTCCAGTTAAACCCTTGATTGCTCCGTGTTTTTGGTCGGCTGTAGCTGGTGCGAGCATGGGTGTCCTGCCTGGAATGACCGCATCACAAGCCACGGTTTTGGTCATGGGTGGTCGAAACGTTGCAGCAAAAGTGCAAGGAAAAGAAGGCTACGGAATGGATTGGGAAACACGCCGACTAACGGAGTTAAGCGATGAAGAACTTCTTGAGATTGCTGTTGCAGAAGCAGAAGATGGATACGAAGGACCTCAGACGAAACAAGATCTGGAGGTCATTGCTATCCTCTCGGCAGTCAACACCGCTGTTACGGTTATGGTCCTTGGATTCCTTTACATCATCGGAAGGTCACGTTCGGGTGCGACGCTTGCGTTGAAAATGATGTATCCAATCGAAACGTG
>CEPA01050926.1_pt1 | contig 13936 bp, 10 predicted proteins | sample 356241 | NCBI WGS metagenome assembly CEPA01 (sample SAMEA2620542, study PRJEB7988) | marine metagenome | biome: marine biome (ENVO:00000447); feature: surface water layer (ENVO:00002042); material: "saline water (ENVO:00002010), including plankton (ENVO:xxxxxxxx)" | depth 5 m
GCTGGTGTCCTTGATACGACAGTCGAAGACGCAAAAGAACTGCTCAATGAATACCACGAGAAGGTTCCCTTCGTTCGAGGATTGGCAACGATGGTGTCTAATCATGCGTCTGAGAATGGGCAAATTAGAACAATTCTAGGTAGGAAGTGCCGCTTCCCGCTTTGGGAGCCCAAGACATTTGGCATACACAAACCGTTGCCTTTGGAAGAAGCAGTCCGAGAACATGGCAGGACATCAATCAAACGTGCGTTTACATACAAAGCATTGAACCGATTGATCCAAGGTTCGAGTGCCGACCAGACAAAGAAAGCCATGCTTGATTGTTACAACGCTGGGTATCGCCCCATGTTACAGGTGCACGATGAACTATGTTTCAGCATCGATGCAGATGAATCAGGAAATCCAGATGAGAAGCAGATTGCTGAGATATCTCAGATCATGGAGAACTGTGTCGATGCCAAGGTTCCGTTCAAGGTGGACTGTGCAGTTGCGGATAACTGGGGGCAAGTGGATTGAAGTACGAGATTATAGATGACGCGTTTATACGGTCAGACATTCTTTTCTTCTACGAGTTTGCTCGGCAAAGCTTGTACAAAATAGGTTGGCATGACGGAGATCATGTCGCGGATGTGGTTGGGCAGCGTAGGATGTTGTACAGCGATTACTCTGAAGAAGACGTAAAGAACTTTGAGTTCTTCCAAAGAATTAGATCTCCTCGGTTGCAAGAACTGATTGCGGGAAGAAAGCCAGTAAAGCCTCTAGTAAATCTTGTGGAACCATCAAACATCATGTGTAGTCACTCACACTTACACGAAGACAGTTTAATTTATTATGTAAACCCAAGGTGGTTACCTGAATATGCGGGAGAAACATTGATCTTTGACGATGTTGGAGAGGAAGCCTCTCGAGCTATTTCGTTTGTTCCGGGTCGTGTGCTCTGGCTACACACAGAAGTACAACATAGTATCCGACCTCCTAGTCACGCTTGTCCGACATATCGTTTTACTTTTGCGTGTTTCTTTGGAGCAGGAGAAAGCACTTAGGGAAGGGTTGCGGCGAGGCGTTAAGGAGGGTTACGCCCCGCCGCGCCCGGCCAGGCAGACGCTACTCAATAAGACCAGATCGTGGGGCGGCGTTCGTTGTCTAGGTCATCCAGATGGATAAACCTACGGTTGAAACTTCCTGCCTGTTGTATTCCGATACCGGTGAAGTCCCCAGATTCGAGAGCCAAGTGCAGGAGATCAAGCGCATCTTCGCCATATATCCTGATATCACAAGCGCGACCAGTTGCATGAGCTCCTGGCCCATTTGGCTTCCTTGCTTCGATGGGGTGTTCGGGGCTTCTGTATCCGCTGCTGATTGTAAGACCTGTGCCGTATTCAGTGCGAAGTTTTTGCACCTTTGCGACAAAGTTCAAATCCATACCGTCCTCCCCAGTATGCTGACAACGAAACTCTTCTATTGAGAAATTTTGAAACTGCGACCAATCTTGTTCAGCCACGGCGAGTCCTTTCTGCTAGCTCCATGTTCCGAGCTATTTCAACAGGATTGTCTCCTAAAAGTCCCGGTGATACACGCTCTCCAGCTTGCACAGAAGGTACAGGAGCCGAGGCAATCGATGCTTCAGGCGACGAGAGAGACGATCCTGAAGGGGTGTTTTGTGACAAATCATCCATATCTATTTCAAAATCATCCATATCTATTTCAAAGTCATCGACATCAAAGTCATCGATATTAAAATCATCAAACTGAAACTCATCTGTTGTTCGAAAAAGAGAGCTAGGCTGACCTTCACTGACACCAGGCAATATACCAAGGGCTCTACGGAAAAGAGATGGACCAAGCTCTTCTTCTGAAAAGAATGCTTCTATGGGTGGGAACGGTTGTGTCAAAGGAATCTGCCCATAAAAGTCAGAAGACTTTGAATTAAGAATGCTGACCATGTCTTGAAATTCACCAAGCGTGAATTGATCACGTTGTTCAAAAGGAATATTTTCTAGGTTGGCATAGAATGCTTGTTTGCCAGGATCCTCTGCTATTTCGTTGGCTAAATTTTCCACCAAACGATTACCGACTATCTTAAAAGAAAACTGATCATCTAAGATAGTTCCCGCTATCTGTTTTGACACACCATTATCTCGTAACGTTTGCATGATTTTGCCATCCGTGACGTTGGTGTTTTCTGCGTTCTTAGCGTTAAGATATAGTTGTTGCTGTGTTCTAAAACTTTCTTGTTGAGTGTCGTACCACTGTATGATTGCTTTTCTGGGAGTCACATCTTCTGTTCTTAGTTCTGCATTAAGTTCACCCCCCGGTCCAGCGGTGTTTACTCGTGCAAACTCTCGTGAAGAATATTGAAGTGATCTCACGTTATCAATTTTAATGCCGCGCAAACCGGTGGTCATGGCAGTGGCTTCGGCGGCTAGATTAACGAATTGACCAGACTTAGTAAGCTCTCCTTGCAATCCTTTTAACACACGACCTTTTTTAACAAACTCTGGGTCAGTAGGATCAAGCTCATAGAAGTAGTCTGTAGCAACTGGTGTAACAGCACCCAACAAGTGTAGTACACTTTTGCCTACGATTTCTCCGAAGTCGTCTGCTTGCATCTCACCTGGTTGCGAACGATAAATCACAGCCCCTGTTTTTGTTCTGCCGTTTCGACCAGTGACATCCATAATTCTTTCAAAAAGCAAAGACTCGTCTGTGAAGGGGCGTAGTAATGTTCCGAAGCCTTCTATCGTAGAACCAATTATGCTTTCCTCGTTTACCTTTTTTCCTCGAGCGTAGTCTTGTAACGCCGCGTTTACAGCACTTCCAATAACATCATTTGGAATAAAATATCCAACAGGCAACGCTTCAAACTTTCCGTCTACAGGCTTGGTCAGATAAATAAATCGTTGTCCTTCGTAAAAACCTCTTGAAGCACTATTGTCCATGCCCTCTTTTTCTTTATCTGTTAGTCCTAGAGCGGCGGCGGAGATAGCGGAGGCTGTGGCGGTAGTACCAAAAGTTGTGAAACCCAAACCAGCCATTCTCTTTGTGCCGATTGCATTCATTTGACGAGCAAGACCATTAGCAGCTTTTTCTCCCAACTCTTGTACAAGTTGTGGGTTTGCAGCGGCTTGTGCTTCAAGACCTTTCAAACGAATAACTTGATTACCCATAATATTAATCATCTCAGGAGTAGCTCTGAAATTCATTTCTTTTGCGGCCTGACCAAAAGTGTTCGCAGCATTACGGATAACTTCAGACATAAAGCCAGCAAACGTACCAAGCACGGGAGTTCTGATGATTCCTCTACCGATATCGGATATCTTGTAGTAGGAGGGCTGTGTGCGTGTGACTAAGTCGCCTGTCCAAACATCAAAGAAGTCATCTCCAAAACCATTTGTTTTTCTCGTGGCTACGCCTTGTTTAACAAATTCATCCGCAAGGTCGTCCCAGAGTTTATACGAAACAGCACTGGTTGCGTTGCCTGTTCCTTGGGGCAAGGCATCAAGTAAACTAGCTCTCAAAGCGGCATCATATCTTGCTCTTTCGCCAACCCAGGCAGCTACCTTATAAAAACTATCCGCGAACTGTTGTATCTTTTGAGGAACAGTATACGGAGATTTTGCAGCAGCTTTGGCACCTTTAGCTACTTTATCCGTAACCTCTGTGGGAATAATCTTGTCTAGGTTTTCACGCAAGTTCCTAGCAAAAATCTGTAACGGGCTTGTGGTTGGGCTTTTCTCTGCTTGTGCAACCGTCCCGGTCATCGTCTCTGCAATCTCACCGGCTCGAACAGACTCATCAACAATACGCAACCGCCGTGCTTTTTCAAACAAATCTGTTGCCGCTTCTGTTGGAATGTTTCCTGTCTTGCCTATTGTTAAATTAAAGGCATCCATCAAGTCACCGCCTCGCGGCAAAAGACCGTTTGCTGTTAAATAGAAACCACCCCCAATTAAGTTTCTTGCAAGGGCAACAGGGTTATAAGTAACAACAGCCTGTTGCAAGAAAGACTTTAACGCGACCCCTGTTCCCATCAACATACCAAGAGCGGTTCTGTCGTATGGTTTTATTTGTAATGCGTCCACCAGTTCATTCCGAGCAAGAGTGCCGCTAAGAGCACCATAGTTCCCGCCAAAAACTGTATCTGTTTTCCCGCCGAGAGGAACAAGATCTCTCTTAACTTTTTGATACCTAGCTAGCGCGTCTCCAGTAAGTTCTCCAGCAGCCGCTCGAGCATCAAGCAGATCCATTTGTGCGGGATTCATAATTAAAGGATTTGGTTTTGCTCCGCTTATTACTTCTTCCGCAGTTGCTGTGAGCTCCTTATTGTTAAGGAGATCCATGTACAGTCTGTTTGTTTCTCCGATACGAGCAAGATTTGACATGGTGTCTGTATATCGTAGTACAGCCGCACCCTGTCCCTCTTTCATTTCTCCCATTAACTCGCGTAAAACAACAGTGCCTGGGTCGTCCAAGATCCGTGATCTAGCCTTCAAAACATCTTCTGATACTTTAAACTTTGGTTCTATCGTTGTCAGGCTGCGTCTAAAGAACTCTCTAAAACCTTTTGCACCTTCTGCACCCTCTGGCAGAACGTTCGTAGCGTCTTCAATTGTTATCCCGGGTGTGTTTTCTACTCGTCGGCGAATGTTGGTTAGCACATAGTCTGCCGCTTCTCTGAGAAGAGGCTCATTGTCAGAGATGTCATATGTGCCATTTGCTCGTTGAGTTATGCCGAACTGCTCTCGATACGCTTTTATCTTCGCCATAGCTAGCATTACTTCATTGATGGCGACCTTGATTTTCTTCGGTAGCGCACCTCTTTTTTCAAGATCCGCAAAGTTTCTTACAATGTCTTCTAATTCAGCTTCGTTGCGCCCGATTGTCCGAGCAAACATTCTACGCAGATATTTGTTTTCGTTTTCTCTAAAATTTCTTCTAAGTCGGAGGAACTCTTCTTCAGCTTTTGTTCCTGCCCCAAACTCTCCAGCGTCAAAACGTTTCTGTAAATCGTCCATGAAACCTTGTGAAAGTTTGTTTCTTTCACTAGCCATGCGCTCTGCAATTTTTTCTATATTTGAAACTTTTTCTGGGTTCTTTCTGTACTTGATTAGGGCTTCTGTGTTTCCTTCGAGATAATTTATCAAGTCATCATATGTGGTTTGTATCGTTTCTTTGCCGCCTCTACCCATACGATTGAGTTCTTTGAGATATTTAACAGCCTCTTTGTGAAACGCGTTTAGGTTTTTCAACGCTAGTTTTTCGGTGGCTTTTATATTCCCTGTCACATCATCAATACGAGACATGACCCCTGACTCTAGACCACGATCACTTGTGAAGTATCGATTAAATACCTTCCCTGTTTTATCGGCTATCTCGCCAACGGTTGTACTAGCAAATTTCTGTCCCAGAATATCGTAGCCATTTGACACAACATCGCCAAGACGCTGGCCCCCGGTTGTAGGAACGGGTAAATCTCTGACTACTTGACTTGCTCCACCAGCCACTTTGCCAGTGCCGGCAAGAAAAGCACCGGCAGCCGGTATCGCTACATCGCCTATAAGAATGCCTGCAGCCGCTGACTCTGTGCCTATTCTGAACTTGTTTCTAAATCGAGCGGCGGCTCTTTCTCTACCTACAAGTCCTGTGTCGTCCTCAGTTCGTAGACCTTCAGGCAAAATATCAAAGTGATCTGCTAGTGTTGATGTGCCACCGGGGGCAACAATTGCATCCGATAGTCCAGCGGCAACACTTGTTGCGGCACCTGTTTGAAAACGCCCAACAGCCCTTCCTCCGGCTCGAACAATCGCGCTTTGTGATCTAGCTCCGTATGTTGGAGCTAGAATTATCTGTCCTGTTTTTGATGCTCCAAAGGTCTGTGCGCCTCTAAACAATTTTGTAGCCGCAGGAATTATCTCCGTTCCTGCTCTTACTGCTTGTCCTGCTTTTCCGGCTGTTGATGCCCAGCCAATTACAGGTATAGATGCGGTCACAAAAGTAGAGAGTAGTTCTGCTACTTCACCAGCTTCAGTCTCTGGATCAAGCCCAGTTACATCTCTGATGTATTGAAAAAACCGATCGTTGTACTCAAGACTGTTGGTATCAAAAAAGTAGTCGGAAGCCATAAGGGGAAGTGCAACAATACCTTCTGGAATACCAAGGATCCCAGATCCAATGCCCTTGCCAATATCTCCTACTTGAGAGAACGTGAAAAAATCCTGGTCAGGACTTTCTTCTCCCTCAAAGTCAAAATCCACATCTATTTCAAATTCTTCCATGGATTTTTATCAATTCTCAATTGGTAGGCCGAATTTTTTAATGGTTGCTTCTAACACTACCTTGGCTTTTTTTGGGTCACTTATGTGAAGAGCTACACCGCGAGGAGTGAAAACCTCCATGGTTCGGGTGTTAACAAAAACAACTTGATTGGATCCCTTCCTTTTGATTTTCCTAAAGCCTCGTGAGTTCATTCCTGCCTCAACGTTCTTAACGTACTCTCTGTACTCAAGCTCGCTCTTTGGTTGATTTTCCGCCAAAGCATAAGCAAGAAACTCTTCTGCGGATGTGCCCTCAACATCTAACGTTCTTTGTGCATAACGTTCTGAAACATCGCCTTTTGATTTTACGGATTCAGCAAGGAATTTCTCTTTGTCTTTTGGATCTAACTCTTCCGAACTGAGCAAGGCAGTCAAATCAGAATAACCTTTTCCTTTGTAATTAATAAGCCCCGAAGAAGTTACGCTTGCACCAATTACTCTAAGAGAATCATCGTGTGGTAAATTTGCTTTTAGTCTTCGATTCATCAACTGAGCATCTAAAGCATCCTGTTCAGCTTGTTTTTTATCTTTCATCTGTGCAACAGCAAGATCTGTCGCTAAATTTTTCTCTCTGCGCTTGCCGATTTTGTCAATCGTGGGGATCAATGCATTAGCAATGTTCTGTGTTGTTGAGTCACTCTGACCCGCAGCGATTCGAGCACCGAGCTCTAAGAGATCAAACCCTGACTCTGAGCGTACTCGTAAAGGATCTCGCATACCGTACAGTCTTGCAAGAGAACCCTCTAATCCACCAATCGGTTGTATCGTTGCGTCATCTCCCTCGCCCACCTTTTCAAAACCAGGAGCAACGCCTCCGTATAAGTCTAGTTCGCTGTATATGCTGTTTACTCCGCCGCCACCATTGAAATACTGAACTGGTTCCGTGGGCATTTCCTGACCAGCTTGTGCCGCGTCCATCAACTCTTTCGAAGAAGCTAGAATACCAATCGCCTGACGAGCCCTACCGGGCTTACGAAACATACGTCTGTTGCTACCTTTAATCATTAATTTGTTCCCGTATACGCAAAGGGATTACCAAATGCACGACCAGCACCGAGGAGCGCGATGCCTGTTCCTAGCAACGCCGACCGTCTGTCGCCTCCTCCGCCTTGCGCTGGAGAAGTTGTATATGTTGTAGGTGTCGTCGGTTGTCCGGCAAAGATATCAGAAACAAAACCAAGGCGACCATATGGTTCTTGGACTCTTTCCATTTCAGTTTTCAGTTGAGCATCCAGCACTGATTGATCATATGCCATCTTGTCGCGTCCAAGTTGCTGTAGAGTGGCTACATCTTGTAGACCTTGATCTTGAGCTTGCTGTGCAAGATTTGAATACATGACACCAGCCTGACCCATTTGCGTTCCTGTTTGTCCAAGCAACTCTGCAATTCCAAGTTGACGACGTTTCTCGTCTTCGAAGGCTTGTTGCGCCATTCCTGCTGCAGTTTGGAATCCTTGATACTTGAGATTACCGATTGTTTCCTGACGTTGCTTTTCAAAGTCACGAGCCGCAGCTTGTTGGGCTAGCGCAGAACGGGTACCACCAAATGCGCCTTGTTGTATTGCAGCTTGTTTCGCTAAATTTTCGGACTGTAATTGCTGTTCGCGTATTCTTTCTAGGGCAGGATCAAGAACTAACTGTTCAAATGGATTCATGAAACGTCCGATACCACTAGGATCGAACTGTCCTCCTGCTTGCCTTGCCATTTCTGCTTGCTGTCGAGCATAGTCAGCGGCTAGTGCTGTCTGGGCTGAAGCATCATCAAGCAGTCCCTGATATGCGCCAATGCCTTCTTGACCTAATTTTTCTGCCTCAATAAGAAGGGGGTCACGTTCTGCAAGAAAGGTTTCGTAATCTACGGTAGGTCGAGGTTGATTAAGGATTTTTTCAGCAGAGGCATAGATATCCTTCTGCATCTCTTCCTGATACGGTTGAAGTCGAACCTCTTGAATTGTTGTTTGTGTAGACATTATGCCCTTCCTTCAAGACGGTTCATCAACTGGTACATCTTAGCCGCCCCTTTCTCTCTGCTACCTCCACCCATACCACGAACAGCTTTCGCCGTCATTACGAACTCACCATCTGACAACATGGCAGGAATACTATCCGAGGTCCCAGTTCCAGGACCCGCGACTGCACCTCCTGCATTCACACGACGTATCGGTCCTTGGATCACGTTGATTGTTGGTGGTGTGTTTGAGTAAGTTCCGGTAGCTGGATCATAGTATAGACCCGCCATCGGTATGCCTTCTCGAGTTGGCTCGTACTCATACTCTTCTCCCACTGGCATCTCTTCTGGGCTGGTCAGGAGCCCAGTGCCTATCATGCCAAGTGCGGCAAGGTTTGTTGTGGTTCCGATAGCATCTTTTTCGAAACCTTTAGTAATTGATCCAGCCGCTTTTTGGAAAATGTTTTTTTCAACCTGATCTTCAACAATATCCTCTGCGCCCTCTTCAATAACCTCTTCAGCAACTTTGTCACCCGCAACTTTACCCGCACTGCTAAACAGTCCTGGTTTAGCTGAGTCTATAAGAGCTTGGTCACCTGTTAGGCTTGCGATTCCTTTTGTGCCAAATACATTGCCTAAAGTGCCTGTTACTGCTCCTGCCTTCAAACCTAGCTTCAAAGAGTCTTTGAGGTTTTTACCCTTTCCCAAACCAAAAGCAGTACCGGCAATCCCCCCAGCAAGCCCCGGTGATGCAAGGGCACCCGACATTATTGTTTTACCGATAGCCGCTGCCTTGGCTCCTAAACCAGCACCCGATGCGGCAAATGTTGTGCCTCCTATAAGCGGAGCAGCAAAATAAAGTCCGGTAGCAGCAAGAATAATCGGGGCGGCTTTCTTAACAACCTTCTTAATTTTCTTCCATGTTTTGGAGAGCCAGCCAAACTCTTGCATACCGGTGTATGGGTTGCGCGCCACCACTTCGTCACCAACAACAAACTCATTCGGATCAAGTCCTTCTTCCCGTATGGCTTGGAACACCTGTTCCTTGATCTCGGGATAGTATTTCATGATTGGTGCTGGAACGATTACCTCTCCCTCGGCAACGTGAGCAATCTCGTCATCATCGTACTGACCCATGTTAGCCAGCTTTTCTGCAATATCTTGCCGACCACCCAAAGAAGGAACACCACCCATACGCGGCGTGGCTGGAGAAAACATAGGCGTTTCTACTTGAGCCATCTGCGGTGGTGGAGCCGCAAACTTCATAGGCTGACCTTGATACGGTTGCGCTGGAGCTTGAGGTGCAGCTCGGTCGAAAATCCGATTCCCGACATTGTTCACCATATTTCTTATTTTTTCTTCAGGTTGTGAAAAAGTAAAACTTCCTGGGTTCTGTTGATTTGCTTTCAACATAACTTGTCGGATCAGTCCCTGAATGCCTTTTGAGCCTTCAGGCGGTATTTCAGACACACTTTGAGGCCCGAGTTCCTCGATCATTCTGCCTACAAATCCTGCGTTCGCTGCGTTCATCATGTGACTATCTTTATCGTCCCAGAATCGTTGTACAACGACCCCGTTTCCAAGCCCGTTGCGCTAGTTGGTAATGCTGTAAGTACGGCAGTGGTAGCGCGAAGCTGACCATCTGTGTTGACCTGATCAATCAAAAGGGTCAACGCTCTTGCGAGATCTGAAACATACGCCTGATCATATTCGGGCGGAGCGTTTGATATAACGGGTGGGACAAGTTCTCTCTGAGGCATTATCTTCTCCCATCCGGTCTTACATCTACTCTAGGTATACCTAAACGCCATTGTGTTCCAGTTCCTGTGTTTTCTATCTTAACAGAAAAAGCTCTGCCACGAAGCCTTAAAAACAATTCATCAGTGTATTTTTCGACGGTTTCGCTAGCTTCTTTTGTAACGGTGCCATTCACTGAACCCTGTCCTGACTGACCCGGTTTATCATAACCTTGCAGTGTAAACTTAGCTGTTGGTGTTGCCTGTTCTGATCCATCAAACGTAATGTCAGGTATAATCCTTCGTATTAACTGGAACTGATCGCCACCTTCCATACTCAACGGACTGCTTTCGATAAAAGCTTGGATAGCCGTGGCAGGAGATGTCGAACCATCATCATTGCCGATTTCATGGTTGTATAGATATCGATCTGGAGATGCGGCTACAGGATACGAACGGATTTCAGCATCGATCCAGGCTGTTCTAGCCAAGGTGCCGAAATACCAAACCTGTTCGGAGTAGTTGAACACTACATATTTATCGACTTCTGTTGCGTTCTTTGACGGATAGAACCAGAAAACCTCGTAATATGCTGAGTTCAGCCCCGCTGTAACAAGTTCCCGCTGGTCCTGGTTAATGTCGTCAAACACATAGTCTCGAACAGTGCAGGGAATCTGTTGCGTTCTACCATCGTAAACATAGAACTGATTCTCACCCATCCAGAAGACTTGGTCGTTCACCGCTGTAACAGCATTCGGTCCGATAATGCTCAAACCGGAAGCAATTTGAATTAGACCAAAAGTATTTGGCGCACCAATGAACTGCATGGAGTGCAAGCTCACATCTGTCCACACCAGGATCTCACGTTTGGTTTCAATAGCTGTAACGAATTTAGAACCAGATCCGATAATCAAGTCACCAGCATCCGTTCCCGCCGCCAGAATATCCCAATTAACCGCGTTCTCTGACTTTGAAAACCTAATCAACAGCGGATCTTGCGCTGTTTGCCCTTGCGCGTTACAGGCAAATGCAATGCAGTGACGGCTTCTGTCTGAAACCATTACTTGTCTAGCCACGGTAGGAACCTGAGACGCATTAGAAGGGTCAGAAGCTGCTAACGTTGTGGCTCTAGCAGACAACCCATCTGACTTGTTCCAGTAGAAAAGCGCACCGTCTCTAACATTTGCAATCAGATCTTCCCCAAAGTTGTCGAGTGACCAGATCCGAGCTTCGGTGCCCGAGGTCGCTGCTAGTGATGCCGCGTCACCCCACCCGGTAATCTCGTCTGCGCCACGAACAGGCACACCAGTAGCATGAGGTACTCCTATACCAGTAGCGGTGGTCGGCGAAGTGCCGTCGCGCCCACGAACAATACCTATTAAACTGTTGCCGCTTTTTCCAAAATATTGAATAACTTCTGTTTCGTTAATTACAGCAAACTTACCAACAGGAAAAGACGCAGCCGGAAAGTCACTTGCATCTGTAAGCACAATAGAAGAACCACGAACAGCCGAACCATCACTGTGCGCTGCTGCTGTTGAACCACTCACACCACGAGTGATGCCAGTTAAGTTGTTACTGCTTTTACCTGTGTATGTAATAATCTCACTGCCAATAGTGATAGAACCCGAACTTGGGAAAGCAGTTGCATCAGTAAGCGTAATCGCACTTCCTGAACCACCTGTGCCGTTAGTATCAGCAAGAAGAGCACCGTTCAAAGTGCCGACAACCCTTGCTTTAACAGACGCATCATCGGCATGTGCAATAGCTTGTGTACCGTTTATGCCACGAGTGATACCCGTTAAAGTATTACCGCTTTTGCCTGTGTAGATAATTACTTCTTTGTCATCGATTATAGCGTTTCCTGCTGTTGGAAACCCACTGGCATCAGTAAGAGGGATATTGCTTCCGGGAGCTAACTGTGACCCCGCCGCGACAGCCCCGTCGAGTGTAGTCGCTATACCACTAGCTGTGCCGTCAGAACCAAAATTAAGAGCACCGTTCAATGTTGTCGCTGGGTCGGCAGGAGTTGTTCCACCCCAGTTGCCAGCACCCCAACCAGTTCCTGACACAATCGTATCTAGACCTGTATTGATTTGATACGCTGCTACCGGTGTGCCGCCACCTGTCGTGGTAGCATTTGCAGCAGTCTCTACAGTGATTGTATATGTGCCGCCATCTACAACAGTAAGTTGGTGTTCTTTGTTCAAATCAGTGTCGGGTATTCCAGCAAAGGTAGTTGCATTCGTAAATGTAACGAAATCGTTTGTCACAGCCCCATGGCTAGCATCCGTTACAGTTATGGTTGTGCTTCCGCTGGTTGAAGCAAGGGCTCCTGAACTTAGTGTTTGCGTTCTTCGTACAGGGGTAATGTCGTAATACTGAGAGCCTTCCTCTACATACAGCTTCAAGTGCGTACCAAGCGCAACATAGTTTGATTGATCAAGAGCAATCCAGTTATGTAGCTTTCGGCATATACCCAAGAACTGAATGCCAGAATATCTTTGCCAACCATTTATTTTTTCGGGAACACCAAAACGAAACCGTATCTTGTCACAATTGTACCAGCCGCCCTCGTTCATGTACCGAGTGGTTTCTCTGTTGATACCGGGTTTGAACTGTAGCTTTTGTAACGGCATGGCAATCCTTACGTCTTAATGACTGCTCTGAGTCTTGTAGATGGAGACAGAACACTGAAGGCGTTGTGACCTAACACAACCGTGTTAGCCGCGTCCGATAGATTCACTGTCTGAGAATTTACTTGTATGTTGTGGTTATGGTCGTGAGCACCCCCACCTCCAAAACTAATCCTTAGTTTTGTTGACTGATTACCACCTTCGCCCTGCCAACCAATATTATTGCCAGCACTTCCTGATGAAGTAGAAAAGATGCCGTTTGTATTAGCGACGATGTTATGGTTTTGTGCGCCTCCACCTCTATTTAAGAAAAGAGCATCCCCTGTAAGAGATGGAAGCTCGGACTCGGTAAGAGTGTGATTTGCTACATTCCCCGAAACCACAATAGCACCTGTGGCAGTTTGGTTGTTTGTGAGCGTCACATGATTAGTCGGATCTACATTTACGTTTGCATTACCCGCTGTAGTCCCGACGTTACCAGAACCAGGCGTGTTGTTGCCCGAGGCTTGAAACAAAAGCGATTTACCATCGAGGTTGGGTAAATTAAATTCTGTGCCCGACGGCTCACCATATGTGGTTCCAATAGCAGCGAACAAATCAGGGAAATCGGCACGATTTTTAGGGTCACCATTACAGAGCAAGAAGCCAGCGGGTATAGAGTTCTGACCCCAAGGAATAATAAATCCGGGAGGGAACCCAGGAGCTCCTGTGGATTTTAGTGCGCTATAGTTTGTCATCTACTCCTCCCCTCCTAAATCTGTATCCGGTACCGTTTCTGGAACAGCTTCGTCTAATTCTTGTTTTTGTTCTTTAACCTTATTGAAAAGATCGACGAGCTTTTGCATCTCAGGAGTTTCCTCCACAGTGCTAACAAAGTTTTCCCCGTCCTGATCTATTTCAATAATTGTATTTGTTTCGTCATCATATTCGATAGTGTGTAAATCATCACGAAAAGTACTAAGGCAAGTGTCGTAGACAAGAGCAAAGTTTTTATCCAGCCCCTCCTGAAAAGTATCCGGCAACATCCAAAAAGTAGTGTCTTGGCTACCTAACATTCTACTTTCTGTGTTTATGAAATACTTCATGGCTTAGTCGTGCTTTATCAAAAAAGTAACAGTCTGATACGGTTGAATGACATCAACCGCATCTGAAGCTGCAGAGAGGTTTTGCTGATTAAAAGAGCCGCTTAAAGTGCCACCAACATTTCCAGTATGGTTGTGAGCACCGTTGCCGGATCCCTCGGTAGAAGTTTTACCTATGGTTGCCGATAAGTTTGATGGAGCAATTCTGTATTTATGGTCT
>CEPA01050853.1_pt1 | contig 13894 bp, 23 predicted proteins | sample 356241 | NCBI WGS metagenome assembly CEPA01 (sample SAMEA2620542, study PRJEB7988) | marine metagenome | biome: marine biome (ENVO:00000447); feature: surface water layer (ENVO:00002042); material: "saline water (ENVO:00002010), including plankton (ENVO:xxxxxxxx)" | depth 5 m
GGGACAAGAGAAGAGGTCCCAGGAGCAATAGATATTAAGGTTTATAAAAAAGACGAGAACAAAGAATACAACAAAGGCGAGGCTGTGTTTTTTGTAAGGGCTTTTGAAAACCAGGGTAAACCTAAAGCTCCGAGTTACCAAACACAAGGTGCTCTAAGTGATGACGACTTCTAAGTCAAAGCGAATAGTTAAACCTCCTTTGGACCGGTTCGGAGGGGTCCGAGTAGTTCAGAGGAGGATTAAGAAATCAGAAGTGATTGAGCACAATAAAGAAAATGTTGCTCAAGAATTGATAGATATAGCGACAGCGAATATTGACGATATTATGTCCTGGGATGAAACTGGGAATGTCAGCATCAAAGATGTAAATAGTATTTCTAAATCAGCAATCAAAGCAATCAAAAAGATAAAAGTTACTCCGACAAAAATGGGGCCACAGCTAGAAGTGGAGCTACACGATAAGGTTGGAGTGTTAAGAGTATTAGCCAAGGCATCTGGATTATTAGAACAGCAAGAAGATATGGATAGACCATCTGTTGTTGGAATAGTGATGCAAGGACCAGAGCCGAAACCAATAATTGACATGGAGGCAGATGAGCAAAGCGAGGTACATAAGCCATCCGGAGATAGACCGGATACAAGTACAAATGCTGAAAAAACAAATTAGTGATAGTGAGGCAGCTAGGATTTGTGGTTTACCACTAAATGAATATAAGAGTATTGTGCGAGGACAAAAAAAATATGATGGCGATAGAATTGCTAGTATGGTACTTACAATAGAAAGCATAGTGAATGGCGAAAGCTAAAGGATTATTAAACAAAGTTGCACACGAACCTATATTCCATAAGACATCAATCGGAAGGAACCCTAGCCTAGCAAAAATGAACAAGGCAAAACGAAAAAATTTTAAGAAATACCGAGGCCAGGGTAAATGAGTATTGCAGATTTAAAATTAGATTTCAGTACATCTCCTACTGTCTGGAAGTTTTTAAAAGATAAATCATTCGTGAGAGGGCTCATGGGCCCAGTTGGAAGTGGTAAATCGTATGCGTGTGCTGCTGAGATAATGTTGAAAGCAGTATCGCAAGTGCCATCTCCAAAAGATGGTATTAAGTATAGTAGGTTTGTTGTTGTCAGAAACTCTTATCCGGAACTTAGAACAACGACTATAAAAACCTGGCAAGAGTTATTTCCAGAAAATGTATGGGGTCCTTTTAGATGGAGCCCACCACTTACACATCATATAAAATTACCATCAAGAGACAATGCACCAGGTGTGGACTGCGAGGTTATCTTTCTGGCCCTTGACCAGCCAAAAGATGTTAGAAAACTATTGTCTATGGAACTTACTGGGGCTTGGGTAAACGAGGCCAGAGAATTACCTAAAGCAGTTATTGATGGTCTAACGCATAGAGTGGGTCGTTACCCAACCCTATCGGATGGTGGAGCAAAACCATGGAGAGGTATCATTATGGATACGAACCCCATGGATGATGACCATTGGTGGTATAGACTTGCAGAAAAAGAAAAGATGAAAGGTAAGTTTGCCTGGAAATTTTTTAAACAACCAGGTGCAGTAGAAGAATATACAAAAGAAGATTTACCAGAAAATCCAGAGGCTAATGGTTTTGTTATGGCAGCAAATAAATGGTGGCTTACAAATCCTAATACAGAAAATAAAAAAAATTTACCAAATGGTTATTACGAACAAACATTATTAGGTAAGAACCTAGACTGGATAAGATGTTATGCTCAAGGCCTATACACTTATGTTCAAGAAGGTAAGCCAGTAATATCTGAATATGACGACAACATCATGGCAACAGATTTTATAGAGCCGGATATAAGTTTACCTATACAAGTTGGAGTGGACTTTGGTTTAACACCAGCAGCTATATTCGGTCAAAGATTAAAAAATGGTAGATGGGTTATTCTACATGAGTTAGTTACATTTGATATGGGTCTTGAAAGATTTGGTACTATGCTCAAAGGAGAGTTGGCCAGTAAGTTTCCTAAGTACGAGGTGTTAGTACATGGAGACCCAGCCGGACAAAAACGAGATGAGATATACGAAGTAACTGCATTTGACCATCTAAGGTCTATTGGATTGACTGCTAGACCAACTGCATCAAATGATTTTAGGATAAGACGAGAGGCCGGAGCTATGCCTATGAACAGATTGATAGAAGGTAAACCTGGTTTACTTGTAGATAAGAGATGTCAGAGATTAAGAAAGTCATTGTCTGGTGGTTATCATTTTAGAAGAGTACAAATATCTGGAGGAGAAAGATACAAGGACCAACCAAACAAAAATGAACACTCTCATGTCGGAGATGCTTTTATGTATCTTATGTTAGGTGGAGGAGAACATAGAACTCTTACAAGAGGACATAATCCTAAATTTAAAATGGCAAGAGCAAAAACAGATTTTAATATTTTTGAATGACATTTGAAACTGGTATAGGTATGCTTGTTGTAGGATTGATTGCAATATTCATAGGTGCGATTATTGCATATTACATAATTAACAAGGTTCGAGACGATGAGTAATACTTCAAAAAGAAAAGGGACCAGGGTTGAAAATAAAATAGTGAAACTATTTGAGAACCTTGGTATAAAGGCAAGACGACAACCAATGTCTGGTAGCCTTCAAGACTTTCCACACGATGTTAAGGTAGAACTACTTGGTGGTCTGCACATTGAGGTCAAAGCTAGAAAAAATGGAAAAGGATTTGCTACAATTAAAAAGTGGAAGGGCTCTGCCGATTTGCTTATCATGGTTGAAGATTACGATGAGCCAGGTGTTTATATTGATTGGAGACTATGGAAACAGATAGCCAAGATACTAAAAGACAATGGTTAGTTAGAGTTTGGTACAAAGGAGAGATGGAACTAAGAAAAGAGTTTACCATAAGAGCAACTGAAAAAAGATTACAAAATTTTATTGTACCAAAAAAATACAGAGCCACTTATGAGATTAGCAACACTTGAAAACATATTTGGATGCGATGGTAAACAACTTATTGTATTGCCATTCAAATCATATCTACTCAATCTTATGGACTTATACCAGGAAGATAAGGACCATCTAAACTCTATACCTGGATACCAAGATTACTTAGACGCAGCAACAAAACAAGGATATGGATTTACTGTTTTAGATAATGGTAGGCCCATAGTTTGTTTTGGTATAGTGCCTCAATGGCCTGGTGTAGCTGAGTTATGGTTAATACCAGATATGAAACTTATGCGTAAATGGAAACTTAAATTTCACAAAGGCTCATTAAAATTTATGGAACTTGCAGCAGACGAACTAAACTTGCATAGACTTCATGTAACAGTTAGTGCTCAAAATGTTCGTGCAGTCAAATGGATAGAACATATATATTTTAAGAGAGAAGGTGTATTAAAAAAATATTCCTTTAATAAAAAAGACATGATAATGTATAGTAGGTTGTTTTAATTATGAAAAAACTTTTTAAAAGATGGGTATGTATGGTGTTTTGTATGAACATTTGTTTTTATACTCCTTGTGCAAAGGATAAAAAATAATGGGTAGTCTTTTCAAAATGCCTAAGTATGAGCCACCTCCAGCAATCAATACAGCTAATGAGGCATTGGATAGACGAGAAGAAAGAGCAGACGCATCTGAAAAAAGAGAGTTAAGAAAAGTCTCCTCAAGAAGGAGAGCAAAACGACAAGCTGGTAGATTACTGTTGTCTCAAGATAGAGCTATACCACAACTTGGTGTTGGCGATACACTAACTGGACAGTCAATGGTAAGAAACCCATACGATGATGAAAGGATGGCATAATGGGAGGAGCACCTAGAATAATTAGAAGGGTTATTTCAAAACCAAAACCACCACCTCCAGCATCTCCAATATCTGAGAGAAGAGCTGAGGTTGCAAAAAAAACTGAGGCAGAGGCAAAACAATTATCTCCAAGAAAACTTAAAAGAAGAAGTGGAAAAATAAGAGGTAGAAGAAGAGCAATAGTTGGAGGCGAGTTACAAGGTGGAGATACAATGACTGCTGATTATTCTCCAATTAGAAATCCTAGAGATGGAAGTAAGTTAGGGAGTGCATAATGCCAGGGTATCACAAAAAAAAATCAAAACCTAAAAAGAAAAAAAGAGCAGCTAGAAAAAAAGGTGGAGTAGCTTATGGATAGCCACGAACAAGTTTATATTAGAAATCCAAAATTTAGAGATTTAAAAAAGGAGCAAGAGGATGAGCAGAAAGTTTCCGAAAGTTCCAAAGAGTAAAAAGGGTGTGCCATTAAAATATTTAGCTGGTGCAAAAAACCCAAAAGCAAAAGAGGCAGAGATATTGAGAACAAGAAGATTATATAAAAAAGGTTTACTAACAACTGCTATGATGGATGAGATAAGCAAGAAGAGGGCAAGAGGATGAGTAAAGCAGCAGTTATAGCAAAGTATTCAAAGTCAAGTGGTATATCCAAAAACACTTTGAGCAAGGTCTATTCCAGGGGCCTTGGGGCCTATTATTCTAGTGGCTCAAAAAATGTGTCTGCACACGCATGGGCTGCCGGTAGGGTCCGGAGTTTTGCTACTGGAAAAGGTGGTGCAAGAAAAGCTGATAAGGACCTATTAAGGTCTAAAAGAAAAAAAGGGTTGGTAAGCTAATGTCTTTGTATGAGAATATAAACAAAAGAAAAAGAGCTGGTACTTCTAGGTCAAAATCTAAAAGTACAATTACAAAGAAAGCATACTCAAATATGAGGGCTGGTTTTCCAAAACGCAACAAAAGGAAGGGGCTAGTATAATGGCTTATAAAATGAAAATGAAGAAGGCATCTAAATTAAAAGGTGGACAAAAAAAATTAGATGCAAACAAGGATGGCAAGATTGGTAAACAAGATTTTGCTATGTTAAGAAATAAAAAGAAAAAGGTTATAGCATGATTATTTTTGGTCATACACCTAGAGAGTGGAAGAGAAGAGCAAAAGAACACAAATGGTTTCTTGTTGCTCTAGTAATATCTTTTGCACTTGGAGGTGTAATATTATAAATGGTTGCTAAGAGGTTTCAAAATCCATCTGGAGGTCTTAACGAGGCTGGTAGAAAAAAGTTTGGTGTTAAGGCTCCGGTATCAAGTGGTAAGAACCCTCGTAGGATTTCTTTCGCAGCAAGGTTCTCAAAAGTTAAAGGACCTCTGATGAAAGATGGTAAACCAACAAGACTAAAACTTGCATTAAAAAAATGGGGTTTTGGTTCTAAAGAGGCAGCAGCTAAGTTTGCTGCAAACAACAAGGCAAGGGCATAATGCACAGAACACCAGATGAAGTTTTAAATAGGTCAAAGAAAGCATTTTCTCGTAAAGAACAATGGAGAACAATTTACGAAGATTGTTATAGATATGCGTTACCACAAAGAAATCTTTACGAAGGTTACTATGAGGGTAATGTACCTGGCCAAAATAAAATGAATATGGTTTTTGATAGCACAGCCATACATTCAACTCAAAGATTTGCAAATAGAATACAGTCTGGCTTATTTCCTCCCTATAAAAAATGGTGCAGACTGGAGCCTGGTAATGACATACCGGCAGATAGAAGAGCAGAAGTACAAGCTGCATTAGACATCTACCTAGACAAAATGTTTACTATACTTAGACAATCTAATTTTGATTTGGCTATGGGAGAGTTTCTTTTAGACCTATGCGTAGGTACTGCTGTTATGCTCATCCAGCCAGGCGATGACATCAACCCAATACAATTTACACCAGTTCCACAATACCTTATCGCACTAGAAGAGGGTCCTTATGGAACAGTAGATAATGTTTATCGTAAATATAAAATTAGAGCTGAAAGTATTACAAGAACTTTTCCAGATGCAAACATACCAGAGACTTTACAAAATCTAATAAATGAAAAACCAGCAGAGATGATTGAGTTGTTAGAGGCTGTTATAGTTGATACTGAAAGAAAAGATTTTTGTTACCATATCATTTATGAAAAGACTAGAGAGGAATTAGTTTATAGAAGAATGGACAGCACTCCATGGATTGTTGCAAGATATATGAAAATACCTGGAGAAGTTTTTGGTAGAGGTCCACTTGTAACTGCTTTACCAGATGTCAAAACATTAAATAAAACTTTAGAGTTATTACTTAAAAACGCATCTATTGCGTGTGCTGGTGTTTACACAGCAGCAGATGATGGAGTAATCAATCCATCTAATATTAGAATTACACCAGGTAGTATTATACCAGTTGCAAGAAATGGTGGACCACAAGGTGCATCACTTGCTCCACTACCTAGGTCTGGAGATTTTAATGTATCTCAAATTGTTATTAACGATTTAAGAATGAACATTAAAAAAACATTATTAGACGATACTCTTCCTCCAGACAATATGTCTGCAAGGTCAGCAACAGAGATTGTTGAGAGAATGAAAGAATTAGCACAAAACATGGGTGCAGCTTTTGGTAGATTAATTACTGAAACTATGGTACCTATCATAACTAGAGTGTTAAACATCATGGATGAGAAAGGTCTCATCCAGCTCCCTTTAAAGGTCAATGGGCTTGAGGTTAAAGTAGTTCCGGTCAGCCCATTGGCAAAAGCCCAAAATTTAGAAGAAGTAAATGAGGTTATGCAGTTTTATCAAATAGCAAATGCACTTGGACCAGGCGGTGTAGCAGAAGTAAAACCAGATGCTATCGCAACATTTGTTGGAGATAAACTAGGCATACCTTCAAACCTAAGAACATCTGAGGAGGAAAAACAAGTGATAGCACAACAAGCAACTAAATTATTTCAACAACAAATAGCTGGTGGTGGTGGACCAGGACAAGGTGGAGCTCCGGCTGCACCAAGCCCACCAATGCCTCCACAGCAAGAACCAGCCGAGGCAGTAGAGGATGAGGTCTCTGCATGAGGTCAAAATCCGGTTGGGATGGCATACAAGTTTTAGAAAACGAAGTAAATCAAGAAACTAAAAACGAACAACTTGAAATTGATAAAACTTTTGCTAGAACATTTGAAACAGAAGAAGGTAGAAAATGTTTAAATTTTTTGATAGGAAAAACAATAGACCAGCCTACATGGGTTCCAGGTGGAGATAGTTCACATGGCTATGTCAGAGAAGGTCAAAATAGTGTAATAAGAGAAATAAAAATGAGAATGGAAAGGGCAAAAAATGGATAAAGAAACTGAAAACCAAAATGTAAACCAAGAAGAAGGTCTCCTAGCCAATACTCCCCAAACAGAAGAGGTAGAACCAAAAGAAGAAGAAACAACAATACCTCACAAAGAAGAAGAAAAACCACAAGAACCAACACCAGAAAAAGAAGAAGAGAAACTTGCAAAGCCAGAATATTTAGAAGATAAATTCTGGGATGAAAAGTCTGGTGTAAAAGTAGAGGAGTTAAATCATTCTTACAAAGAATTACAAAAACAATTCTCTATGGGTAAACACAAAGCTCCGAAAGAATATGATGTTACATCTTTAGAAGATGTAGAGGATGACGATGAGTTAAAAACATATTTTTTAGATTGGGCTAAAGAAAACAAACCAACACAAGCAGCATTTGATAATCTCGTAAATAAATTTAAAGAATTATCTTTGCAACAAGAAGAGGCTGATAGCATTGACATAGATGCAGAAACCAAATCATTAGGTCCAAACGCACCACAAATTATCAAAGGTATAAAAGAGTGGGGACAAGGGCTTGTTGCTAAAGGTGTATGGTCAGACCAAGACTTTGAAGAGTTTAAAGTGTTTGCTGCAACAGCGAATGGTATCAATGCACTTAACAAAGTTAGAAAATTTTATGGAGAAAAGACTATACCAACAGCACCAATAGATGTTGATGGACCAGCAAGTAATGACGAGTTATATGAGTTAGTTGCAGACCCTAAGTACAAAACAGACCCAGTATTTAGACGAAAAGTAGAAGAACAATTTGCAAGAGCTTTTCCTGGTAAAGTAGATACTGGCGAAATATAACACTTGATATTTTTCTCAGAAACGATTATTTTGTAATCGGAGACAACCAAAATTCTTTTTGGCCTTCTGGCTAGGGTGGATAGTACCCTATTGTCAGCCTGGCTTATTTTACCAGACAACTGCGAGTATAAATAAATTGTGTTAAACAAAGGAGAAAACTTATGGCACAGTCAATAACTAATGCTTTTGTTACTCTGTTTGATGCTGAGGTAAAACAAGCATACCAAGGAGAAAGTTCAATCTTGGGATGTGTAAGGCTAAGACAAGGTGTACAAGGGCAAACATATAAGTTTCCTAAGTTAGGAAAAGGAAGTGCGACTGCAAGAATTCCTCAGACTGATGTTACTCCATTGAATGTAACTTACTCACAAGTTACAGCTACAATGAGTGATTTCAATGCTGCTGAATACTCAGACATCTTCCACCAAGCGAAGGTAAACTTTGACGAAAGACAAGAACTTGTCCAAGTAGTCAGTAAGGCGATTGGTCGTAGAATGGACCAATTAATAATAGATGCTGTCAATGGTGCATCTGGAACTGGTACAGTTGCTAAAAATGTAGTAACTTCTGGTTCTGCTGCAAACTCAAACTTGAATGTTGGAAAGCTAATAGCTGCGAAAAAAGCTATGGATGCTAAAAATGTTCCATTTGATGACAGACATATAATAATCCACGCAAACTCATTATCTGGTTTACTAGCTGATGAGAGAGCAATTTCTGGAGACTTTGCATCAATTAAAGCTCTGGTATCTGGAGAGATTAATACTTTCCTAGGTTTCAGATTTTATGTGCTTGGCGACAGAGATGAGGGTGGCTTACCATTAGCAACAAACGACAGAACTTGTTTTGCGTTCCATAGAAGTGCAGTCGGTATGGCTGTTAATATGGCACAAAAAACAGAAATCAACTATGTTCCAGAAAAAACATCTTTCTTGGTTAATAGTATGTTTTCTGCTGGTGCTGTTGCAATAGACGCAGATGGTATAGTTAAAATAACAACCGATGAAAGCTAATAGAGAAGGAGAATAATTATGGCTTATGCAGAAATAGGACTACAACCAATAGGTGGTCAATCTAAAGCTGGTAATGCTCCTCAAATGTGGAGCTACAAATCGGCTGATACAATCGCAACTGTAAACTCAGAAGGTTACTTTAATAGTGCCTCTGATGTTTTGAAAGTTGGAGATTTAATCTATGTATATGACAGCAATACTCCTACTGCTAATTTAGTAGTAGTGTTAAGTAATGCTAGTGGTGTAGTAGATGTCTCTGATGGACAAGCTATTACAGTCGCAGATGCAGACTAATAAATAGATGTGAGGAGGCCCTTATGGGGCCTCTTCATTTATTAAAGGATTACTATGGCTAGTGGAGATACTAAAGTTACGATAACAAACCAGGCACTAATTTTATTAGGTGCAGATACTATATCGTCATTTTCAGATACGACTAACGATGCCTCAACAGTTGCAAACAACATTTACGAAACAATAAAAAGAAAAACATTATCATTATATCCTTGGTCCTTTGCTATTGTTAAAGAACAGTTAGCAAGGTCAAGTCAAACACCGGTTAATGAGTGGACATATCAATATGACCTTCCATCAACAGCAGTAAGTGGTACACCCCACCAAGTTTATAACTCAAGTGGTACTAGAGTTTTGCCAATACAAAGTTATGAAATAATTTATACAAACTCTGGACCAGCAATAGCAACTCACGAAGAAACTATTTTTGTAGATTATGTATCAAGTGTGGTTTCAGAAGGTGTTATGCCTTCTTATTTTGTTCAGTTATTAGTGTATATGTTAGCTTGGCACATGGCTGAACCAGTAACAGACCAAATTACTAAATCTGATTACTGGAGAAAAATAACAGTTGGGACTGCGACTGAGAATGGAAGGGGTGGGTATCTCAGACAAGCTATGAATATAGATGGAAGAGGAAAGCCTAACTATGCAATAGTAGATTTCCCATTAACAGATGTTAGATAATGAGCAGAGCTGTAACAATACAATCAAACTTTACTACTGGAGAGATAGACCCTTTACTAAAATCAAGAATAGATATTAACCAATATTACAACGCATTAGAAACAGCTAGGAATGTTTTGATACAGCCACAAGGTGGTATTGAAAGACGACCTGGTTTACAATTTTTATTTGAAATACCGAGTGCTGCCAATCCACAAAATGGAATGAAGTTAGTACCTTTTGAGTTTTCTACTACACAAAGTTATATGCTTTTATTTGTACATAACAGAATGTACATTTTTAAAAACAAAGAATTAGTAACTAATATAAACTCTAGTGGTAATGATTATCTTACTACTACTATAAGTTCTACAACATTAGCGACTATGGACTTTACACAATCAGCAGATACTTTGATTGTTGTACAAGAAGATATGGCTCCAAAAAAAATAGTTAGAGGTGCAACACACTCAGACTGGACTATATCTGATATAACATTTGAGCATACACCTTTTTTTGCTTTTACTCTCTCAACAACTACTATCAATCAAACTATAACTCCATCGGCTGTGGATGGTAATATTACACTTACAGCCGGTGGTTCATTCTTTACATCTAGTCATGTAAACCAATTTGTTGAGGCTAACGATGGTTTAGGTAGAGCAAGAATTACAAGATTTGTAAGTAACACATCTGTTGAGGCTATTGTTGAAATACCTTTTTTCAATACAAGTGCAATAGCATCTGGCTCAACATTTTTAGAAAGTGGATATGAAGTTACTTGGTCTGGCTCAAAAGGCTATCCTCGTACAACAACCTTCCATGAGGGGAGACTATATTTTGGTGGAGCTAAGTCTAGGCCTAATACAGTCTTTGCATCAAGAGTAGGTAGGTTCTTTGACTTTAATCCTGGAGAAGGATTAGATGACGATAGTATAGAAGTTACACTAGCAACTGATAACACAAATGCTATCGTTGGTATGTTCTCTGGTAGAGACTTACAAATATTTACAAAAGGTGGAGAGTTCTTTTTACCTCAATCATCTCTGGACCCTATCACACCATCTAATGTTGTAATCAATGGTGCAACAAGAAGAGGTGCAAAAGAAGGTATAAAACCAGTAGGTGCTGAAAGTGGTACATTGTTTATACAAAGAGCTGGTAAAGCATTAAGAGAGTTTTTATTTAGTGATGTAGAGTTATCTTACATATCAAATAATATTTCTTTACTATCATCTCACTTGTTAAAAAATCCAACAGACATGGCTCTTAGAAAAGCAACATCAACAACAGATGGAGATTTATTATTATTAGTAAATGCAACTGATGGGTCCTTAGCAACTTACTCTATCTTGCGAGGCCAAAATGTTATTGCACCAAGTTTATCTACAACTGATGGCACATTTGAAAAAGTAGGTGTAGATGTGGACCAGATTTATTTTGTAGTCAAAAGAACAATCAGCAGCTCAACAAAATATTATGTAGAGTGTTTTAATGATGACAATACAACTGATAGTTCAAAATTATTTTCTGGTGGTAGCAAACCATCTACTACAACTGTAACTGGTTTATCTCATCTTGAAGGTAAGACAGTAAAAGTTATAGCAGATGATAGTATGCAAAATGATAAAACTGTTTCATCTGGACAAATAACACTTGATGCAGTACCTACAACTTATGTTGAGATAGGATTAGATTATACACCAGAAGTCAAAACACTTCCGGTAGAACTAAAACTTTCTAGTGGTAATATTGTTGCACAAAAGAAAAGAATAATAGAGGCTACTTGTAATCTTTATCTATCTCAAAACTTAACATTGAATGGTAAAGACTTTTTATTTACAGTAGGTAGTGGCCAGTTTTTTACTGGAAAAAAAAGAAGGAAACCTATGTTAGGATTTGATAGAGAAGGACAAATGACATTCTCCCAGTCTAGTCCATTATTTTTTACATTATTGGGAGTAGAATATAAAGTGAGTGTAGGACAATAATATGGCATTTTCTCCATGGACAGCAGTAGCAGTAGCAGCAACAGCAGCAAAAGCCTATGGTACATTATACCAAGGTTATGCGATGGCTGCTTACTATCAAGGTAAAGCAGATATAGCTTTACTACAAGGCAGAACAAAAGCAGTAGAGGCTAAAGAAAATGCAAATATTGCTTTGCGTAAAATGAATGAGACTATTGCATCTAATATAGCAAAAGGTGCAGCCGGAGGTGTTACACCATTTGATGGTTCACTATCAGTATTAAATACAATGAGCATGAGATATGGAGTTACAGATTTTTACCAAGCTAAAGATACACAAGAAATAGTTACAGCTTTTAGTGTAGCTGAGGCTGCTATGTTAAACAATGCTGCTAAGACTACTAAGAAAGGAGCCATTATAACTGCTGTCGCAGATGCAGCTATGGGTAGTTATAATATTTTTGGAACTTAATGGCACAAAGAAATGTTTATAAATCTCAGTTACCTGGTTTTAGAGCTAGTGATATACAACTATCATTTGCTAATTACAGAGCCCAAGCAGATGTAGCTGGAGAGATTATAAAAAGAATAGATACTGTATCTGACTTTGCACTTAAAAAAGTAAACGAACAAAAAGTAGAAGAAGGCACAAAGTATGGTGTAGAAAATGCACCAACACTAAAACAAGTTTTAGAGACAGACGCAAACGACAGAAAAGAATTATTCAAAGATAATAAAACTATATTTAATAAAGCTGCACAAGCTGCACAAATGGGTTTTGTTATAAATGAGATGACTATTGCTGCACACAGAGATTTTGCAAATGCAGAGATAGAGGCTAACGAAAACAATCAATCTCAAACAATGTATTTACAAACATTGTCAAATATAAAAGATGAATATGTAAAAGTTGTATCAAGCATTAATCCAGATTTAGCTGTTGAGTTAGATGCTAAGTTAGCAACAAAAGCAAACACTTACTATACAAGCTACATTGATAAAAAAATAAAAGAAAATGCAACACAAACAAAAGTGTTGGCTATGGGTTTTGTTACACAAGAAATAAACGATTTAGAAAAAATATTTAGTGAAACTAACAACTATGTAGATAGCGATACTGGACAACAAGTTTATGTAAGTATTGAAAACAAAATTTTAGCAAAAAGAAAAAACTTAAATAATTTTATTGCTAAACAAAAGTTTACTGTTGCTGAGGCTACAACAATACTTAATAACTTTGACAAAGCAGCAACAAGAATAAAAACAGATTTCGTTATAAATTTTGTAGAAACATACTCAGAGGGTCGTGTTGGTGGTTACAATCTATACTCAAAAATGGCTGCACCAGATGGAAAAATTATTAGTGATAAAAAACAAAAGGAAGGATTAGCAACTGATGATGATATAATTTATTTTGAGAAAGCTGCTATGGTCCAGGAAATACTTATGACATCTGATAACAATGTAAAACAAGAAATATTAAAAGGTGTAAAAGCAGTTTTAGATGATAGAGAAAGTGTTAATAAATCAAAACAAGATGCTATAAATTTAGAATTTGATAAAGAATATAAACAAGCAAGTATTGATTTTATAGAGGCATACGAAAACAGAGATACAGCTAAAATGAATGAGGCACTTGGTGTAATAAAAATTGCAAAACCAGAAAAATACGAAAGCTATGCAAAAGGCATAACTGGTTTTGATTTATCTGAAAACCCTAATACAATATCTACACCAGGTCTTAAAGATGAGTTACAATTAAAAATAAACTTGGGAGAGATTAAAGATTTTAGCGATATTCTTGCATACAATGGAACTGGTATAACAACAGTAGATGGACAAAAGTTTGTTTTATCTCCAGGGGACACTAACACATTATTAGGAGACTTTAAAACTTTACAAGATAAAGATATGCAAGATGGTGTTAAGTTAGCAAAAGAATTATTGCTAGAAGGTGTAGAGCCACAAATACTTAG
>CEPA01011600.1_pt1 | contig 13848 bp, 13 predicted proteins | sample 356241 | NCBI WGS metagenome assembly CEPA01 (sample SAMEA2620542, study PRJEB7988) | marine metagenome | biome: marine biome (ENVO:00000447); feature: surface water layer (ENVO:00002042); material: "saline water (ENVO:00002010), including plankton (ENVO:xxxxxxxx)" | depth 5 m
GAAGCTGAGATCAAATACCGTAAGAAAGAAAATAAATTACTTACCAAAATTGAAGATGGGAAAAAATTCATCGACCAAATTCAAAGAACAGAAATCAAGCAAGGTGTTGTTTACTCTCAGGAACAGCAACTGGAGTTGGAGAGAAAACGGAATGAAATGATCGAGGCCAGAAAAGAGTTGCGAGATGTACAATTTTCGGCGCGAGAAGACATTACCGACCTAAAGAATCGAATCATTTTTTATAATATTTGGTCAGTACCAATTTTACTTTTGTTATTAATTTTTGGCCTAAACCTTGTGCGAGTGATCAGTTGGCGCAAGTCTGTTGGGGAAAGTTAATGAGGCCAAACCCCACGTTAATTCTGTTTTTACTGGCAGTATTCTCCACAACAGTTGCTTTATATTCAATTAACAGTTCAGAAGATTATCAGCGTACGATAGCCGATAACGTAATAGTCTTCCCACGTTTGAATGCTAAACCAGAAGCTGCAAACGTTTTATTTATAGAAACGGGGGCGCTAAAACTAAAATTTACGCAAAATGCGGAATCTGTTTGGGTCGCTGAAAATAAATTCAAATATCCTGCGTCTTCTGAACTTATACAAAAAGTCATTAGTCAACTGGCAGATATGCGCAAAATTGCTGTAAAGACTAGAATGCCATCTAGATTCAATCAAATAGGCGTTGAGCCGTATCAAAAAGCTGATGCAAATTCTGTTTTTGTCAAGCTGCAAGGTGCCGATGGAGAAATATTAGCTGAAAGCATATTAGGTGCACAATTTAAACGGAATAATATTGGCGTTGCTGAAGGAACCTTTATTCGGCATCCAAAAGAGCAACAAGCGTGGTTGGCAAGTGGAAGTATCGATATTCCCAGTGATTTGCTATCTTGGTTGGATACGCGAATTCTAAACATCGAGTTCAATGAAATAAAAAAGATAAAATTTTGGGAAAAAATGGGTGGCAAGGCGGTTGTGTTGAGATCAAATGATGACCGTGGATTTATTTACCAAAATCGAGATGGCATCCGATATTTGGATCGGAAAATAGCTAAAAACCTCTTTGAAAGCTTTACTAAATTAAGTTTTGTTGATGTATGGCCTCGGAAAACCTCGGAAAAGTGGCAATCTATTTTATATTTTGAAGTTGAAGTATATTCGGGATCAAAGATAGCTGGGCAATTATTAAGAGGTGATACTCGAAAAATTTTACAGTTTTCAGTTGATGAGAACGAACTCAAAAAAATTGCATTGCGAGGTCTATCAGACGCAATTGCCTACAGTGAGTTAAATAATTGGAGTTATGTTATTCCAGCTTGGCAAGCAGACAGGTTCTTAGAAGGCCTAAAGGTTATAGGGGGAGGCTTGCAATAATAAGCAAATTTAAATTTGAGGCCGGTTTGAAAAAATGAAGAGCCCAATGGAAATTGCATTATTCGAGGCTAGGAAAGCTGCTGCGGTTGGGGAAGTACCTATTGGCGCAGTCATAAGAGATGATGTTACTGATACTATCCTAGTTCGCGCGCATAACAAAGTAGAGCAACTTTTAGACCCAACAGCGCACGCTGAAATTCTTGCCATAAGAGAAGCAACTTCGGTTTTAGGGACTAAAATGCTATCTAATTGCACGATTTTTGTGACGCTAGAACCTTGTGCTATGTGTGCGCAAGCTATTTCCCTAGCAAAGCTTAAAAGGCTAGTCTTTGGTGCTTACGATCCCAAGGGGGGGGCCGTGGAGCATGGAGGGCGAATATTTGATAGGGCTACATGCAACTATCGACCTGAAGTGATAGGAGGCTGGCATGAGACGGAGGCGAGTGAATTGCTAAGTTCATTTTTTCAACAGCTGCGTTAACCCCAAGGCTGCTGGTGAAAAAATGAAGTTGTTTTTGATCAATAACTTGTCGCCTTGAGCATGTATTTTTTAATGCTTTTTAACCCGATCTAATTGTACCAAAACACTTTAAGTGTTTCCATTTATTCATTGTCTAAAATGCTTTTTATCCATGCTGCCGTTTTGGCTAAACCTCCAAAAGGGTAAAAGTGAAGCTGTTTTAGTAAACAATCCGGATCGTGCGATTTAGCATAAGCTATACCCTCTATGATATTATAAGGGTCTTGAGTGAAAACCAGTTTCGCAAGATTCTTTGTTTGCCGTTTCAAAACGCGGATTGAGGGACCAATTCCAGACATTGTAGCAAACTTAATTAGAGTGTTTAAGGTTGCCGGCCCCGGGATGCCGATGTGTATTGGTAAATTATTGCCGTCTCTCCGTATATTTTTCTCCCAAGTTATTATCGAGGGGACGTCAAAACAGAATTGCGTAGTAATGTAGGCTTCTATGTCTGAGTTTTTAGCCCAATGATTTTTATCGCTGATAGCGGTGGCTAACTTATCCTTGCCGATATCTGGTGATCCTTCTGGATGACCTGCTACGCCAACTTTTCTTATTTGGTATTTCTCCAATAAGCCCGAATTTAGAATCTGTAGGCTGTCAGAAAACGGGCCGAGCGGCGTTGCAATACCTCCTGCAATCACCAGTACTTCACAGACGTCGGCCGTCGAAACTAATAGATCTAAAAATACCTCTAAAGCTTTAGTGTTTTCAAAGTTTCGAGCAACAATGTGCGGAACGGGATTAAAACCTTCTTCGTTTACCCTTTTGCAAACCTCTACAGTATCTCTTAAATGAGATCCTGCAAGAAATGTTACATTTATGGATGTTCCAAGTGATAGATGGTCTTGAAAGTTGTCGATTTTACTAGCAGAAGTTGGTGTCACTTCTGTCGAAAAACCATTTAGAAGTGAAGAAATTTGTTTTAATGAAGCGGACAAGACAAATTCCTTAAAAAGGTTTACCAGTTACAAATAAAACTAGTATAAAATTTTATAGGTTTAAGGAGAATAACCTTTTTGAATAACATTAAATTTTTTTTAACAGCCAGCAGCAAAAAGTTGCGGATATAGTTTATTATATTAAACGGATATTTCCCGCACGCTTCATGGAGTTTAAACGATGAGCCAAGAAATAGTGATTGGTGGGGGCAAAAGAACGCCTTTTGGAGACTTTGGAAAATCACTTAGAGACACCCCATTGTCTCAACTTGCAACGCATGCCGCTAAGGCTGCATTAACGGACGCCAAAGTAGGGCCCACCGACGTGGATCACCTTGTTTGGGGTAATGTTTTGCCTGTTGATCCAGATGGTTTTTACACTGGAAGAGTAGCAGCTCTTAACGTCGGGATGTCAGAAGAAAGTTGTGCCCTTCAGGTAAATCGAGCTTGTGGGTCTGGTACACAAGCGATTATTACTGCGGCTCAACAAATAATGACTGGGCATAGCAAAATCGCGTTGGCAGGCGGAGGCGAAAACTTCTCACGTGGTGGTTTTGTCAACCAAAAAATGCGCTGGGGAGCTATAAGAGGTGCTCAACCATTTGAGGATTCCGTAGAGTGGGCTTATAACGATCCGTTTGGTCACGGTTTAATGGGAGTTACTGGTGAAAATTTGGCGGATGACTTTCAATATCGTAGAGAAGATATGGATAAATGGGGAGAAATGAGCCAGCAAAGGGCTGGGGTGGCTATGAAATCAGGATTTTTGGCAAAACAAATATCGCCAATAGAAGTAACTGAAGGCCGAAAAAATATACGTTTAATGGAAGATGACGAATTTCCGCGACCCGATATTACTATTGAAAAATTAGCAAAGCTTAAACCAGTATTTCGTAAAGATGGGCGGATAACTCCAGGTAATTCAAGCGGCGTAACGGATGGCGCGGCATTTGTGGTTATTGGTGATAGAGAAGCTTTGGAAAGAAAAGAAGTTGAACCAATAGTTAAGGTAGTGGACTGGACTATCGTTGGAGTTCCGCCCAGAATTATGGGATGCGGACCCGTACCGGCAATAAAAGCGCTGTGGGAAAAACGCAGCTTGAAATCCTCAGATATAGATTATTACGAAATAAATGAGGCTTTCGCCGTGGTTAATTTGCATGCCGAGAGGGAATTAGGAATAAGTAGATCGGTGACCAATCAATATGGTGGAGGAATTTCAATAGGTCATCCCCCAGGTGCTACCGGGGTGCGTATGGTTCTGACAGCAATGCATCACTTAATTGATACAGATCAGCAATATGCTGTAGTTAGTATGTGTATGGGAGCAGGCCAGGGTATGGCGGTTTTATTGGAAAATTTAAATAGATGATTCCCTGCTATTCTGAGACCCTAGGAGTATGTTTTGTTTAGCACAAATTCTTTAAAAGATAAAGTTGCTATTATAACCGGTGCCTCACAAGGTTTAGGGAAACAATTCGCAAGTCTCGTGGCAGCTAACGGCGCCAAAGTCGCGCTTGCTGCTAGGCAAGTGCCAAAACTTGAGGAGCTGAAAAAAAAACTTGAAGAGTGCGGCTCAGAGGTAATGGTTATTGAAATGGATGTTTTAGATCAAGAAAGTATCATTAAGGGCGTCGCCGAAGTAGAGAGTAAATGGGCTATACCTGACATTTTAATTAATAATGCAGGCCTCGCAATCAATAAACCATTTCTTGATGTTGAGGAAAGCGAATACGAAAGAGTTCTAGATACTAACCTGAAGGGATGCTTTTTTTGTGCTCAGGCCGTCGCTAGGAGAATGGTTGAAAAGAAAAGCGGCTCTATAATCAATATATCATCAGTCCTGGGCACGCGGCCTATTGGCACACTTACAACATATTGTGCATCGAAGGGTGGCCTCAACCAATTAACAGCTACAATGGCTCTGGAGTTGGCGCGATACAATATCCGTGTTAATGCTATTGCGCCGGGCTATATTGAAACCCCTATGAACAGTGATTTCTTCAAATCTCCACCAGGCGAAGCATTGATAAACTCTGTTCCCCAGCGGCGTTTGGGCAAAGTGCAAGACCTCGATGGGGTGCTACTTTTACTGGCATCAGATGCATCTAATTTTGTAACTGGTACAGTTATGACCGTAGACGGTGGTTTTTCTATCCGGTGAAGTGCCTAAATAGCCAATCCGCGGTTTCTTTTGGACACTCCTCTATAACATAATGCCCACAATCAATTTCACCCCCAATTAGTTCTGCCGATACATAATCGCCCCAAATTTTGAGTAAGTCTCCATAAACCTTTCCGGTATGGCTGTCTTTCCCCCATATAATTAACGAGGGACAATCAATATGATTATGGTTTTGAAAGTCCTCTGTATCCATTTTGAAATCTGATGTTGCGCACGCTCTGTAATCCTCGCATGACCCTCGGATAGTTTTCCAATTAAAGCAGCGAATATATTCCCTCAGTGCTTCGGGCGAAAATGGTTTGAGGCCTTTACCTGGCTTTGAGATCTTTTTCTCTATGAAGTATTCTGGAGGTACTGCAGCCATCATTCTTTCCGGCATATCATAGGGTTGAATCATAAATACCCAATGCCAAGAGGAATCAGCCCACTCTGCGGATGTGTTGTTCCAAATATAATGGCTAGGCAGAATGTCGATTAGTGCACATTTTTTTACGATTTCTTTATGGTCTAGGGCCATGCGATGGGCGGTTCGAGCTCCTCGGTCATGGCCGGCTACATAGAAAGTACGGTGGTCTAATACCTCCATTACTTTTATTAAATCTATGGCCATAGCTCTAAAAGAATAATTAATACTTTCCGGTCCCCCATCTTCTGGGCCAAAAGAGTCGCCGTAGCCCCTAAGATCAACACATACAATTGAGAAGTGTTTCTCAAGAAAAGGAACAACCTTATGCCAAGAGACATGAGTTAAAGGATTTCCATGTATAAGTAGTAGGGGGGGGCCTTTTCCACCGATACGAGCATTTATTGATGCAGCACCAAAACCACTATCAGGAATATCGAAAGTCCTTTTTTCAAAATTTTCAAACATAATAAGAGCTTTTTCCTTGTCTGCAGTTTTGGCTGCACATTCTAAAAAACAAATTTAATTGTCGCTTAGTTGTTTAAAATCTAGTTTCCGTTTTCTATGAATCAGATAAAGATTTCTGGTGTAGATTAATATTCCTGTACCCTGGCCTACCATTATTACCAGGTCCTTTTTAGAAAAAGCATAGATAAAAAGGGTAATACCTCCAAGCAGACTAAAATACCAAAATGGCAAGGGAATAACACTTTCGCGCTTTTTTTCGCTTACTACCCATTGTATCAAAAATCTCGCGCTAAAAAGACCTTGCCCGACAAAACCGATTATAAGAAGAATAGCCTCGTTGGTTCTTATCCCATTTGGGAAAAACCAGTCTAATAAGAGTTCCATTTAGTTTTGTTCCTTGCTATCCGTATTTTTTGGGTACCTTCGTATGAGCCACATAACTCCCAGAAGGTCAACAACACCTACAACTAATCTTTGAAAGTTTGCGTATTTGGAAACCCCGTGATTTCGACGCCTATGGTTCACTGGAACAACAAAGATCTTACAGCCCTCCCTTTTTGCAACGGCTGGTAAAAAACGGTGGATATGATCAAAATACGGCAATCGAAGAAATAAATTTTTATCAAATAACTTCAAACCGCATCCCGTGTCTGGATTGTCGTCTTTCAACAGTTGAGCGCGTATAATATTTGCTATTTTTGATGCATAGCGTTTCGCCCAGGAATCTTTTCTTGTTATCCTATGTCCTGTAACCATTGCAAAATGGGTATCTTGGCTTTGTTCATATTTTTTCAGAAGACTGGGGATGTCAGCAGGATCATTTTGGCCGTCACCATCTAAGGTAACTATTATGTTGTTTTTGGCAGCGAAAATACCAGTGCGGAGTCCAGCGCTCTGACCTGAGCGTTGTAAGTGATGGATTACACGAATTTCCGATATTTCGTTTTTAAGTTTCGTTAATGTGATGGCAGTATCGTCTGCACTACAGTCGTTTACAAATATTATTTCATAGTTACAAATTCCTCTCAATGCGGATTCAATCTCTTGTGCTAATGGATATATATTATCCTCTTCATTAAACACTGGCACCACAACTGAAATGGAGGATCCTATATTCATTTTAACAACCCTAAGACTTGCTGGTTAATTCTATCTTTATCTCGTTGTTAGCGATAATCGCTTAATCGAATAAGTTTTGGAGACTTTCTATTACTTTTGTTTTGATAATAGAACACGAAAATAATATCTGTTTAATAATATTGCTGTAACTGTACCTAGATATGCTCCAAAGATTACATCACTAGGAAAATGTGCGAGTATCATAATCCTGCTTACGCCGACCATAATCGCTAACATTAACAACAATATTAAATGCCTTGGGTATATTATCGATAGTGCAACACAAATAGAAAAAATTGTTTGTGAATGTCCAGATGGAAACGAATTCATTGCTATGTCAAAATTCAGTGGAGAAAAACCATATAGGTCTTCTGTAAATAAATAACGCGGCCTATATCGCCCTACTATTACTTTTATTGCATGATGCAAAACACCCGACACTATGCAAGAAAGTATAAGATACAAAAATATCGACTTGTAGCGTTTGAATTCCCTTTCGTACTTTTCCAAGATCGGGATTTTGGGTCCCAATAAAGACACAGAGAGACCTGTAACGAAAATCACGAGCCACCAGGTAGCATCACCGATCACGGTAATAATCCGAAATGTATCAATAAACAAATAGGTCTGATGCTGGTCTATCAAAAGTGCTAGGTTTCGTTCGAAAAAAAAACCAATGAAAATTATAACTACGATTACAAAAAAGAGTGTTAGACCTAGCGGTTGGTGCCTAATAATCTGCAAAAATCTTTCAACTTTGGATTCATTGTTTAACATGATCGCCTACATTATTTTAACGCTTTTGGAGTGCAGAAAAAAATAAGGAGATTGATAGTCCGGCCTTTCGAGTAGTTAAATGATTGTATTTCTTCTATCTTTTCAATAGAAACGTTTTTCTTTGATAAGTGGTATAGAAATTCGTCTAAATTTCCCCTGTTCACAAGCGCATATGAATGAGGGTTGTTTAAAAGGACTTTTACACCTTCTTCTGGGTTGACTAAAGCAGTGCTACTACCAGTGTAAAAAACCAGACTTGGCTCGTGATAACCTATAGCGACTAGGGGATACTTCCCTCCGCTATGTTCCTCTACAATTTGAGCAACTTGCTTAGATGGAAAAAGCCATTTTAAATCTGGAATTGACCATTGAAGTAATGGAATAATGAAGAGCCCTACCAAAGCTACTGAAACTGAGAGTGAAAGAACATATTTCCGAAGTAAAAATAATGCATAGGCAACGAATAGGAGAAAAACAAACATCAAGCTATTGATAGTGGCCGCAAAATTTAAAACAAAAAAATCTATTTCGCTAAATTTTGCAAATATTAATTCCGGGGTGGCAACAAGTTCTGGGGTCAGTAATTTGGTTTGCTGTAATAAATTAGAAACGAGCAGAAAGCTGAGGCCAACTACAAACCAAATGACACCAATGATTGCCAATTCTATGGCGTTTAACGAAAAAGTTGATTTGTTACCCTGCTGTTTCGGGACATTTGTCATCCAATAAGAAATTATAATTGCAATTGCGGGGTAGAGCGGTAACACGTAGTGTGGAAGCTTCGTAGGGATGATTTCGAGCATCACCCATGTTGGAATAACCCAAGCAAAAAGAAATTTTACGGTATTTGTTTTTCTTGAATTGATGGCAAATTTTAATGCTGGATAAATAAATAAAGAACTTGGCCAAAGCGTAATTAGCGCAAGTAATAAGTAATAGCCAGGAGGAAGGCCATGAGATTCTACGCCGCGCAGTAATTTTGGAAGCAGATCTTGCCCTAGAGAGGATTGCAAAAATTCCCCTGAAGATTGTATCTGGATCGAAATTATCCACGGTAGGCAAATGCATGCTACTAGAGAAAAGCCTGAGAGAGGTTTTAGCTTGAACACCCATTTTACTTCCCGATCGATTATGGAAACGACTAACACGGTTAGGAAAATCACTAAAGGGGTGACTGGACCTTTGATCATAACTCCGAGCCCAATACCTCCCCACAAACATAACCAATTTAGCCAACTTACATAGTTTCTGTAGGTTCTTATCAGGCCGAATTGTGCGATGACCACAGACGCTAGAAGCAATGCGTCACTTTTGGCCATATGGGCCTCGCCAATTAAAAGAGGGGTTGATGCGAGTATTATCGCAGCAATTATTCCACCTGGCGGACGCAAAAAAACGTTGGCTAAGAAGTAAGTTCCAATGACGGCAATTATAGCGGCTAGTAAGGATGGAATTCGGTATGACCAGATTTCTTTTAGTTTAGAAGGCGATAGTAGATTAACGCTAGCTGCCTGAAGCCAATAGGTCGCAGCAGGTTTTTTGTATCTAGGTTCTTCTTGAAAACGAATATCTACAAAATTACCGCTCTCTAACATCTGTTTGCTGGCTTGAGCAAAACGAGCTTCGTCCCGGTCCAAAGCTGGTATCGTGAATAAGCCCGGGAGGTAAAAGAACAAGCAAATCAAGATTATGAGGGCGACATTTTTGAAATGCACTATCTTAAACCTTTGTCGATGTAACTTCAGTTATCACAATAGACTGCCTATCTAAAATTTTACCTAAAACTAGTTTTCAAAAAAATATAATATTCGGGTACGAAAGCGGATGGAAGTGCTTTAGGTAAGTGGCCCTAAGGCTATTCTAAATCTTTTAATTGATTCTTGATTATACTTCTAGCAGGCGCATTCGGGCCCATTTTTTCGAGGAGTTTGGCCCACAGCTTTCTAGCTGAGGAATTATCGCCCTCGGTTTTAGCCAGCAACCCTCCAAAGTAGAGTGACTCCGGGTGCTCAGGTGCTTGTCTACGTATCCTTTCCACGACAACTTTAAATTCTGCTGTCGCGCTAACGTTGGGTGATTCTTCCGGGAAAAGTACTCGTGCCAATTCTAATTGAATATCTATTCTTGTTGGTGCAAGATTTGCTGCCATTATTAAGGCTTGTTTAGATTTCTCGAGCTTACCTAATACTTTGTAGGATCGACTTAAACGAAGCCAGCCGTTGAGGTCATTGGGGTTATCTTTTAGTTTCGCGGCTAAACCCTCAACCATATTATTAATCATTTCTTGACGATCGTTTTTAGATAAGGTTTGAGCAGCACGAATATCTTCCGACGTGGGACCTTGAAAGCCCTCTTCTAATATGGAGGGCTTGGCAGAGTTTACACTGGGTGCGGTGGATTTTTGATTTGCCGCAAGTCTCTGCTTAGGTTCACTTGTTTTAATCCCTAAGACTTTGGTCGCTTGGTCGATGCGTGACGTTAACATTTTGCGCCAGGGTGCATTTTGAGGCGTTTCGTCAAGGAGAGTGGTCCATTTTTGAAGCGCTAGTTCAATTTTTTCCTGTTGATAGTCAGCTAGCCCCAGATAATAACGCACTCTTGGATCTTTAGGGATACTTTTGGATACTATTTTGAATTGCTTCAGTGCCTCCCGTGAAATGCGCCCTTGGGCTGCTAGGACAAGTGCTTCAGCATATGTTGCCCGGAGTTCTAGACTACTTGGAAATATTGATACACCTTGCCTCAGTGAATCAGAGGCTGCCTCATATTGCTTTCTTATCAAAAGGGTTCGTCCCAGTAGTTCCCAGTTTTGAAGGTCGTCAGGATTAACCTTAAGTTTCTCCTGCAGATTTGTGATCATGTTGTCTATTCCGGCGTGTTGCTCGTTCGGTTCTTTTCCCTGGGAGGTGATTTTTTCGACTGTCTTCGGAGTTTGTAGATCTGCTCTTTTTGATAAAGGGACATCTGGATGTCCCGGTGATCCGAAGTTGGCGTAAATTCCAATGGTGACAGAAGGTATTAAAAAAGAAGCAACTAGCGTAAAGATAACATATGTTGTCGGCGTGAATTTCTTGGATTGATTCTGTTGATTAACTTCAACATTTTCCGTTAAAATTCTTCGCTGGATTTCTGTTTTTATCGCGTTCAACTCTTTAGAGTCGACACGTCCAAGCTGAAAGTCCTTATCAACTTCGGAAAGTTGATCCTTGTATACTTTCAGATTGTAATCAACATTAGTTTCCAAAACCTTTTTTTGCCTAAGAAGAGGCCAGATGACCAAAATTACACATATTAATGTTAAAAGGCCCGCAATACCCCAAAATAACATAATTAGGTTTCATCTTTCTGTTCTAAAAGTTTTGAAAGACTTACCCGTTCTTCCTGGCTTAGTGGTTTTTCAGAGGCCCGACGTTTACTTTTTTTCATCACAAGCACAGTCATCAATAAACCAACTATCAAAAATATCAGTGGTCCATACCACAATAAATAGGTTGAGGCTTTGAATGGTGGATTGAGCAAAATAAAGTCGCCATATCTGTCTACTAGAAAATCAAAAATTTCATCGTTAGTGGCTCCTGCTGTGAGTTTCTCGCGTACGAGGGCTCGTAGATCCTTTGCTAAAGTTGCATTACTATCGTCTATAGATTGGTTTTGGCAGACTAAGCACCTAATGTTTTGGCTCAACATGCGAGCGCGTTCTTCCAGTAATGGATCAGCAAGCCTTTCATTCGGCTCTACTGCCATAATTGGTTGAATATAAATTAGGCAGCCAAGCGCAACCAAACTGAATGCTCTAATTCTACTCATCTTTTTTATTTCGCAGTAGTTGAATAATTGGCATCAATTTTTCCTCGAGTACTCTCTCTGTTAAAGGGCCCACGTGCCGGTAACGAACCTTACCTTCTTTATCAATCAGATAGGTTTCTGGGACGCCATAAACCCCCCAATCGATAGCAGCACGACCATCTTTGTCAGCAACGATCTTCTCAAATGGATCACCTAGCTCGTCCAACCAGCGTATTGCAGCCTGAGTTTGGTCTTTATAATTTATACCGAAGAGCCTAACAGTTTTTTCTTCTGAAATCTTCATTAAGATATCGTGTTCAACTCGGCATGGTCCGCACCATGACGAGAAAAAGTTTACAAGAGTCTCGCCTCCTACTAGATCCTCGTGATCGAAACCTGTTTTATTTTTGAACAATGGTGGCAATTTGTTTTCTGGAACATCTTTATCAATTAGCGCAGATGGTAAAAGTTTTGGGTCACTTTTTTTAACTATAGGAATTATAAAGTAAGTAACTACGCCAAAAAAAACGAGGAAGGGCAAAACAAAGATGGTTTTAGCCATGCTCGGCACCAAGCTCGGCTGTTTTGTAATTTCGTACCCTCTTTTCTGGTGCTCCGATGCGAAGCCGCCTATCAGTGAGGGAAATAATCCCGCCAAGTACCATAAGTAAACAACCTAACCATATCCAAGGAATGAGTGGATTATACCAAATACGGAGCACCCATCCTTTGCGTTTATCACCCTCTCCTATTGTTGCATATAAATCTGCCATCACCGTGCTATAGATTGTGGCCTCTGTGGTGAGCATTTGCTGAACCGGATAAAAACGTCTTTCGGGATATAGGTTCGCAATTATCTTAGAACCCTTTGTAACGAGAATATGTGCTCGTTCACTTTCATAATTTGGACCTTTAAGGCGATCAACTTTTTGAAGCTTTAAGTTGAAGCCTGCGATTTCCGTTTGGTCCTTCTCTTTTGCATTAAACACCACTTCGGATCTCCAAGCGCTATCAGCAGAGGCACCACAAACAAAAATAGCTATCCCTAAATGAGCGAGGGTCATCCCATATGCTGATCTTGGAAGACCTCTGGCACGCAAAAGTGAGTTAATTAAAGGAATTCTAAATAATAGGACTCGGTCTGCGAGTTCCTTTAGAGCTCCGCCTCCTAACCACCCCGCAATAGCGAAACCAATTATTGGCGTAAAGGGTTTGTCACTATTTAGTAGCCAGAACAATATCCCAAGACCACCGGAACATATTGCTGCAACCCAAAGTCTTGACATCGCAGATGCTAGATCACCTTGTTTCCAACTAAGCATTGGTCCGATAGCCATCAAAAGTAAAAGGGGGATCATAATTGGTATAAAGGTAGCATTAAAAAACGGCGGGCCAACCGAAACTTTTTGTCCTGTTGTTGCGTCTAAAAAAAGTGGGTACAGGGTACCTAGAAATACAGTGGCAGTAGCAACGGAGAGCAGAAGGTTATTCATTACAAGGCCACCCTCTCTGCTAATTGGCTGAAAAAGACCCCCTAACGCCATTTTTGGTGCCCGAATAGCAAATAGAATAAAGGCTCCTCCTACGAAGAAAGCCAGAATGGCAAGGATAAAAAGGCCTCTTTCCGGATCAACAGCAAAAGCGTGAACGCTCGTTAAAACGCCAGAACGAACTAAAAATGTACCCATTAGGCTTAGCGTAAAGGCAAGAATTGCTAAAAGAATAGTCCAGCTCTTCAATGCATCCCTTTTTTCAACCACTATGGCTGAGTGTAAGAAGGCAGTACCTACCAACCAGGGCATGAAACTCGCATTTTCCACGGGATCCCAATACCACCATCCACCCCATCCTAATTCATAGTAGGCCCACCAACTTCCGAGTGTGATACCGGCTGTAAGTGATGTCCAAGCTAATAGAGCCCATGGGCGTACCCAGCGTGCCCATGCTGGACCAATATTCCCCTCAATGAGTGCCGCAATTGCAAAAGAAAAGGTTATTGAAAAACCAACATAGCCTAAATAGAGCATTGGTGGGTGAAATGCTAACCCCGGATCCTGTAACAATGGGTTTAAATCACGACCGTCTAATGGCGCAGGATTTAAACGCAGAAAGGGGTTGGAAGTAGTTATGACGAATGCGAGAAAAGCAACACCAATTGATCCCTGGACACCAAGCACCCTTGCACGCAGCGTGGGTGGTAAATTCTTGCCAAAGACAGCTACCGTAAAGCCAAAAAGAGCTAGAATTAAAACCCAAAGAACCATTGACCCTTCGTG
>CEPA01173305.1_pt1 | contig 13837 bp, 14 predicted proteins | sample 356241 | NCBI WGS metagenome assembly CEPA01 (sample SAMEA2620542, study PRJEB7988) | marine metagenome | biome: marine biome (ENVO:00000447); feature: surface water layer (ENVO:00002042); material: "saline water (ENVO:00002010), including plankton (ENVO:xxxxxxxx)" | depth 5 m
ATTAATTATGGCAGAATTATTATAGACTAAATAATTGTTTACTATATTGTATTGGTATATTTGGAATTAAATAGATGGGAGATTAAGATGGCTGAAGCATGGATTATTGATGGTTGTAGAACACCAAGGGGAATAGGGAAGCCAGGTAAAGGAGCGCTTGCAGGAATTCATCCTCAACATCTTGGCGCAACTGTATTAAAAGCTCTTGCTGAGAGAAACGATCTTAATACTTCTGAAGTCGATGACATAATATGGGGTACCAGTTCACAAAGGGGTCAGCAAGGTGGTGATTTAGGAAGAATGGCCGCGCTTGATGCAGGTTATGATATCAAAGCTAGTGCCGTTACTTTAGATAGGTTTTGTGGGTCAGGTATAACAAGTGTAAATATTGCTGCAAGCAGTGTTATGTCAGGTATGGAAGATGTAGTTATTGCTGGTGGAACTGAAATGATGTCTACATATGGTCAAGGAGGTAATAATTCTTCTCCTTTTATGGATAGTGGTAATGAGAGATTAAGAAGTGTTCATCCTCAACCTCATCAAGGTGTATGTGCTGATGCTATAGCAACACTTGAGAACATAAATCGTGAAGATGTTGATAAGCTGGCGATGGTAAGCCAAGAGAATGCTGCCAAAGCCATAAAAGGAGGGTTTTTTGATAAATCTCTTATCCCAGTATATAAGGAAGATGGGTCTTTAGCTTTAGATCATGAAGAATTTCCAAGACCTAATACAACACTTGAAGGATTATCTGAATTAAAACCATCATTTGACTCTTTGGCCGATTATCCGCTTGATGAGGCTGGAACTACTTTTAGAAAATTAGTTTTACAGAAATATCCAGATTTGGAAATTAATCATGTTCACCATGCAGGCAATAGCTCTGGAGTCGTTGATGGAGCAGCTGCACTTCTTTTAACATCACCAGAATACGCAAAAGCAAATGGAATGGAACCTCGTGCAAAAGTTAAAGCCATGGCTAATATGGGTGACTCACCGACATTAATGCTTAATGCACCTGTTCCAGCTGCTAGAAAAGTTTTAGATAAAGCTGGTTTATCACTTAGTGACATTGATCTTTTTGAAGTAAATGAAGCTTTTTCTGTAGTTACTGAAAAGTTTATTAGAGATTTAGATGTTGATAGAGATAAAGTAAATGTAAATGGTGGCGCAATGGCTTTGGGACATCCAATTGGTGCAACAGGTTCAATTTTAGTAAATACTATTGTTGATGAGCTTGAAAGAAGAGATGCACAGTTTGGCTTGGTAACTATGTGTGCTGCAGGTGGAATGGCCCCAGCTATAATTATTGAACGAATGTAGAAAACTACATGTCTGAAACTGACCAACGGCCCATTATTGGGCGTAAAGAGCAAATAGGCTTTATTGGTTTATTATTATCTGCTTTTAGCGCTCCTTTCACAATGGCTTTTTTAATTGGTGCTATTGCAGATGAATTTACTAACGCAACACGCGGAGAAATAGGAACAATTGCGACACTTGAATTATTTTCAATTTCGGTTTTATCAATTATTGTTTCAAGAAATATACATCGAATAAATATGAAAATAGTTTTTGTCGTTGGTGTGTTAGTGGTTGCTTTAGGTCACTTAATTACGATTTATTCGCCAAATTTGGAGATTGTATATATAGCAAGAATTATTGCAGGTATTGGTTCAGGCATAATTGTAGCAACTATAATGGCAAATGTTGCAAAAGCTCAAAATGCACAAATGACATTTGCTCTAATTAATTCAGGTGTCGGTGCGGCTGGAGTATTATTGAGCTTGGTTATTCCTAGAGTAATAAGTTATTACGGTATGGATGGCGCATATTTAATTCATTTCATTTTTTCATTATTTGGATTTATGTTTTTGATGCTAATACCATCAAGAAGAAATCCTGACGGTAAAAATAAAAGTGTTAAAATTTATAAGGGTAAATTGGGTTGGATTGCAATGTTTGGTGTTGCATTTGCTTTTTTTGCACATGGAGGTTTATTAACATTTTCAGAAAGAATTGGAGCTGATCTATCAATATCTGTTGTAACCATGGGTAATGTTTTTGCATTTGGAGGTTTATTAACTATTTTTGGTCCATTAATTTCTGGAATAATAGGTGGAAAGTATGGAAGTATGAAGCCAAGTGTTTTGTTTCTGGTTTTAATGATAATCGGTTCATTTTTTGTGGCCAATGCATGGAGCCCTTTAGTATTTTTTATTTTTGTTCCAATATTTGGTTTATTGCCAATCATGTGGACACCTTTTTTTCTTGGTGGAATGGCGAATTTAGACTCAACTGGAAAATTAGCCGCAGCTCATCCTGCCTTTGTAACCATGGGAGGGGCTATTGGTCCTATGGTTATGGGCTATATCTCTGATTATGGTGGTTTTACTTTTGTTGGATGGGTTTCAATGATTGTTATCTTGATAAGTATACCAATGGTTATTGCAGGAACAAATCAAGCAGATAAAGCTACACAAAATATCTAGTCAATTAATGAAATGTTGATATGATTAATTAAAATGAGGTGCAATATGGCGAGAATTAAAAAATTAGAGTTAGATAATTGGGATAAGGAATTAAGAGAAATGACTGCAGCTGATAGTGGTACACCGCTTGAGCAAGGTGTTATGAGGATGTTCGCTCACACTCCTGAGATTTCAAAAGGTTTGACTGCGTTTGCAGGTTCTTTAAAACAAAATAGAACACTTCCAGATAGGTTAGTTGAATTAGTAAGATTAAGAGTTGCTTTTCATAATCAATGTAGAAGTTGTATGGCCATAAGATATAAAGATGGCCAAGAGGACGGAATAACTGAAGATTTAGTATGTTCTCTCGAAAAGCCAATGGAAGCAGAAAATTTGTCAGATGCAGAAAAAGCAGCAATTCATTATGGAGAACTATTCGCTACAAATCATCTAGCAATAAATGATGAGGTTTATGACAATCTTCGTGAGTATTTTAGTGAGTCTGAAATAGTAGAGCTATCAATGACAGTGGCTTTTTTTGTTGGATTTGGAAGACTAGCTGCAAGTTATCATATGGTTGAAGAGCTTCCAGAATCCTTTCAGGCAAGTGAAGAAGAAATATTAACTCCATGGGGAAATGATTCTATTATTGTTAGATAATTTTCGACAGATATAAAAAATGGCAAAAGTAAAAAATATTGAAGATGTAATTGCTGAACAAGCGGTTAGAAAAGCTGCTACTTGTTACTCACGTGGAGTTGATAGATCTGATTTAGAATTATTAAAATCGGCTTTTCATAATGATGCCGAGGTTAAATATGGAAGTTATGATGGTCATTACGAACAATTTTGCCAGAGTGTTATTCAAGGCCAAGCAGGTATGGACTACACAACGCATACAGTAGTTAATGAATATTATGATGTAGATTCTCAAAATAATATAGGTAAGGGAGAAATTTATGTTTTAGCATTTCTATCGATGGCTGGTTCAGAATACTTGGTTGCTGGAAGATATATTGATCACTATGAATGTAGAGATGGTGATTGGCGAATTATCTCACGTCAATATATATATGATTGGAGTAGGACTTCAGAATATAGTGGGTCAGATCCAAATGGATTATTCGAAACTCTTACATATAGGGGTAAGCATACAAAGGATGATCTGTCATATGATATCTTAGGTGAATAAATTATTTTGCAGTCCAGCCGCCATCGACAACATACTCGCTACCAGTAACATAGGACGACTCATCTGAAGCGAGATAAAGCGCACAATTTGCAATGTCCTCAGCTGTACCCATAGAAAGTAAAGGAATTGTCTGAATAATTGCATCAAAATCTCTTCCTCTTTCACTAATTTTTTTTGGATCATTCATATTTGTTGCCATGAAACCTGGGTGAATAGAGTTACAACGTATTTTATTTATTCCATATTCAATCGCAATAGATTTAGTTAGTAATCTCACTCCACCTTTACTTGCATTGTAGGCAGCACATCCTTGTAGACCAACTAAACCAGCAATTGAGGATATGTTTATGATTGATCCAGAATTATTTTTTTTCATTTCAGGTATAACAGCTTTACAGCCTAGAAAAACAGATTTTAAATTTACATTAATTTGCTTATCCCATTGCTCCTCAGAGAAATCTTCGAATGGAGCTATAAGAGCAATACCAGCATTATTTACAAGAATATCAATTTTTCCATATTCAGATATTGTTTTATCAATTGTCTTTTCCCAATCTTTTGAAGAGACAACATCATGCTTAATAAACACTGCTTGGCCGCCTTTATCAATAATCTCAGATACAGTTTTTTCACCACCCTCAATATCTATATCTGTAACAACTATTTTTGCTCCTTCTTCGGCAAATTTATGAATTGTCGAATGTCCGAGTCCTGGATTTGATGCTCCTCCTGTTACTATTGCCACTTTATCAGTTAGTCGTCCCATTTTCTCCCACTACAATCTCATAATAATTTACAATTAGATATCTTAACAATATAAATTTACCTTATTAGTGTTTAAAAAAAAAGGATCAAAAATTATCATGAAAATTTTGAGATTTTTATTATTATTTTTAATACTGAATTTTTCAAATTCATTAACAACTCTTGCAAGTTGGAAAGATGAAGTAAAGGAATTAAATGTTGGTCTCCTTGGAGGTGAAAATGAAGCTGATAGATTAAAAAATAATGAGTGCTGGCGTAAATATTTAGAAAATAAATTGAATATTCCAATTAATTTTTTTCCAGCCAGTGATTATGCCGGAGTTATTCACGGTCTATTGGGTAAAACATTAGATTATGCAAGTATTGGAGCCTCAGGGTATGCTGCTATATATATTGAGCAACCAAATGCAGTTGAACCATTAATTACAATAAGAGAGTTAGATGGCTCAATAGGTTATAAGTCTGCAATGTATGTAAGAAAAGACTCTGGAATATATAGTATTGAGGATATGGAGGGAAAATCTATTGCATGGGCGGACCCTAACTCAACATCAGGTTATTTAGTTCCATTTTTCGAACTAACAAAAAACGGTATTAACCCAAATATATTTTTTGAAAGAACGGGTTTTTCGGGAGGTCATGAACAAGGGGTGATAGCTGTTATTAACAAACAGTATGATGCTGGTGTGACTTGGGTTTCTGGTACAGGTAAAGCCGAGGATGGTTTTGACAGAGGCATGTTAAAAAATATGATGAAAAAAGGTTTGCTTGATATTGATGATTTGCGAGTTATTTGGCAGTCTGAGTTAATTATTAATGGACCACATGTTGTTAGAAAAGATTTACCAGAATCTCTTAAAGAGGAATTAAAACATCATAATATTAGCCTTTATCATGAAGATAAGGTTTGTTTTGAAACTACAACATCTGGGTTGAGTTTAGGATATGTCAGTATTAGTCATGATGATTATAAAAATGTGGTTGAGATGAGAAAATATGTAAAAAATCAAAGAAGAAGATGAGTAAAGAGATAATAGAAAAAATACGCAATAATAATGATCTTAATTTAGCTCTGGATTACGCTCTCAATAAACTAAGAAAAGCGGTAAAAAAAAGAAATGATGACTTACATCTTTTAAATGTTGTTACGATTAGTGACAATAATAAACCGAATTCACGAAATGTTGTATTACGAAATTTTTCACTTGAGGATTTAACTATACGATTTCACACAGATAAAAGATCTTCAAAAATAAAAGATATTGAAAAAAATGAAGCTATTTGTCTTATTGGTTATGACAAAAAAGCCAAACTACAAATAAGAATTGATGCAGATGCACATATCATAAAAGATGAGGAGGTATTACTAGATATTTGGAAGAAAATGTATCCAATGAGTCGTGAATGTTATCGTGTATCAAGATCTCCTGGTGATAAGATTGCTACTTTAAGTGATATAAAATTTGCTGATGATGACGAAAGTAATTTAGTTGGGTTTGACAACTTTACGGCAGTACAATGTGATATAAAATCAGTAGAAATTTTGTATTTAAGCCACAAAGCTCATATACGTGCAAAATACCTTAATACTGACGGAATTTTAAATGGTGAGTGGATTATTCCATAAAATTTATGACTATCAATTATAGTTATGGAAATGATATTATTGTAACAACATCATCTGAGACTTACAGAGGTTTAAATGGTGATGATATTTATATTATTTCAAAAGGTTTAGTCCCAAATTCAGATATTAATATTATTGATACTAGTGGAAAAAACATTATTCAATTCGTTGACACAATTAATATAATAGAAACAAAAATTTCCAATGATGCTTTACAGATAACACTTACCAATAATTCAAAAATAACAATTAATGAAGCAAATTCATTTCAATTTGAATTAAGTGGAAATGTTACAAGTGGTAAAAAGGGTATTATTTATAGCTTTGATCAGTTAACCAATCTTTTTACTCAAAAAAAAAATATTACAGAGGACATAATTTTACTAAAAAACAATTATCTTATCAAAGCGGGTAATCTAATACTCAATGAAAATATCTTTAGTTGGAATATAACAAGCCCTGAAACAGTTGGTGTTGAGTCATCAAAAGTTCAAAAACTATTTGATTATATAAAAGACCCATCACTGAATACTCAAGCGGCAATATTAATTCAAAGTAACAATATTATTGCCGAGTATTATGCAGATGGCTATGATGAAAGCGATCTTGTAACAGCTTGGTCAGTAGCAAAAAGTTTTTCATCAACAATAATCGGAATTGCAATTGATGAAGGCTATATAGGTTCGGTGGATGACTCCATCGCCATTTATCTTCCTGAGTGGGATAAGAAGCCTCAAGAAAATATAAGTTTAAAATATCTTTTGAGTATGCGATCTGGAATGGATGATCATTCTGGTCTTGGTGTGTATTTCCAAAGTGACATGATTAGCTATTCTCTTGATCGTGAAATATCAAGAAAACCAGGCAAGGCATTTAGTTACTCTAATGAGGACTCAATGTTGCTTAGCAAAATTATAGAAAATGCTACAGGATTAAATTTTCAAGAATATGCTGATACAAAACTTTTTAACAAACTAAACATTGATGAGATATGGTGGACAGATCAGACAGGTAATACCTTGTCATATGCTGGTTTAGATATGACAGCTAGAGATTTTGCGAAGTTTAGCTTAATGATAGCGCAAGATGGTATATGGCAAGGTGAACAAATTGTTTCAGAAACTTGGATCAAAGAAGCAACTAGCGAATTTGATAATCTTGCCTCGTATGGATACCAATGGTGGACCTCAACAATTTCTGATAGTGGTTGGGGTAATGCCAGAGATGTTGACTACCCATTTTTTTCTGCTCTTGGTTTGGATGGTCAATATCTTTACATATGGCCCGAAACTGATCTTGCATTGGTTAGATTCACTAAATATAAACATCAAGGTAACACAACATCTTCAATAGTTGATTTTGGTAATGGTACTTACCATGGAACCCAAACAGGAAATATGGTAATTTCTGAGCTAGAGGATTTGTTTTATGCTGTTGGAAATAATTTAGAGGATCAAATTGCTCCTACATATTCTGAATTCGGATAAATAATGATTAATATTGAAGAATATTCAAAAAAAATGAAGAGTGCTCAATTATTTCAGGGTATGGGATTTAATAGAATATTAGAATTTAACGATAATATTGTTCGTTTTGAGTTTCTCGTTGAGCGTCGACATTGTCATTCAGGAAATATTGCACAGGGCGGATATGTTACAGGTTGGATTGATACTACTATGGCGCATTTAGCAATGGCTTCATCAGATTTTACCATAAACCCATTGACATTGGAGCTAAAGGTAAGCTTTTTTAAGCCTGCTCATCCAGGAATTGTAACTACAGCGGCACAAATTATCAAAATGGGTAAATCGACTGCTTTTATTGAAGGTAGTCTTTATGATAATGAGGGGAATATTCTAGCCAAAGGATCATCCTCAAATAGATTAATACCGAGTGAGAAATTTTCAGAGAGGTTCTAAAATAAAATGCAAAAAATAAATTTGATATTTTTTTTATTTCTTTTTTTATCACCTTTAGTTAATAGTAAAGTCATGGAAAATCCATTTTTTAAAGAATACGAAACAAATTTTAAGATACCGCCGTTCTCGCAGATTAAAGAAGAGCACTTTATGCCGGCATTCGTAAAAGGTATGGAAGAACATAATGCAGAAATTGATAGTATTATTAAAAATACAAATGAACCTTCCTTTGATAATGTAATTGCAGCCATGGAGAGGTCTGGTTCCCTTTTAAGTAGGGTCAGTGCTGTATTTTTTAATTTATCAGGTTCAACAACTAATCCTGAAATCCAAGCTATAGAAAAAGAAATATCTCCAAAACTTTCTGGTCATTATGACTTAATTAGTCTTAATCCTGAAATTTTTAAAAAAGTAAGAGTCTTGTGGGAACGCATAGATGATCTCGAGCTATCATCAGAGGAAAGAAAAATTTTGGAAGAAACATATAAAAGGTTTGTTAGAAGTGGAGCACTTTTAGAAGGATCAGATAAGAAAAGATATGCTGAGATAAATCAAGAAATTACCAAATTATCTGTTCAATTTTCACAAAACCTTTTAGCAGAAACTAATGATTTTGAACTTATATTAAATAAAAATGATCTATCTGGCCTTACTGAAGATGTCATTGAATTATCAAGGCAAGAAGCAGAAAATAAATACGATAGTACCAATGATATTAAGTATAAAGACAAATATGTCTTTACAGTCCAAAGAAGCAGCATGTATCCTTTTTTAACACATTCATCACGACGAGATCTTAGAGAAAAATTATACAAAGGTTATATTCAAAGAGGTGATAACAATAATAAATATGATAATAAAGCAATAACTTCAAAGATCGCTTCTTTAAGAGTTGAAAAAGCTAATATTTTAGGGTTTGAATCTCATGCTCATTATGTACTTGATAATACAATGGCAAAAACCCCAGAAGCAGTTTATGGGCTGCTTAACCAGCTTTGGGCTCCTGCATTAGAACGAGCTAAGAATGAATTAAAAGAAATGCAAATTCTTGCTAATGAAGAAGGTAATAATTTTAAGCTTGCTTCATGGGATTGGTGGCATTATGCGGAGAAAGTTCGTAAAGATAAATATGATATCGATGAGGAAGAAGTAAAAGATTACTTCACTTTAGAAAATACAATAGATGGTATTTTTAAAACTGCTAATAAATTATTTGGCTTAACATTTGAAGAGCAATTCAATATTGATCTTTATCATCCCGATGCGCGTGTTTGGGAGGTAAAAGATAAAGATGGATCTCATGTAGGTTTGTATATAGGTGATTATTATACACGCTCAAATAAAAGGGGTGGCGCTTGGATGAGCGCTTTCAAAGGTCAATCAAATTTTGACGGAAAAGAAAGACCAATAATTGTAAATGTATGTAATTTTCCACCACCTTCTAAAAATAAACCTTCACTTCTTAGTTTTGAGCATGTGACAACACTATTTCATGAATTTGGTCATGGCTTACATGGTTTATTAACAAATACGAATTACAAAAGTTTATCAGGTACAGCTGTATCCAGAGATTTTGTTGAGTTCCCATCACAAGTTATTGAGCACTGGGCAAGTGAACCAGAATTACTTAAATCATATGCCAAACATTACGAAACTGGCGAAGTAATTAGTGATGAACTCATTGAGAAAATGCAAAAAGCAAGCAAATTTAATCAAGGATTTGCCAATACGGAATACCTTGCAGCCTCCTTCTTAGATATGGATTGGCACACACTGACAACTACTGAACTACAAGATACAAATTCTTTTGAAAATAACTCATTAAAAAAAATTGGATTAATAGATGAAATTGTTTCTCGTTATAGGACAACCTATTTTCAACACATATTTACACACTCTTACTCAGCTGGATATTACAGTTATATCTGGGCTGCGGTGCTAGACTCCGATGCTTTTGCTGCTTTTAAAGATACAGGTGATGTTTTTAATGAGGACTTAGCAAATAAATATCGAGAATTTATTCTTGAAAAAGGTGGTACGGAAGATCCGATGGAACTTTATCGATTATTTAGAGGAGATGACCCTGATATATCAGCTCTATTGCAAGATAGGGGTTTGAACTAATTTTCATACAATTAGATTAATATGACTTATATAGTAGAAACACTTAAATCATCTTGTCTTTTAGTTCTTTGTTTAATTGTATCAAGGTTTATAGGTTTTCCAGCTAATTTCACACCAATATTAGCTTGTGCAGTTTTCTTACCCTTCATGACTAATAATAAATATATTCAGATGTTTTTACCCGTAAGTATAATGATAATAACTGATCCATTTCTTGGATTATACTCTGCAATGCCAGTTGTATATTTGTGTGTCATTGTAGCAAGTATAATTTCATCACTATTTAAAATTTATAATTACAAAAAAATGATTTTTGCAGCCTTTGCCAGTGTTGTTATTTGGCATTTAATCGTTAACTTTTCTGTATGGGCAACAGGTTTACAAACATTGCCATTAAGTGCGGTATATATAGCTGCAATTCCTTTTGATTTTAGATTATTAGTCAGCACAATAGTTTTTTCTAGTCTATTTTATGTATTTCGATCTGTATTTCTAGGATGGTACAGCCGCCTAGATTCGAACTAGGGACCTCCTGATCCACAATCAGGCGCTCTAACCAACTGAGCTACGGCTGCATAAAAATTTTATTATCATATTAGTTTAGAATTAGAAAGCTATCTTTAATATTGTTACTATTAAGTTTTTTTAGTTATTCTTTAGTGCATATGACATCTAAAAGTACGCCATTGGGAGAACCAGCTTTTGCATACATCCACAAGTTATCACTCTTTTCAGAAAGCTCTAATTCTATACCATCACCCATTAAACCTGAATAACCAAAGATACGAACCGCTCTAGCTCGCATATTTTTGCAGTCGATTTCAAAATACATACTTAAAGATTTAAAATCTGTCCCTTGTGTTGATGTGTCTTGCATTGTAATTACATATTTTAAATCATTTTGTTGAAAAAGACTTTTTACATCCACATAATATTTGATTCCTACATCCGTTTCGGCATAGAGCTGCCAATTGGGTACATATATTTGTGCTTTTATATCAAAATTTAAAAAGAAAATTAAAACAAATAATATTTTTTTCATTATTTAATAACCTTGGCACATGATTTACATTTTAATCTAATATATATAAATTTCAGTCATGAATAAAAAATATTTTGGTGTACATAGAGAGGGCTGGAAATTTTTTCTTATTTTCTCTTTGCTCTCTTTTTTTAGCTTAACTATTTCTATAGTTTTGTTCTTATTATTCATAATATTTTCTTTTTTCACCTTATGGTTTTTTCGTGATCCTGAACGAGCTTCTGAGAATAATGATGATCAGTTATTAAGTGCTGCTGATGGTAAAATTTGTTTTATAGGAGAAGCAATTCCACCAAGAGAAACTAACATTAGCAGCAAAATGAAAAAGGTGAGTATTTTTATGAATGTTTTTAATGTACATATTAATAGAAGCCCAGTTAATGGTGATGTTGAAAAAATAATATATAAAAATGGAAAATTCTTTAATGCTAGCCTTGATAAAGCTAGTAATTATAATGAAAGAAATTCATTTATTATCAATGCCAATGGCGATCAAATTATCGTGGTTCAAATTGCAGGACTAATTGCAAGGAGAATATTAGGTTTTATTTCTGAGGGACACAAAATTAGTAAAGGAGATAGAATTGGACTTATACGTTTTGGCTCAAGGGTGGATATATATCTTCCTAATAATTATGAAATTGTAATAGAAAAAAATGATAATGTAGTCGCTGGTGAAACCATAATCGCTATAAAATAAGTCATGAAAAAAATAACAAGAATAGATTTTAAATCCCAAATCCCAAATTTAATTACTCTTGCGGGCTTATCATTTGGATTAAGTTCAATAAGATTCTCATTAGATTATAATTTTGAAGTCAGTGTAATATGTTTACTTTTGGCCTCTGCATGTGATGCATTAGATGGTTTCTTTTCCAGAATACTAAAAAGTGAGTCTGAATTAGGTGCAGAGCTTGATTCATTGTCAGACTTTCTCTCTTTTGCTGTCGCTCCATGTATTTTAATATATATGAGTCTTATTAACCAAAATGAAGTAATCGGGTCCATAGCGTTACTTTTATTTGTTGTTTTTTCCTGTATAAGGCTTGCAGTTTTTAATTTGAACAAAGATAACATAGAGAATGATAGTCAATTTTTTAATGGTGTCCCAACTCCAGCAGGGTGTGGATTACTAATTTTACCACTGGTTCAAAGCTTTCTTGGTTTTGATTGGGCTTCAAAAAATGAGATTCTCTTATCAATTTACATAATATTTATAGGTTTTCTCTTAATAAGTAATTTACCGACTTATTCCTCAAAACAAATCAAAATTAAATTAAATAGAAAAAATTATCTATATTTTTCACTACTATTTTTCTTAATCTACTTATCATTGATAAATTTTTTATGGATAGCAATTAATATTATGGGCATTATATATTTAATCAGTATTCCTATTGCAATATGGTCATATAATAAAAAAAATTAATTTTTTTTAAAAAAAAGTTCTTTCTTATTAGTTATTATATTCCTATTCTAAATTTTTCGTAATGAATTTTCTATGTCTAGAGTTGCTCTAAAACAAAAGTTTATTGGTTGGCGCATGATAATTGGCGCAAATCTTGTTGATTTTTTTTCAGCTGGTCTTGCCTTTTATGCCTACGCAGTATTTTTTAGCTTTATTCAAGACGAATTCTCAGCAAGTCGTTTTCTTGTATCACTAACAGTGTCTGTAACTATTTTAGCGGCTGGAATCTATTCGCCTTTATTAGGTTATGTTCTTGATAAATTTCCTATAAAGAGAGTTTTGACTGCAGGGGCGATAATTTTCGGAGTAGGTTTTATTTTACTTTCCTTTACGCAAAGCTTTTTTCAATTTTTGCTAGTTTATGGTCTTGTAATTGCAATGGGAATGGTGATTTTTGGAAATTTAAGTACCTCTAAATTAATTGCAAATTGGTTTAATGATAAAATAGGAACAGCACTAGGTTATGCTTCAATTGGCTTATCTTTTTCAGGAGTTATAATACCACCAGTAGCAGTATTTCTAATCTCAACTTTTTCTTGGCGAGGTGCATATTTAATTTTTGGTTTATTTGTTCTTATTTTCTGTTCAACAGCTTCAAATAGATTCTTTATTGATAAACCATCCGATGTAAATCAATTTCCTGATGGAAAAGAAATTGATAATGGTCATAAAAAAACAAATACATCAAAAATACTATCTTTTGGAGATATTTTTTCAAATAGTATATTTTGGATTTTAACAGTAATTTTTACACTTCAGTTAACAGCCAATCTTGGTGTTTATACACATATACCAATATTTTCTCAAGATTTAGGATTTAATCCATTACAAGCCTCTTGGATTTACTCTGTAGCAGCTTTTCATGCCGCCCTCGGTAAAATAGTTTTTGGTAAATTATTAGATGGTTTGGGTGCAAAAAAAACAATTTTAATTTCTTTATTGCTTCATGGCCTAGGAATAGCAATATTAATTTTTACAAATAATTTATTTATGCTTTTACTTGCTGTAATGACAATGGGTCTAGGTTTGGGTGGAACAATACCTTTGATGAATTCAACATTTGCAATAGCTTTCGGTAATACTAATTTTGGTAAAGCAAGAGGTTTAGTAGGGCCTTTCATGGTTCCAATGCAAATTACAGCTGCACCGCTATCCGGCTGGCTTTATGATACTTATGGTAATTATACTTTGGCATTTTCTATAAATGTGTTTCTATGTATTATGGCAGG
>CEPA01172352.1_pt1 | contig 13817 bp, 10 predicted proteins | sample 356241 | NCBI WGS metagenome assembly CEPA01 (sample SAMEA2620542, study PRJEB7988) | marine metagenome | biome: marine biome (ENVO:00000447); feature: surface water layer (ENVO:00002042); material: "saline water (ENVO:00002010), including plankton (ENVO:xxxxxxxx)" | depth 5 m
TAAAATAAGTTCGTGGCCTTTTTTCCCTGTAATGTTAATTCCGCTGGGATCAGAGAATCTAATTTTAACCACTGCATTTTCGTTGATATGGTCTCCACTTCTTAAATTACGCCCAGTATCAGTTTCATAGGTGATTATGGGCCCTTCAACATCCATTGAGGGTGGACCAGGCTTAAGGAAAATGCTAGTAACTGATCCCAGATAATGTTCTTGATTGTTGCCTATGAAATTAAATCGAATTTTTGCAGTATTTTTGGAAAAGGATATGTCTTTTGGCACGCGAAATTGAGATTCAATTAGGGCATTTTTAAAAGCAAATTTACCCTTAAATAAGTTAGCGCCTTGTTCAAAAAATGCTATGCTTTCTTCTCGAGATCCATAAAAAAAGCTCACAACTTTTTCGATATCAGCGTCTTGCAAAACAAAACTGCCTGATCCACTTTCAGTAGGGCTATTTATTGACAATTTTCCCGTTTCAAGAGTGGAAATCGTGTCCGGAACAACAAAAGCATCACTAATAACATTTGGTGATAAAGCTAGCTTCATTGCTGGATCTCCAAAAAGATGAAAAAGCTCTCCCTCGCTGCCACCATTTTTAACGGACTGAAGAATTGAACCCAGCTCTATTGAAGAAGACTTATCATTTTCAAAAATTTTATTAAACAATCTGATTAGAAATTGAATGTTTCCTGTTACACTAATTCCTCGAGTCGTGCTAATTACTGCAGCTGCTCCATTCATGGGCGTTCGGATTAGTTCTTCAGCAAAAGATTCATTATTGATATCATCAAAATGACCCCAATTACATGTCCCTGCAATCCAAACTGGAAGCTTCATGTTAGTTCTTATTGATTCCAGATCATTTCTAGTTTCATTTAATATGAGTAATTTTTCCTGGGCCCATTGTCTTGAATTCCCATGTCCAATATAATTTATAACAGCTGTCCCTTCTTCCAGAATGTCGAACAATCTTTGAGTTGCGTTGGGCTTTGTAACACCAAAGGGAGTTCCATCATTTGATTCTGGAAAATCAACTAGATATAATTTTTCAAGTTCTATGTAATCTGGAACAATTTTTGATAATTTTTCTGAATTAAGGGTATGACTTTTTCCTGTGGAGAGTTCAAAAGCCTCTTTTTCCGGTCGCATTGGATCATCTGCTACTAATGTAATTTTTTGTGTCCATAGCCCTGAAGGAATATTGGATTCAAACTCAACAATTTTTTCACTGAAATTTCTTACCTCTTCTTCATTCCTTGCAGGAAATCTTCCAGAGGCCATTTCAGGAATTTTACCATTAAATGAAACCAATCTATCATCTGATGAATATGTGTTTAATTTACCAACTTGGATAGTAGGAATAATAAGCTTTGATTCTCCTGTTATATTTCGATAGTCATAATCAGCATCACCCAAAAATAAAACAGTCAGCGGTGAGGTAGACCATGAGGTTTGCGTCCAATTTAAAAAATACCGTATGGCAATAGGGTCTTTGTTTCCACCAGAAAATTCATCATATATATCCTCTAGTGAGGCAAAAAAAGACTTATCCCGGTGATTGATGAGTTGACTTACACTATTTTTAAAAATATTTGGACCTATTATTAGATGTTTTGCTTCATTGTTTGTCGATCGAAGATTATCCCATTTTTTGTTTCCAACAAAAACCAGATCAGTAATTTTTTCTATTTCTGAAGATTTAAAAACATAAAATCTTTGTACTGTATCAGGGGGAATTGACACTCTAATATAAGTGTCATCGAAAGAGAGAAAAGGAACGTTAGCTGGTTGAAAGTCTTTTGAAATATTCCAAATTATAAGATCTTTTCCTGAAATCTTGTATGTGATGTCACTTGATTGTATTGTTGAAAAGAATTCAAAAGGCCCATCATAAACCAATTTTCGCTTGTAAGAAAGAGTTATAAAATCAAAAAGGGGCTCCGAGTTTATGCTTTCCGATTCATTTGTAAAAATAAACTTGTTTGAACCTTCCTCAACTAACTCTGTTGGAATTGTAAATTTTGAACCTTTAGTTCCAATATTTGACCAATCAATACTTGATAAATTTGCTCCATCTTTTGAAACTCTTATTTTATGAGGAGTATTTTTATATCTGGTTGATAGTTTTTCGTTACCAATCATTCCAAAATTTGCGCTTGCAGAAGCACTTGGAAACGGATGATCTAAAACTATTTCCTCAGTGTGAGTTGCACCATAAGAAATTATTTGGTTCCCCCAGGCAAGGCCTGACTCTTGTGGATTAGTTTTATCAATCTCATTATGTTTAAAAGCTAATCCAAAATTTGATTCTAAGGGCCCATCTTCAACGATGTCATTCGTTGTGACTCTTTTGCCTCTTATCGAAGAGTCATCAGGAATTAAAAGCCAGTATTCGCTTTTTGTAAAATAAAGATTTTGGTGCCATTTTACATTATTAATTTGAACGTCAAATCCACTGGGTCCTTTTGCGTAAAAGAAAATATAATCTTCATTTGACAAGTTTCCATCTGACTCCCCAATAATTGTTAAGGGCACTTCAACGAGATTAATTGGAACCGATGTTTCGCCAACAATCTCTTGAGTAAGTTCGTAAGTCTTATCTCTTCCAAAAGATTCACTCGTAAAAAGCATAATGCTTCTTGGGTCCAAATTTACATTCTCTCCAAATTCGCTGAGTTTAGAGTTTATTAATGCACCATCAATACGGTAAACGTTATCATTAAAGATAGAAAACTTAAACCATTTGCCATTTGGGGTATTACTTTGGGCATATTTTTTAAAGGTCTTTGGCAGTATCCAGTTTTTAGCAATATCCCAATTGATTATTTTTGGCTTTAAAAGAAATTTATGATGTTCTCTAATATTTGATCTTAAGCCGTTATGCGAATCAAAGATTATTTTAATTATAATATGCTTAAAATATGTTTGTCTTTTAGTTGAAGGATTTATTGTCAGAGTTGCAGTATTTAAATCATTAACTCTTTGGCTATACGTCCAGCCAGTTTTTTGATTTGATTGAAGCAATTTAAAACTGTGCGACTCTTCTTGAAATTCTTCAATTTCTATTTGTGGCAAATTATCTGATGGCAAGCCAATCAAAACATCAAATGGTTGTATATCCTGTGGAGATTCTAGGTTAATTTTTATATCGATAACTAGTTCAGATGGGGAGGAGCTCAAAATTTGATAGCTTTGCTGACAAAAAAGGTTTTGATTCAGTTGCAAAATCGTAAGCGCAAAAAAGATAAGATAGTTATTATTTTTTAATTGCATCAGAAGAAATTGAAAAGTTTTTTTGATTTTTTACATAAAATAATGATATAAACTTCTTATAAAATTGAATTGAACGTTTAGGGTTTGTAAATTAGTTAGTTCATTTTGTTTTTTTTCAAACTCTTTCTCATCAAGGTATTCTTCAATGTATGACATTGATATAATTAAAAGTCTTTACAATTTACTACCTGAGCAAGTTTCATATATCAAGAAAAAGCTTGGTCGTCCCCTTACCTTATCTGAAAAAATTTTATTTTGCCACATTGATTCAAATGATTTTAATGACAATTTGATTAGAGGTGAGTCCTATGTTGATTTTTCGCCTGATAGAGTTGCAATGCAGGATGCTACGGCTCAAATGGCCCTCCTTCAATTTATGATGGCAGGAAAAGATAGAGTTGCTGTACCCTCAACAGTGCATTGCGATCATCTCATTCAAGCTAAAATTGATGCGTCTGTTGATTTAGACACTGCTCTTGATTCTAACGATGAAGTATACAAATTTCTTGAGTCGGTCTCAAATAAGTATGGTATTGGATTTTGGAAGCCAGGAGCTGGAATAATTCATCAAGTTCTTTTAGAAAATTATGCGTTTCCTGGTGGTCTGATGATAGGTACTGATAGTCACACTGTCAATGCAGGTGGACTAGGTATGGTTGCTATTGGTGTTGGAGGAGCGGATGCTGTTGATGTTATGGCTGGCATGCAATGGGAACTTAAGCTTCCAAAATTAATTGGTGTCAAGCTTTCTGGTGAATTAGAAGGGTGGGCCTCTGCTAAAGATGTTATTTTGAAGCTTGCGGGGTTGCTTAGTGTAAAAGGCGGTACAGGATCAATAGTAGAATATTTTGGTGATGGCGCAGAATCTCTATCCTGTACAGGAAAGGGCACAATTTGCAATATGGGAGCTGAAATAGGAGCGACAACCTCGATTTTTAGTTATGATAAAAAAATGGAAGAATATTTGAATGCCACAGGAAGACAAGAAGTTTCAAAATCAGCAAATGAAATAAAAGAATTTCTAACCATTGATGAGGAAGTTATTGAAAACCCAAAAGACTTCTTCGATGAAGTAATTGAAATAAACCTTTCAGACTTAGAGCCATTATTAAACGGTCCTTTTTCTCCGGATATATCTACACCAATTTCAAAAATGGCTATAGTCGCAAAAGAGAATGACTGGCCTTTAAACGTTGACGTTGGTCTAATAGGTTCATGTACTAATTCATCATACGAGGATATATCGCGCTCAGCCTCGATTGCAAAACAAGCAATAAAAAAAGGTCTCAAAACAAATGCTGAATTCACTATCACACCAGGATCTGAACAGGTTCGTCAAACAATTGAAAGAGATGGTTTCATTGATAATTTTAATGAGCTAGGGGCAAAGGTGTTTGCAAATGCATGCGGACCATGTATTGGCCAATGGTCGAGAGAGGGATCTGAAAAAGAAGAAAAAAATACCATTGTTCATTCTTTCAACAGAAATTTTGCGAAAAGAGCTGACGGAAATCCCAACACTCACGCCTTTGTAGGATCCCCTGAATTAGTTACCGCTTTAGCAATAGCTGGAAACTTGTCTTTTGATCCCCAAGTAGATACTTTGCTCAACGACAGTGGTTTTGAAGTAAAATTAGATCCTCCTAATGGTAACGAATTGCCAAAAAATGGATTTAGCGTTGACAATTCAGGATATCAAGCTCCGACAAAAAATGGTGCAAAAGTTGAAGTAATTGTTGACGAAAATTCTGAAAGACTCCAATTGCTTGAACCTTTTTCTCCATGGGGCAAAAGAAATATAAATGGAGCTAGATTGCTTATCAAAGCAAAAGGTAAATGCACAACCGATCACATTTCTATGGCTGGGCCATGGCTAAAGTATAGAGGGCACCTTGACAATATTTCTGAAAATATGCTCATAGGAGCAACTAATTTTTTCAACAACAAAGTGAATGAAGTCAAAAATCATTTAAACAATACCTATGATACAGTACCTAGCGTTCAAAGAGATTATAAATTTAATAATGTCCCGTCAATTGTTGTTGGAGATGAGAACTATGGGGAAGGATCCTCGCGCGAACATGCCGCTATGGAACCCAGGTTTCTTGGAGTTTTAGCAGTTATTGTAAAATCTTTTGCAAGAATTCATGAAACAAATCTCAAAAAACAAGGAATGCTCGCTCTTACATTTCGCAATAAAAATGATTACGATTTAATACAAGAAGATGACGTGTTTGATTTTGTAAATTTAGAAAATTTTCAGGAAAATAAACCCCTCAAAATTTTAACCACTCATAGTGATAATTCTTCAGACATTATTATTTGTGATCATACATACAATAGCAGTCAAATTGATTGGTTTGTGGCTGGTTCTGCGCTCAATTTAATACGTTCTCAACAATAGCTCCCATTTTTGAAAGTTATAATTACAGATCCAATTTCACCGTCAGGAGTCTCTCTTCTTACTAAAGCAGGTTTTGATGTTTTACAATTACATAATTCTTCGGAAAATGAAATAAAAAAAGCCTCTGTCGATGCTGACGGTTGGATAGTTCGAAGTGGAACAAAGATTAATGAAAAAATGATTCAAGCTGCAAAAAAATTAAAAGCCATTGGAAGAGCTGGGGTAGGGGTTGACAACATCGACATTGATGAAGCTACAAGAAAAGGTGTCATTGTAATGAATACTCCTGATGTAAACACAATATCGGCTGCGGAGCACTCTGTTGCTATGATGCTTGCTTTATCAAGAAATATTGCTATTGGAGACAGTGAGGTTAAGCGCAAAGTTTGGAAAAGGCACCTGCTCATCGGTTCAGAGCTTAGGGGTAAAGTATTAGGTCTGGTTGGTATGGGCAAAATAGGAAGGGAGGTTATGTCTCGTTGTATTTCATTTGGAATGAATATTTTAGGCTATGATCCGTATGTGAATAAGGAAATGTTTAAAGAAAAAGAGGTAAAAATTGTTGACCTCGATCAACTTACTAAAATGTCCGACTTTATATCAATTCATGTTCCCCTGAATGAAGATACAAAAGACCTTTTTGATTTAAAAAGATTAAAAAAGATGAAAAAGACTGCGAGGATAGTAAATGTTTCTCGAGGAGGAATTATTAATGAAGAAGATTTATCCAAAGCTTTAAAAGATGGGCTTATTAATGGAGCAGCAATTGATGTTTTTACTAAAGAGCCGATTCATGAAAATAATCCATTAATTGACTCACCTAACATTTTACTCACACCTCATTTAGGAGCTTCAACTGAGGAAGCTAAAGAGGGAGTGAGTGTCTCAATATGTCAGCAAATGAAAAACTACCTTATTGATGAGAAGCTCGACAATGCTATTAATATACCTTTTTCTGATTTATCTTCATTAAAAGATTTACAGCCAAGCTTGGATCTTTCTGAAACAATTGGCAGGATTCAAAGCCAGCTCAATAAAGGCGTAATAAAAAAAATTCAAGTTGAGTGCTCAGGTACTTTAAGAGATTCAAAGCCAGTTGCTCTAGCCTTTCTAAAAGGTTTTTTATCATCTAGAATACCAGAAAGGGTTAATTATATTAATTCTGAGTCTTTAGCAGTCGACTTAGGAATTAAGATTGAGCATAGCTATACAAACGATAGTGGCGCGTATACAAATCTTATCAGAACAAGAGTTTCAGGAGTTGAGAAGCCAACAAGAATTGCTGGTTCAATTTTTGATCAAAACAAGCCAAGACTTGTCAATATTCTTGGTTTTGATATTGACGTAGAGCCGTTCGGTTGTATGTTGTTTGCAATAAATAATGATGTTCCTGGTGTCATTGGAAAGGTAGGCTCAATACTTGGTGAGTCAAAAATTAATATTGGAGGATATATTTTGAGTCGAATTGAAGATAATCAAGCTTTTTCTGTCATTCGAGTTGATAATTTTGTATCCGAAAAAACCATTAAGAGACTTGAAAAAATTTCTGAAATCACTTCACTAAAGCAGCTTTCATGCAATGCATAACAACTTAACTCCAGTTAAGATTGCTGGTGGAGGTATTGCAGGTCTTGCAGCCGCTATGTATTTGCGAAAAAAAAATTTTAAAGTAGTGGTTTATGAAAAAGAAAGTAAAATTGGTAATAGTCGGCATGGTGACTTTGAAGGTATTGAGAACTGGATCTTTAGCAATAGCATTCAAAATCTCTTTAATGTTATTGGTTTCTCTCAAAATCAAATTTCACTCACTCCTGTTAAAAAGTTTTTAGTTCATAGTGCAAATGACAAACCCTTAAAAATAAAAAGTGAATCCCACTTTTTTAATCTTGTATCTCGAGGAAGCAAATCAAACGACCTTGATTCTCAGCTGTATGAACAATGTTTAAGCGCTGGCGTACAATTTAAGTTTGGTAAAAAAGCTCCTTCTGACAGCAGCATTATTGCCACTGGTACCAGAAAAGCATCGGCATATATTTATGGAATGAACTTCAAAACAAAATCAGATAATCAAATTCATTTATTTTTGGGTAGAAGGTTTGCACCAAAAGGATATGCTTATTTAATTATTCAAAATGGAAAAGGTACCATTGCGACAGCTTTTAAAAAAAATCATGAATCAAACCAGGATTTATTAAAGAACTGCATGGACGAATTGAGAAAATTAGATATTGATATTTATAAATCTAAAGCCTTTGGAAGTCGTGGAAGTTTCATTCTTCCTTTAGGATTCAAAAACAAGCCACCATTTTTGATTGGGGAAGCTGGTGGATTTCAAGATTATCTATTTGGCTTTGGGATGAAAATATCGATGATTTCAGGTTTGGCTGCTGGGATGTATTTAGCCGGAAAAAAATCACATTCTAAAAGTCTGTTTTCAGATTTAAACAAAAAGAGAAAAATTTCATTTATAAATCGCATCCTCTATGAACGCCTTAATGATAGGCAAATGCATGTCTTCGCAAAAAAATTTTCAACATCAGACGATCCATTGAAACTGCTTTCTAGTGCCTATCAATGGAAATTTAAAACTCTATTGAGATGGATAAATTTTAAAAATAAATATGAAGTACGTACTACTTAGAAGTATTCAAATTCTTTCTTTAATGATTGTGTTTTCCGGTCTAATTAAAGGAATAAGTGAAAATAATGTTTCATTAGAGATCAATGCCTTAATTATTGGAACCGGTTTATTTTATTTTGCAAATTTGTTGCTGAATAAAAACTAATTTTTAAATTCTAATGTATAAAATGAGAAAATAATGTCAAAAATATGGGATGATCTAAAATCTAACGTTAAGGATTGGAGCAATGCTGCTGTTGAGAAAGCTGAAGAGGTAAGTAAGGTAGCTGTAGCCAAAACCGAAGAATTAACAAAATTGAGCAAAATTAAGCTTGCAATCCACCAACTGCAGAGAGATAAAGGTAAAGAATTTTTATTACTAGGAAAGTTGGCCTATAATCACTCTAAAGAGGCAAATATGTCCAATTTCACTGGAAATACTGAGTTTTTTGCTCATATTGAAAAAATAGACTCTTTAAGCGAAAAAATTCTTGAAAAAGAGAAAGAGATTGAAACAATTAAATCTGAAACTGTGAGCTCTGAGGATAATTTAAGCGTCACAAATTCTAATGAGGAAGAAAGCTACGAAGAAGAATCAAGCCAAGATGTATTGGACATTGAAGAAATTAAACTCCCAGGAGACGACAAATAATTTTTTTGAGTTTAAATACTTTTTAATTAAATTTTGTAACATACCACTTACTTAAATGTTCCGTTCACAAAAAAACACTAATAAATACCATAATTATATCATCGTTTCAGAGAAGAATACGGGTGTTCGTAATTATCATTTTTCAAGAAAATTTGCTTTTTTTGTTATTGGTATTTCTGTTTTATCCATTTCAACAATACTCTTTTTATCAGCAAATGCATTAACAGGGGTTTTGTATAAAGCCAAAATGAATAATTTGAGATCAAGTTACGAACATTTGTCAGAGACTTTAGTTTCATTACAAAAACAACTTGATAGTGTATCCGGTGAAGTAAGCGTGATTGAAGAGAAAGATCAAGCAATTAGAACTTATGCTGGTTTACCTCAAATTGATCAGGATGTAAGGAAGTTAGGAGTTGGAGGCACAGATTTCAAAGTTAACGCCATTGATGATATACCAAGCAGTATCACAAATCGAATTACTGAAATTGAAATGAACGTAAATGCGTTGTCTCGAAAAGTTAAACTTGAATTAAATAGCTACAATAGTCTTTATGATGTTGTAAGAAACCACTCGGATAATCTCAAATTCGTGCCATCAATCAGACCAGTACAATCTGGCTATATAAATTCAAACTATGGATATCGTGAAGACCCTTTTAATGGAAAAACAAGATTTCATTATGGTTTAGACATCGCTGTTAATGTTGGAACAAAAGTATATGCACCTGCTGATGGAAAAATTAAGTTTGCTGGAAATCAAGGTGGATTTGGTAAGGTGGTAAAAATAGATCATTCTAATGGATATAGAACAATCTTTGCTCATTTATCAAAAATTAACGTAAAGCCTGGCACAAAAGTTAAGCGTGGAGATTTGATTGCATTAACTGGAAAAAGCGGTAGAACCGTTGGTCCCCACCTTCATTATGAGGTTCACCACTATGGAGCCCCACAAAATCCTTTAGATTATTTTTTCTCAGGCTACTTGAAGTAAGCCTTTTTCCTCTAATTTTCTTTTCATAATTTTCAATTACTAATGAGTAAATCATATCATATAGAGACTTATGGTTGTCAAATGAATGTTGCAGACAGCGAGCTGGTTTCAGCTATGCTTAATGATTCAGGCTACAAAGAGACTGACGATATTAATTCAGCCGATGCAATATTTGTTAATACATGTGCCATTCGTGAACACGCTGAAGATAAAGTACATTCAAGATTAGGTTTTTATCATAAAATAAAAATGCAAAAACCATCAACAATTATTGGTGTGCTGGGTTGTATGGCTCAAAATTTGAAGGAAGATATACTTGAATCTAAACCATATGTAGATATCGTTTTAGGTCCTGATTCCTATAGAAAGCTACCAGAAATGTTAAGTGATAGAGCTAAAATTGACACTTCGCACATTGTTGATACTAAGTTGTCGAGATATGAAGTTTATGACAATCTTTTTCCAAGCAGAAAGGAGGGCATTAATGCATGGGTATCAATTATGCGTGGTTGTGATAAATTTTGTACGTTCTGCATAGTACCCTTTACGCGCGGAAGAGAAAGATCTAGAAGTATTGAGGGAATAATTAATGAGGTTAAAATAGCTGTTCAAAATGGTTTTTCAGAAATAACTCTACTTGGTCAAAACGTAAATTCGTATAATTTTGAGGGTAATAAGTTTCACACTCTTTTGAGCAAAGTTGCTGAAGTTAAAAATGTCAAGCGAATCAGATATACTTCTCCACATCCGCAGGATATGTCAGTTGAAGTTCTTGATGTTATGAAAGATTACGATAATATCTGTAATTATGTCCACCTACCGCTCCAAGCAGGCAATAACAATATTTTAAAGCGAATGAACAGAACCTATACCAGAGAGAGGTTCATTGAGCTTGCTAATTTGATACGAAATAAACTTCCTAAGGTTGGTATATCAACGGATATCATAGTGGGATTTCCAGGTGAGAATGATTTTGAGTTTAATGAAACCTTGCAAGTTATGGATGAGGTAAAATTCGATTCAGCCTTTACTTTCAAGTATTCTTCTAGGCCTGGAACCAAGGCTTCAGGATATAAGGATCACGTATCCGAAAATGAAAAGCAGATAAGACTAGAAAAGGTTATTGATAAGCAGAAAACGCACACAAAAGCTCGAAATGAAAACTTCATCAATAACATTGAAGAAGTTCTTGTTGAAAAAGATAGTAAGCGTTCTGACAAACAGTGGGCTGGTAGAACAGATTCCAACAAATGGGTAATTTTTGATAAAAATACCGAAAAAATAGGTGATTTTGTTCCCGTGAGGATTAATTCAGCTAACGGAATTACGCTCCAAGGATCAATAGAAAAAATTTATGAAATGGAGTTTGCTACATGAAATTAGTTAAAATTTTTGCTGCATTAGTACTTGTTGTAATAATTTTATATTTTTTATTACAAAATACTAACCCTGTAGATGTAGATCTTGTATTTGTTCAAAAAGAAGCTGTTCCAGTATCAGTAGTGATGCTAGGTGCTTTAAGCATAGGTATAATTATAGGTTATGGAGTTGCTTTACTATTAATACTGGCGGGAAAATCTGAAATTAGAGTTTTAAAGAATAAAAATCGTATTTTATCTGATGAATTGAATGAGCTTCGAAATGCTTCAATAGATGAAGATCTTTACAAAGATCAAGATGGAGATGATTAGAATTGAATACATATCTTTTTCTGATATTAATTCTAATCAGTCTAGTTTTTTTTGGTTTTTTAATATTCAACAGACCAAAAAAACAACAACCCCCTGAATCTCTTTATACCAAAGCCTTAAGCGCCATAATACAAGGAGATAAAAAAATTGCCATTAAACATCTAAGAGATGTTGTAAAGCAGGATACAAGTCATATTGACGCCTATTTGCAAATAGGTAATATTTTAAGAGAAGAGGGAAACGTTGAAGGTGCAATTAAAATTCATAGGTCATTGACTTTAAGACCCAACTTATCAAAGGATATCCAAAGACAAATTCATAAATCATTAGCAATTGATTACTTTAAACTTGGAAACATTTCTAGAGCCAAAGAAGAAGCTGAGTTAGTACTCAAAATTGACAGGAAGAATTTTTGGGTAAATGATTTTCTTCTTCAAATAAGTGAAGCCAAAAGTGACTGGAAATCTGCTGCGCAATTTTCAAAAACATTACAAAAATTGAATTCGTCAAAAAATCCTGATCAGCTATCAGAATACCTAGTTTTTGAAGCAATGGATAGATTTAAAGAGGGCAGTATAGACGAAGCAATAAACCTTTTGAAAAAAGCTGTTAAGACATCTCCCAAATTGGCGTTGCCAAATAAACATTTGGGTGACATCATGTTTGAAAATAACGACTTGAAAAATGCAATAGCCCATTGGGAAAAATTTGTTCATTACGCTCCGGAAAAAAGCAACGAGGTTTTTCCAAAAATTGAATCAGCGTTTTTTGAACTTGGAGAATTTGAGGAAGTTGAAAAATTTTATAATCGAATACTAAATCAAAATCCCGACAATCAACTAGCTTTAATTAATCTTGCAAATCATCTGTATCAAAAAGGTGAATATCTTGATGCAAAATCAATCCTTGACGATGCTTTTCTGAAAAATCAAGAATCCTTAACTATCAATCTTATGAAACTTAAGTTTAAATTAAAAACATCCGATAGCGTTGATCCGTCTAAGGATATTGATGAACTTCTCAAGCTTGCAAAACTCAGCAGCTAATATATGAAATACACCTTAATTTTTTTTGTTATTAACAGCTGTTTAGTATTGTCCCAAAATCTTAATCTTTATTTTACTCTTGTTCAAAAAGGTAGATTGGATGAAGTGCGCGAGAATTTACCAGACCTGGTTTCTCGTTATCCAAACAATCCTGGAGTCTTTTATTTGCAAGCGCTTGTGAATAAAAACGGTGAATCTTCACTTTTACAATATCAAGAATTAATTAAAAATTATTCAGATTCAGAGTATGCAGCTTTATCTTCAATGAAAATTGGAGAATACCTCTTTGCTCGAGGCTTATATTCTCAAGCAAGCACTCAACTCAAAAAATCTATTCTTGGCTATCAAAAAGGTGAGCATCATCAGCGGGCCCTTGATTTGATGGTGAATTCCTATACCGCAACCGGTGAAGAAGATTCAGTGCAGTTTTCATTAGATTTAATTAGCAAACTATACCCCAGTCTTGATTATAAAAAGTATGGTTTTTTTAAAGAAAACACAGCAAAAAGAGATCCTAAGTTGGTCAGGGTAAACAAAGAAACAATTACGGAGAGAATTAAGACAGTTAAAGCAAAAAGAAGTAAATCTAAATCAAAGAAACAAATAAAAAAACCTTGGGTCGTGCAAGTTGGTGCATTTGGAAATTACAACAATGCTAACAGCCTTAAAAATCAACTAAAAAATGGGGGGTATCCTACAGAGGTTCGAAGAATTAATTCGAACGGAAAAAGACTTCATGCAGTTAGAATAGTTCGTTATAGCTCAAAAAGCGAGGCTGAAAAAATTGGCAGAAGCCTCAAAAGTAAATTTGGTTTAGATTTTCGAGTTATAAACAGTCCAAAATGAAGAGTTACATAAATTTTGGGAATGATTGGGTGGCTGGTGCCCCTCGCGGTCTTCAACACCGTTGTCTTGATGATAAGTCAAGAGCTGGGTTCAATTCCCAGGCGTTCCCGCAACATTTCAATATTTTTAGCAAAGGAAACAAATGAACAAAAAACATAAATTAGTAGCAAAAAAACATAGAAAAAACAAAGAGAGGCTAAAAGAAATAAGACAAACATCTTTGGCAAAAAGCACTTCTACAATCGAATCAAAACCAGCAGCAAAGAAACCAGCAGCAAAGAAACCAGCAGC
>CEPA01094441.1_pt1 | contig 13792 bp, 17 predicted proteins | sample 356241 | NCBI WGS metagenome assembly CEPA01 (sample SAMEA2620542, study PRJEB7988) | marine metagenome | biome: marine biome (ENVO:00000447); feature: surface water layer (ENVO:00002042); material: "saline water (ENVO:00002010), including plankton (ENVO:xxxxxxxx)" | depth 5 m
ATCGTCGGAACGGAACGTTTGGCACCAATATTTCATTCGATATTGAGAATGTCAATGCCCCCGCTAGGAGGCGTCCTAGACAACAAAATTCCCCAGTAAAATTAGTTGAAGAGGCTAATGATTCGGTAACCGGCTGCCCAGGCTGTGGCTCACCCATCGAACATGATGAATGGCTGGATTGTTTGGTCGGATTTGTTTCTGGTGCTCACGAGTTCGAGATTGGTAACCCTGTTCGAGCACGAATCGTGCAAAATCTGCGTAATCAAACAGCCAAAATGAATGTTCCCAACCCAAGGAATAACTGGGAGCTAGCAGTTGTGAAAGTAATAATGCAAGAGATCGAAAGAATCGTTGTTGCAGAGATGAATCGAGCACAGCCAAAACAAGTTATTTCCACGGAGATGTCAGAAACCGAGCGCCAAGAGCTGATTGCCGAAACTGAAGCTCGAGTAATCAATTCTATGGCTCTAGAAATTCAAGAGGCTCTAATCGCTGAATTAACACCAAGACTCGAGCAAGAAATAAGGGCTCAGGTTGAAAGTGAGTTATGGCAGCAATTCGAAGAAGAATGGAAAAATAGGTCCATGACTACCTAAGTCAGGCCAAAGACCGAGAATCTAACGATTCCCGAACCAATGATATTCTTCATAGGCTGTCAAGATTACAACCCTACTATGAGAGACGATAAACTCCACATAGACTCACTGCCAACGGAAGTGCAAAAGTTGTGTGAGGTTATGACGGGGATTGACCCTAGTTGGAATATTGAACATTGGCTAAAGGCACAAGCGACCGCGAGTTTAGAGTTAATCTCAAGCGAGTTAGAAGTGGAGATGAAAACTGCCGAGCAACGATTAAAAAGAATTTGCGACATCAAAAATCGTTTAGTAAAATCATCTAACCAAGAAAATGATTTTAATCAGATGAATCTTTTTGACTGCTTTAGCATAGAGTATGATAAAACCATGATTGGACTAGGCTCAAGGGCCATCACCAACGCAGAAGAAGAGTCCGAAAAACACCCAGTAAATGCATTCCTCGATCTATTACCAAATGAACAAGGGGATGACCCGTTACTGGCAGTCGCATGCCAAAATTTGTTGATGATAGTAGAACGAAAACTTGCTCAGGGCAAGGAGTTTGCCAGTCTGGAATATATTGTAACGGAAATGAGCAAAAATGATATCTCATTTGAAGAAATAGATGAGGCGATTGAACATCTCTTGATGAGCGGCGCGATTATTGAAGTCGAGGACGATTGTTTCATAACCATCTAGTCTTGGAGGTTTGGTAATGACCTTAACCAAGAAGGAGGCTGCACAACTATGTCTCGATGCGCTCCAATCTGAGGATAAACTAAAGCGAAAAGTCATTATTGTAGCAATCAACATTGTTATTATCGCTGGGCTAATCGCAATAATAACTTCGTGGCATTTTGGCCTTGCCATGGTATTAATTTGCGGTCTGTTAGGACAGTTCGCTCATGAACGAATGGAGAATTCTATTGAAGCACGAAAATTACTAGCAATCAAGTCGCTGAATTGGCAAAAATCAGAACTGGAGAATCCTGAACTAATCACAAAATTAAGTAAAATCATTGGCTAGTGGGTAACATGGATTACAACCTCGAAATTTCGAAGTTACAATCCCAGGCGAGAGTCATGAAAGTTCTTGCCAAAATCGCTGTTGTCAGCTCTCTGATTACCATACTGATTTTGGTATTTGGGTTCGCTCTACCTGACTCAATTATTTTCATAATAATTTTGATGATACCCGTTTCAATAATAGTGTCTAACAATGCTGTTGACAAATATTTTCGGACCCGAATCGAATATCTTGTTAACGAAAATCTAGTTCAAACCTTAGAAGATAAGGATGATTATGAAACATCGGACCTAACAAACCAAAACTCAAAGCCGCGTGATTTTGAACATCTTCGCAACAGACCTAGTGATGAGAAAGGACCTGCTTTTGGGCTAGAACAAAAACCCTTCTCAACTAAAAATAAACGCGTTGATGCGCTGAAAAATCGAGATTATGATGACATTGAATCGGTATCTACCAGCGGCGAAGAAATGCTCCGACTTGCTGATAAAATTAATGCTGATTCAGCCGCAGAGGAATGGGAAAAATCACAATCAAACGACCAAGATCTAATCGAAGCAGGTGTCGAAAATCTTGGTGATTTAATTAAAACGGGATGGTTCGAGAAAAATAAACAAGAAAGTGCAGTTAAACGATTATACGAAGATAAGGAAGGAAACCAAATATAGGACACCCACCTAGAGCAAGATATGAAGGTAAAGGCAATCTTAGTGGCCGGAGGCCACGGAAGTCGATTGTATCCGTTTACCAAGATTACGCAGAAAACCTTGCTACCAATCTATAACAGACCAGTGATTGACTACGCTCTGGGAACAATTCGAAGGGCTGGAATCAAAAATATTACCATCATTTCAAATCAATTTATTGGCCAAATCGCTAAGCATGTTGGTGCAGGGCTACCCGGCGAGAAAATACACTATGTCTTGGAAGAGACACCGCTCGGGGTCGCAAAAGCCCTCAATTTAGCAAGGCCACATAATGAAAACTGTCGATTATTGGTCTATTTCTCCGATAACATAACGACGATTGAATTAAGCAAACATGTTGAGAATTTTGCTGCAGCAGAAACCAACCCAGGCTGTTTGCTTTTGTCTAGAGATGAAGAACTCCCCCACGCATTTGGTGTAGCAAAATTTGACAACGAAGGTAGAATTATCGATATTGTTGAAAAACCTGACAACCCGCCATCCAACATCGCAATCGGAGGGATTTATCTGTTCGATGAGCAATTTTGGGGTCTAATAGATGACTGCCATGCTGAATTTGGTGAAGGCATGTCTATTACCGATGTTAATCGAAAATATGTCCAACAAAATCAAGCCCAACTACTGAATATTGGTAAAGAGACATGGATAGATTGTGGCACACCAGATTCATTACTTGATGCTTCAATTATGGCAAAAGAAGGAAAACTGAATCCACAACCGTTCAAGTAGAAGAGAGATGACTGGCACTGGTTTTCAATATTAGGTGGTAAAATGAAGATTGGAATTATTGGCGCAGGCATGGTTGGCGGGGCTATCGAACACTGCTTCAAAAAAGCCCATGAATTATTTGTTCATGACCCTGCAAGAGGAACTGAACTCAGTTACGTTACTGATAATGTTGATTTTGCCTACATCGCCGTTCCTACCCCGCCACACCCAGAACATGGTGGCTGTGATACCCGCATTGTCGAAGACATTCTTGATTCACTGCCCGACGGTTTCACTGCGGTAATCAAAAGCACGGTAATACCTGGAACTACTGAAGCATTTCATAAAAAATATACTAAACTAAAAATTGCTTATTCGCCAGAATTTTTGGTTGAACGCCGAAGATTAGAAGATTTTGCTAACCAAGATATCCTTGTCTGCGGCACTCACCATGAGGATGTTGCAAACACGATCTTTGAGCATCATAAACAAGCCGGAGTATTACGAACTGAAAATTTGTTTCAGGTAACTCCAACCCAAGCTGAATTAATCAAATATTCCAAAAATACATTCTATGCAATGAAAGTGATTTTTGCCAACCAAATGTATGATATCTGTGAGAAACTGGAAGAAGACTGGGGCGCAATAAAAGAAATAATTACAGCACCACAAGACCAGCAAATTGGCGATTCACATCTAGATCCAATATTTGGTCTAAGACGTGGTTTTGGTGGCAAATGCCTGCCTAAGGACTCACAGGCTCTTGCTGTTTTAGCGGAGTCTTTGTCCTGTAAATACAATTTATTGCAAGCAATTCAAGATGACAATAAACACTTGAGAAATATATTAACAGGTAAACCAAGTGATGTTATTACACAAGATGATTAACAAACAGTTTCGGTGGTTGTGTGGAAAAAAAACAACTATCCGATTTAGCACCAAGGGGGACTATCAGACGCTTTGCTTCCGCAGGAGCGATAAACACTATCTTGTTTTGGATATTTTGGGAGGTCCTAAGATTATCTCCGGCCTTGAATTTGTTTAGTGAGACCGGTGTATGGGCAACTGCTTGGATTATGTCGTGCACAATAGCACACTTTACTCACCGATACTTCACCTTCGACGGTAGAAAAGACATCAAAGCCACAATGATAGGTGCCTTTGCAGTTTATGCAATTGGCGGGGTATTGTCAACATTATCCTATGATTTCTTAGTCTCAAATTTCGATTTGCAAATCAGGATTTTATTTATCTTCAACATGTTGATTTGGGGCCTTTTCACATGGGCTAGTATGCGATGGTTCGTGTTTGAGTACGAGGAATGACTGGAATTTATCATCAGCATCGATAAACTGACTGAACCAACTCTATCTATGCGAGAACTTAATTTCTAATGAGCCTCAGGTTGTATCATGTTGCCAGACACAATTCACAAGTTATCCCGCGAAGAGCGGTTCTCATATGCTAGACTATTGGCATTTATGGCCCGAGTTGATAATGAATTAACAGTAGATGAAATGGCTATGTTCGAACAGCGGTTAGGTACAGCGTTATTATCGCCAAGTCAGCGTGAGTTGATTAGGCAGGCTTTGAAGACTCCCCCCCCGTTAGATGAATGCTTAGCTGGGCTAAGCGAAGAGGCCGGTCGCCTAGCACTTAGGGACGCTATATTAATGGCTGCAGCCGATGGTACAGTCGATGATGATGAAAAAGACGTTTTGATTGAAATTATTGCTCATTTGGGATTGCGAGAGGAAGCCCTTGACCGTCTCTTGAAATGGACGGTAGAAGGTTACAGTTGGATGCAGTCTGGCTATGATCTTTTGAATGATCTAGCGGAGTGACATATTTGTTTGCTGACATGGTTAATTCGTTGACCATCGAAGAGCGCTTAGCCCATGCACAACTAATGGTCGCAGTTGCCTCCATCGATGGCGAGTTAGTTCAAGAAGAATTAGTGATGATTGAATCAATTATGGGCAAATCTATGCTGCATCCCGAGATGAGAGTTGACGTCAGAAATACGCTACAACATCCAGTTGAGGTTGAAAAGTCGATGGAAATACTCTCAACACTAGGTCAAAAGCTAGCCTTACGAGATGCTGTTTTGGTTTCTGCATGTGATGGAGATTATGACAAGAAAGAAATCCGAGTAATCAAGAAAATCGCTAAACTTGCAAACATTGATACAGAGACATTGTCAAAAATCTATCAGTGGGTCGAAGATTATTGGAGTGTCTACGAGCAGTCAAAAGAGCTCGTTAAGTAAAACGCTATTTTCCTAAATATGGTAATTTTATCACCATTTGAGGCTTTTTTTTGCGTTTTTTTACTATATCTCAAATCCAATCGTTCATGCTAGGGTAAGACGATTCTTTATTACTGATAAGTGACTGGTTAATAATCGAGCCTTGGTGGAATACAATGGGAATACATCCGAAGATAGGAATAACTGGTTTGCCGAGAAGTGGTAAATCCGCCGTCATGGAGAAAGTTCTGAAGATGTTAACCGAGGAAAGAACTCAAGAGATTAAACTAAGGGGTAATCCAACCGGTAAACCAATCATCGCTGGTGTCAGAACTGAACCAATTATCGAAAATGGTGAGCGATTAGGATACAAAGTAATCGATATCATCACGGGAGACGAAGGCACTATTGCTCACAAAGACTTCGACTCCCGCCTAAGAGTGTTAGGCTATGGATTAGATCTTGAAGCACTAGAGAGGGTCGCAATTCCGGCTATAGAATACGCTAAAAACGAAAGTGAAGTTTTAGTTATTGATGAAATCGGTAAATTCACCGTAGAGAGTGAAAGTTTTGTCAACTGTGTTAGAGGAGCGTTAGAAATTGATAAACCGACACTTTTGACTCTCCACAAAAAGAGTCGTCACCCACTGTTGCAGGATATCCGTCGCAGAGATGACGGGCGGATTTTAGAAGTCACTCCGGTTAATCGGGCATTGTTACCATACAAAATCCACAAACTGATGAGAGAAACCTACTGAAAGCCGTTTAATTCATCACTGGTTTATCATTAGCATCGACATGGACGAGCCTAGTAAGGCTGCTAAACGAATCCTGCTGGGCACGGGTTTTGGGTTGTTTCTAGTCTGTGGCTTCGCCCTTATCGAGGGACGAATGGATATTGCGGAGGTTGGTATAGGTCATCTTTTCTTGGTGCTCGGCATGCTTTGCATAATGATGGCTAAACTACTTGATTATCAAACGACATTTCTAGCCAATTACTTTCCGGGTGAGAGCGAAAAGGACCTCCGAGTAAGGGTTGACCAAGAGATAAATCAACTGAATCAAGAAAACCGAGTAGGCGATGCATGGGCAAAACTAGAGAGTAGAGTTCTATCAGACGAAATCAACTTAGAACAGGAATAATTTTTTGCGAATATTCAATAATCCTCCACCTCTCCACAGACATTGGCGATATCATGAGCGAAGTCCCTGAAGGTCTGTACTATACCAAAGAACACGAATGGCTAAGGGTTGAAGGTAACACTGTCACGATAGGTATTACCGACCACGCACAGGATGCGCTTACTGACATTGTCTACATTGAATTGCCCGAAACCGGCATGGTAGTCGATGATATGGGTGAATTTGCAGTCGTTGAATCGGTGAAGTCAGCCTCGCCAATTTTTGCCCCTTTAGCAGGTGAAATTACCGCAGTAAACGAAGACTTGGAAGATGCTCCGGAACTTATGAACACAAGCCCGTACGGGGACGGATGGATTGTTAAAATGACCCTCAATAACCCTGACCAAGTATCAAACTTGATGGATGCCGCTGCATACAAAGCAGAAATCGGCGAGTGAGCCACTTGTCATTAGGTGATCAAAGCCTTGCGATATACATCGATGGTTCCTGCTTGGAGAATCAGAATGTTACCGATAAAACTCCGGCAGCTTGGGGCATGGTAATTGTAACTGGTGATAACGGATTAGGCAAAGGAAGCGGAGAGATTGTAGAAGAAATGTGGGGCATGGTCACCTGCGATTCCGATAATCAAGAATACATAGGTGCCGAAGTAGGCTCCAACAATACGGCAGAATTAACCGCCTTCGCTATGGCCTTAAGGTGGTTATTGATTGAGGGAAGTGGCCAAAACGCAATCATTTACACTGATTCACAGTATGCTGGAAATCTGGCAACTGGAAATTGGCGCGCAAAGGCAAACAAGGCGTTGGTAGAATCAGTACAAGATTTATGGCGGGAGACTAGTAGTTTACGAAACCTAACATGGAATCATGTCAGAGCACACCGTGGTCATCGATGGAATGAAAGGGCCGATCACTTAGCAAATCGTTGTGTTAGTAACCAACAGCCAGTACCTCTAACGTTTTGGAAACCTGGTCAACGCTAAGAGTTTTCAATTCTACGCATAATCCACTGTCTAAGTTCATCTGAGTAATCGGGATTACGTAAGCCATAATCTATTTGTGATTTTAACCAAGCTATGGGGTTACCCGAATCATACCATTGATACTCACTCAAGTCCACACCTATGAGGCCACAGGATTCCATCCAATGCTTTTGTAGTGCAATAGTTTGCAATTCACCAAACTCGTCGACGGGATAGTTTTCTTCCAATAGTCTTTTACTGTCCTCAGTGAAAATATATCTGCCACACAATACCTTGTTAGAAGGTGCTTTATTTGCAGGTGGCTTCTCAATTATGTCAGTTATCAATTGATCGTCTAATGCGATGACTCCGTAACTACTCAATTCGCTTTGTGGAACCGAATATATGCCAGCACATGGTAATCCAGTAGCATTATATTCAGTTATCAATTTGATTGATGCTGTTGATGGTTGATAGTTGGTTATACTCGAGAACTGGTCGGTAATGATGTTATCACCAAGTAGAACTAGATACGGTCCGTCAATACTTTCCAAAGACTGCAAAATGGCGTGACCTAAACCTAATGGTTCGTGTTGTATGTGGATAAAGAATTGAACCGATTTGTCGGTATTGAAAAGTGACTCACTAATTTCAGGTTTTAGTGCATGATAATCCTGTTTGTTTTGTAAGAAAGTGGTAAAGTCCTTGGTTGGTGAGGTTATAATGTGAATTCGGGTAATATTGGCATTTATCGCCTCCCTAATTAGATGAATAATCGATGGAATATCTACTAATGGTAACGATTCTTTTGGGAGATAAGCACTTGTGGGCAGCATTCTACCACCCAAGCCAGCGGCTACAATGACCGCATCACCAATTACCTTCATCATAGACACCCAAAGGGTACAACCTTTCAAGGATAACCCCCCGTGTAACAATCATGGCGAAGGTCCCCGAGTGGCGATGGTTTACTATCTTCGGGTTACTTATGATTATTCAAACTGTATTTGATGTTGCACCCGATGGGCCTTGGAGTGCACGCTCATTCACCAGAGGAGTCATTGGATTATGTGGGCTTTGTTGTTTGTATATTGGATGGTTCCGTTTTACATTCCAACGCTCTGGTATCATACCATCCATAAATCGCTGGAAGGAACCTAAAAAAAGTTGGAAATATGTTATTCTGTTTTCGGTTATATGTCTGTTAATACTATTTGGCTTACGCCAGTCTAACTTAATTGAAAGATTACCCGAGACTACTGGTATGATTATCCTGTTGATTGCATCGCTATCGATGCTTAACGGAATCTATGTCAGTTTAGTTGTTTCAGGTCCATTGAGTGAAAACACCGAAGAGGAATGATTACTCAAGAGTTTGGTAATCGTAGTCTAACGCTTCAAGGGCGTCACTCAATTCGGGCAATGATTCGGGTGGTTCCATTTTACTTACATGGCGTTGTGATTCATTACTCTCAGGATGCGGGCCATTACCTGCTAACCAGGCAATCCACTGTTCAGATGATCCAACGCTTCTTGCTTCCATCAATCGCCATAATGGATTCAAATCACAACCATGCTGTGCTAAATCTGCAAGTCTAGAACCGAACTGCTGGGTAGATATTTCTGCCATGCGGATTAGTAACTCTCGCATTCTTGTTCGGACTACTTCGTCCCCATCCTGCCACATTACTGGCAATAACTTACGTTTGTCGTCAGGAAATGCATGAAAATAATCCCGCAGAGACGGTACTAAGTTACGGCGAACAATGGGCATGTCATGGCCACTTAATTCAACTAAGTTATCTGCCCACATGACAGTATCTAAGGGCCTTAAATCAGAAGATGTTGTACTTACTACCGCAAGTACATCGGCATCATCGTCTGATTTTAACTGTTGATAAAATGGCAATGCGTCAAATCCTAATCGTGCAAATAATTTGGTAAGGGTATCAGCCATTGCGCGTCGCACAGCAAGGTCACTTCGCCTGATTAATAGATTGGCTAATTCACATCCTGCATCCCTGTCATAATCAAGTACTTTTGCGAGGCAGTTAACCACTTGCACCGCGATATATGAGTCCTCATCTTTGCACAATTCTAGCAATAATTGCAAAAGGCATAGAGGTTGTATTAAATTAGGTCGCTCCAATAGCAGTTGAATCCATTGTACTAGCAATCGCCTTCGATTTACATCACCGGATAACAGTTGATGTAGCATCCACTTAGCCGCATGAATACCTTGTTTGTGAGGATTAACCGCCGTCATTCTTGGAACTACTCCATCTGGATTCCAATCGAGATTTTGAGGCCCGCTTTCAGGCCTAGTATGCCAAGTTCCGGGCCGTTCACCAATAGCGATTGATTCCAACAAATGATATCCCTGGTGAACCGGTTGACCTTGAAAAGTAATTGACAGACCGTTGAGTAAAGCTACACTTAGCCACCATCTGGTGGTATCAGGCGCGTGTGGATCGAGTGCTCTAGCTAGCCAATCAATATTAATCGAGAAAATTAGTCGCTCAGCCACCATACCCGAGCGCTTTTGCAACCATTTCTTATGAATTTGATAGGGATTATCCGTGAGATTCATCCTGTGCGGAACAACCTGTTCGACTATCGAGTTTAGTTTATGGTCAAACATCCCCCGATCAACATTTAGCAAACCAAGACCTTGTTCGATTAACTCTTGAGGTGAAGTTGGCTCAATTGTTGGGAAATCTGGGTCACTAATTGGTGGAGCTGGTAGTGGCCAAGCTTGCGTACCTCTTTCTAAGGCTTCAACGAGTAGTGTGGCAACCCTTTCAAAAACAATCTGAGAAATCTCAGACCGGCTTTTGCTCATGTGACCAACCAGTCAAGTGGTGCTTAGATATCCAACTCAATATTCAGATTCTGAATTAATTCCTTGTAGCGATTTCTGATAGTTACCTCAGTTACTCCAGCAACCTCTGCAACCTCTCGCTGGGTCCGCCTTTTTCCACACAACACTGAGGCTATGTAAATAATGGACGCAGCAATACCCGTTGGTCCTCGACCGCTGGTTAGTTCTTTTTCTTGAGCTGCCTTAATCAATTCGTAGGCTTTTGCTTCAACCTCTGCATCCAAGCCAAGACCAGAGCAGAAACGTGAAATGTAGTCCTCAGGTCCGGTCGGCATGATTTTCATCTTCAATTCTCTAACCATGAAACGATATGTACGACCAATTTCTTTACGCCCTGTTCGAGATGCTTGCCCTATTTCATCCAAAGTCCTCGGAACCCCACACTGACGGCAAGCAGCGTATAATGATGCGGCAGCAACTCCTTCTATTGATCGCCCTCGAATCAAGCGCTTATCAACGGCTTTCTTGTAGTTAACCGCTGCAGCCTCACGCACAGATTTTGGTAGTTCCAAACGGCTAGCCATTCTGTCAAGTTCTGCAAGCGCCATTGCTAAATTTCTCTCAGTTGCGTTAGAAACACGACTCCTCTTTTGCCACTTTCGCATACGGTAAAATTGAGAGCGATATCTTGAATTAATGGTCTTACCAGAGTAATCCTTGTTTTGCCAATCAATGTCTGTTGAAAGACCTTTATCGTGAAGCATGACAGTCATTGGCGCTCCAGTTCTTGCACGTTGGTCGCCTTGCTCTGGAGAGAAAACACGCCATTCAGCACCTTGGTCAATGACATTGTCTTCCAAGACCAATCCGCAGTCATCACAAACCACTTCGCCTCGTGTTTCATCACGAGTTAGACTTCTACTTCCACAATCACTACACTTTACGATATCTTCAACCTGCTGTTCATCCATTTATTATTCCCCCTCCCTATGAATATAGGGTAACAATCATAACCCCTTGTGCGAGGTTATATGAAACTTATCCATAATTACCCGATTTTGAAGTCTAGAAAAATCGTCCCGGGATAATGCACTTTCTTAACGACCTGTCATATACTTTATCGCAAATTAAGGTCAATGGTTATACACAATGCAACCCTGCCAGTAGCGATTGCAATGGGTGATAGCCAAGCGGAGCGCAAAATCGGCCTCTCGCCCGGCAAGCGAGTTTTGTTCCTCACTAAAAATCTAGAACTCATCAAACAGCAGTTGTACAATGGCCTAGATTTGCGGATGGAGGACATCAATCCTGAAGATTTGCTAGATGATATCAATACTGATGTTATGACTCCGGCATGGGTTTGTTTCGATCACGAACCGGCAGAGATAGCCAAAAACGCATATGCAGGGTTAAAGCACAATGGATTAAGAGTGTTTAATGAAAATGCCCTTATCAATGGTAACTTTGAAGTCATTGTGTCTGGGCAAAGAAAAGGTACTGGTTCAAGTCGAGAAACAGCAGCTCAGTGCGAAAGATGGGCCGGAATTCGCATTGTTATAGCCGCATCATTTGCTCCGATACATGAGAGAAACAACATTAACCTTGGCCAGTTAATGGGCGATTATTCAATGCTCAAAAGACTCCAAGACGGAGAAAAACTAGCACTATCTGAATTCACCGAAAAATATGATGATGTGACTAAAATTATTATTGAAAAAGGCGGGTTATTTCCTTTCGCCAAGGCACTAAAGAGCGGAAATATTTCTCTTCCGCCCATCGATACTCCCAACCGGCCAATGACGATGGCTGAGAAAATCATCGCGCGCAACTTAGTGGGGCAATTAGATGGCCAATGTGTCAAACCAGACGACCCAGTGATTACCCAAGTTCAAAGTGGTTACTCGCATGAATTCACTACCGCACAAGTGCACACATTCTTGGCTCAAGAGTATGGTACTAACTACCAGCTCCCTAACCCAAACAAGTTTGCGGTTTTTGAGGACCATTTATTGTATGCACACCACAACCCAAAATTCGTCCCATTCATGGATAAGGTTCAGACACTGCGTGATTTACAAAAAGCATTTCAAGAACATTCAGGAGTAAGAGATTACTCTGCTATTGATGGTGTCTCGCCCGGTATATGTCACCAAGTTGCTAGAGAGGAATTCATCGAAGTTGGTGACTTTGTCCAAGCTACAGACTCTCATACCTGTATGGGAGGCGCATCAAATGCCCTCACGTGGGGAGTTGGGGCAACTGAATACTCCAACTTAATTAGCGCAGGATTTACTTTTGTCAAGGTCCCAGAATCTATTCGATTTGAATTGACTGGAAAGTTAAATCATGGCTGCACCGCAAAGGACGTCATTCTCTACATTCTCGCTGACCACGCTCGAAAAGAACTAACCCTTAACCGCTCAATGGAATTTGGTGGCCCTGGACTTGCTAGCTTATCGATTGATGAACGGGCAACATTATGCAACATGGCCACGGAGTGCTCCGCACGCACCGGAATTTGCGAACCTGATGACGCTCTATATTTGTGGATGAAAAACTCAATGCCTAATTTATCAATAGACAATATGCAAAAATTGGCAGTAATTCCAGATAAAGGGGCGCATTATGATGGTGGTATCCATCACATCGACCTCTCTGATATTGCGCCAATGGTCGCTCATCCCGGTAATCCAGACAAAGGGATTCCGAGCGACCCTACCAATGGCGCCCTAATCGTCGAAATCGGTGATGTTGCCATTGACATTGCGTATGGTGGTTCATGCACGGCTGGCAAGGAAGATGATATTGCATATTATGCCTTAGTCTGTCAAGCCGCAGAGGATGCTGGAATAAGCATAGCAGAAGGGGTTGAATTCTATATCCAATATGGCTCTGGAATAGTCAAAGACTTGGCAATAAAGAACGGTTGGCATGACTTGTTTGCTAAGGTTGGTGTCAAACTGATTGACCCTGGTTGCGGTGCTTGTATTGGTGCCGGCCCAGGAGTTTCAATAGATGAGGGGCAGGTTACTGTCTCAGCAATAAATCGTAATTTTCAAGGTAGATCTGGGCCAGGTAAGCTATATCTCGCCAGCCCGCTAACTGTCGCGGCGTCTGCATTTACCGGAAAGATTTCCTCTTGGACGAGTGATTTATTCGATTGACATCCTCAGATATTCAGTTTGTCGACTTGAATGTCCACTACGAAACCAATCAGTTACTCAAGAAAATCACTATTCTACCAGCAAATCAATGTTAGTTATTATGAACCGTCGCTAGACGAGGCGATGTGTTGCTGGCCCGAAGTCATTCGGACCGAGGAGGACCAGAACAGGAGTGACAAAAATGTCAGGCATAGCTCAGAAACTAGCATCTAATCAAAAACAAGTCGCAATTTCCGAATTTTTTGAAAAAAATAAACACTTTTTGGGCTTTGATTCACCGGTGAGATCGTTAATTACCGCGGTAAAGGAAGCGGTTGACAACTCTTTAGATGCATGTGAAGAAGCCAGAATATTACCGGAAATAAAAGTGAAAGTTTCAAAGATTGATGTCAAGAAAGACATCATCGAATTAGTAGTTGAGGACAACGGCCC
>CEPA01310701.1_pt1 | contig 13715 bp, 12 predicted proteins | sample 356241 | NCBI WGS metagenome assembly CEPA01 (sample SAMEA2620542, study PRJEB7988) | marine metagenome | biome: marine biome (ENVO:00000447); feature: surface water layer (ENVO:00002042); material: "saline water (ENVO:00002010), including plankton (ENVO:xxxxxxxx)" | depth 5 m
AGCTTCTGACCCTTTACCTTCTTTTCCTAGTGGCGGTAGTTCTTCGCGAATCTCTAACATCTTTTAAAGTTTCCAATCTACAAAGTTTTTGTCTGCATCCTTAATCAATAATGCTGTTAATTTTTTAAGCTTAGTTTTATCTCTTTTTAAAAAACCTTTTGATTTTCCTTAAAGTTTAAATCACATAATTAAAAATTTTTAATCATAATATATCTCTTCTTAAGAATTTATAATTAAATTTAAAATAAACTGATCCAATCAAAAATAAATATAAGATATGCCAAGCTTCACTATAAACACAATTATATACTAAAAAATATGTAGATAAAAATATTAGAATCATAAAAGTTTTTAAAAGATTATCTATTGTTCTATCAACTTTATTTAAAGGTATAAATAACAAAATTATAATTAGAAATAAAATTAAGATCCCTACAATTCCATTTCTATATAACAGCTCTGAGAAAAAATTGTGTGAAGACAAATCTCTTGAGATAGTTCGCAAATCTTTTAATTTATAAATAAAATCACCTTTATTTGGAGAAGAAAAAGTTCCGTTTCCGAATAAAAAAGAATTACTATCTATAAATTCCTTTATTATTCCAATATCAATTAAATACCTTATATCATATGATTTATCCCAACCAGTATTGATTATTTTAATATATGATTGGATATATCTTATTAAAGGCATTAAAAATACAAAAACTGATAAGAATAAAAAATAAATATATGGGATCCTAGTATCAAATAAATTTTTTAAATTTATTATATATTTTCTCAAAATATAAAATGCTGAAAAAATTAAGCTTAAAATTATATTTAATTTGCTTCCAGATACAATACAAAAGAAATTGATTATAAATAAAATAATCAAGGAATATTTTATAATTAAATTTTTTAATAAATTATTTAATATAAAACTATCCCTCAGTAATAAAACTAATAATGGGAAAACAAAAGTAGTTGCACTGTAATTTATATTCCCTAAATTAAAAATAATAGAAAATAATCCTAAAAAACTACAACTGAGAAGAATAAGCTCTAAGTTTTTTAAGATTTTTATTAATTTAATTTCTATAAAGTTTGATATAAAAAGAGATATAACTATGATTGTACTAAGATCATTACCCAAAGATCTTGAATCGAAGCCGTACACATAATATAATACGGGTACGATCAATAAAAGCATTGATAATATTGTTGCTAAGTTTATTTTTTGTAATCTTCTTGTAAAAAATAAATTATGTAAAATAGCAATATTTCCAAATATAAAAGTTTCATAATATCCCGATGTAATGCTAGAAAATACAAATAATAAATTTAATAATATATTCATCTAGGACGTTTATTTAAATAAAGATGCTCTTTAAATATTTTATTTATTTCTAAATAAAAGAATTTTAATAAAATTATATCAATACATAAATTTTGATAATTAAAAAGTCAAAAATCGAAATAATAAAATGCTAATATTTACTCTTATATATTAAGAATAATTATGAATATAGGTAGCAAAAAAATTACAGATAAAGGTCCTGTTTATTTTATCGCTGACATTGGTGCTAATCACGATGGTGATTTATTAAGGGCAAAAAAACTAATAAAGCTTGCATCAGAAGCAGGAGCTGATGCTGTAAAGTTTCAACATTTCAAGGCAGAAACAATAGTTAGCGCTCAAGGATTTGAAGATATAAAAGATTGCTTGCCTATGCATCAGAGAGATTGGAAAAAGTCTGTATTTGAAACCTATAAAGAAGCCAGCATTAATACAAAATGGAATCTATCATTAAAAGAATATTGTGATGAGTTTAAAGTCGAATTTATGACAAGTCCATATGATTTAGAATTAGCCAGAGAAATAAATCCTTTACTAGATACTTTTAAAATAGGTTCTGGGGATATTAGTTGGATGGAAATTGTAGAAGAACTTTGTAAATATAATAAAAATTTAATTGTTGCAACAGGAGCTTCGTCTATTGAAGATGTTAGGAGAATTTATAAGAAAATCACTAGTTATGGCAATAAGTTGTGTATTATGCAATGCAATACAAATTACACTGGAGATTCAGAAAATTTAAAATATATTAATTTAAATGTTTTAAAACAATATCAAAAGGAATTCCCTAAAGCAATTCTTGGATTGAGCGACCATACCCACGGAAGTACCACAGTTATTGGGGCCGTAACATTAGGTGCAAGAATAATTGAAAAGCATTTTACTGATGATAATAATAGAGATGGTCCAGATCACAAATTTGCTATGAACCCAGAAAGTTGGGCAGATATGGTTAGTGAATCCAAAAAAATATTATTAAGTTTAGGAGATGGAATCAAAAAAGTTGAAGAAAATGAGTTATTGACATATATAGCTCAAAGAAGATCAATTTATGCTAAAAATGATATTACTGCAGGGGTAAAAATTAGCAAAGACGATCTTATCGCCTTAAGACCAAATCAGAAAGAATCTTATCCTGTAGAAGATTTAGAAAGTCTAATAGGTAAAACTCTAATTAATAATATAAAAAAAGGTCACTGTATAAAATTAGCTAATGTAAGTAAGTGAAAATTAACATCATTTCAAAAGATTATTTAATATTTGAGGATAAGAGATATATTTCTTTCCCAAATCTTTGCAAGGGTAAAAATGGTGAGTTGCTTTGCACATACAGAAAAGCATCTGAATTCAGTTTTGAAGCCGCAAAAAATAATCTTGCAACACACCATGATCCTGATAGTTCTATTTTCTTAGCTACTCTTGATATTGATGATCGAAATAATTGTATTATCAAAGATAATAAAAAAATTTATCAAACTTCCTATGGAGTCAATGATCCATCTATAACTCTTTTACGAAATAATAATTATTTAATTAGATTTGTCGCTTTAAAAATAACAAATACTAAAGAATATATTCATGATAAAAATAACAAAATTTTTTCTCATCGGGTAGAGCACGGACTGGTTACGAACGTAGTGGGCCAAGTAGTAATGAAATCTAATGATTTAAAAGATTGGAATGAAATTTCTCTTGTTAAAGATATTAATTATGGCCCTTCCTGTGGAAGAGATCCAATAATTGAATTAGAAGACGGTAGCCTATTAATGCCTGGTTATGTAGGTGCTCCTGCAAGATCTGACATTAGTCTTATTCATAGGTCTTTTGATGATGGAGAAAATTGGAACTTCTCTAGCATAGTAGCGATCGATAAAGATGGAGAATATTCTCAAATGCATGGTATTAATTTTAATGAAACTAATTTATTAAATTGCGGGAATGGTCACCTTATAGCTGCCATTCGAGGAGATACTACTTTTTATACAAGTGAAAAGACATTCATGCCGGTTGGTGGAGTTGGTAAAATATATATTAGTCATAGCCATGATGGTGGATTGTGTTGGTCAAAACCATTTGACTCTGGTTTATTCGGGCAACCAGCTCAACTGAATTTACTCAAAAATGGTTCTATACTAATGACTTATGGTTACAGGAAAAAGCCATATGGCGTAAGAGTTTCAATAAGTAATGATTTTTGCAGAACATGGGAAGAGCCACAATTAATATCTAGAGAATTTGATATTTGGGACTGTGGTTACCCTTCAACAATCCAACTAGAAAATAATAAGTTTTTATCTGTATATTATGGTGCCGATTCAAATTTAAGACGAGGAATAGAATATAGTTATTGGGAACTATTATGAATATTGGTTTACTAGGAAGAAATAGTACTCATTTTTTAGCTTATGGAAAAGTATTTGCAGAATTAGGTAATAATTGCTTTTATACTGATGAAGAAAATAGTATTGAAAAAGATTTAAATAATTATAAGAATTTTAAAAGAACTACTCCTTTAGATTTAGCAGAAAATTGTCAGTTAATATTAATAACTAGTAGGTTCGCTGACGAACATCTTCCTACTCTGAATATGCTATTAAATATCTTTAAATGTAAGTCAAAAATTTTTGTGGACAAACCTATTGTTAACTCAATAAAGGAAGTTAAGGAGATAATTAATCTAGAAAAAAACTTTAGTAATTCAATAACTTCTTTTTCACCTTTAAGATTTTGTAATGAGATTTTATTTATAAAAGAATTAATTTCAGAAAATATTAATAGTTTTATTGATCTAGAAATTTGTGCCCCAATTTCCGCAGAAGACATAGGAGATGATAAAAGATTTAAAAGTCCCCTATTTTATGGCGTACATGCAGTAGAAATGGGATTAGAAATATCTAATTATATATTTGATGAAAAAGTCGATATTTCTAATAAAGTTATTAAAGATTCCAAAATAATTGATTTCAGAAATTATAATAAATCTATCAAAATTATTCTTAAGCCTTCATTGGAAGAAATTTATAACATTAAATTACGGATAAATAAAAAAACGATTTTTGATAATGATGTGAATCTTGATGGGACATATTATTCAAATTGTGCTTATAAACTTCTAAAATTTGGCGAGAAGGGTTTTTTAGATTCAAATCTTCCTACTTTGAAGGAAGCTTGTAAAGGCATAAATTTGTTAATTGGATAAAGAAATGACATGTAAATTAGGAATTTTAGGATATGGAACAATGGGTAAAATTTATAAATCTACTATTGATGATTATGCTAATTCAAAAATAACTGTTATTTTTTCTGATAAATACATCTCTTCTAAAGAAGAGAATATATTAACACTAAAATGGAGCGACCTTAATGACTCAAATATAGATAATATTAAGGAACTTTTAGACGGATTAATTATTACAGTCCCTGAATGGATGCGTTTTGAAATTCTTAAAAAAGCGATTAAGTTAGAAGTTCCAATACTTATAGACAAACCACTTGCTCCTTCATGGGAAGAGACAAATGCTATAAAGACTTTATTTGAAGACTCGGGAGTTCCTTTATACGTTTGCAATACACTAATTTTCAATCCTATATATAAGAATATTTTAGACAGAGTAAAAAAAGATGAGTGTGGGAAGATTGGATTTATATCCTCAAGCCGTGATTCTTCAAGACAAAGAAAAAAAAGGATTCATGGAAAAATTTTTGAAGGCTATTGGTTAGCACCACATGATATAGGTTTTACTTTAGACATGATGGATAAACTTCCTGAAGAAGTTTATTGTGGTTTTAGAAGAAATCATGGACAACTTTCATTTAATTATGAATTGTATTTTGAAGACGGTTTAGTCACAAAATTTGAATCCTGTTATGCTTTAGATAATAATATTAAAGCAGGTAATCTTTCTTCATCAATAAGGGTTGTTGGTGAAAAAACAACAATTGAGGGCTATGATAATTCTATTAATTTAAATAATACTGATGTCTGGCAATATGATTACCCAGATATTCATGAATGGCATAATACAATTGCATTAAATAGGGGTTATCTAGGATCACCTGTTATTGATTTTTCAATAAAAATACAACAAAAGGAAAAATATAATTCTTTAAATCACAATTTGAATAAAGCAATATTAATCCAAAAGATAATATATAATTTAGAACTATCTTCAGCAAGTTCTTCCAGAAAAAAATTTAAATGATTTATGCATTTGCTTCAGAATATGGAGGTAAAGCTTTTTTAAAAGAGTATTTTAAATTTCATAATTTAAAAATAAATTTAATAGAAAATATACCTACATTAAGAAAAAAAATCCAAGACTCAAAAAAAAATACTTTTTATATATGTCCTGGAGGTGAATTAGGAAAAGGGAAAGAAAATATAAGAGAAGCAATTTTAAATGGGCATTATGTAATAGGGTTAGTAGATCACTTTACCAATCCTTGGCAAAGATTTAGTGATGAATTAACAGGCGAAATTTTAAAATATAAACCAAACAAAATTGTAGTAAGGTCAGATAAATGTTTGAAAAGATTAAGAGAATATGGTTTTAAAGAAAAAATTGAAATCCATAAATTTATAAATAAAAAATTTAATAACTACAGAAGACAATCCTTAAAAATTAATGATAAAAGAATTATAATTGTAATTACGGAATGGTATTCGATTGAAAAAAAGTTTAAGCTTGATCAGGCAGATCCTGAAACCCTTAATTTATTAATGAAGAATATTAAAAAAATTGCCGAAAGAAATAAAAACTTATTTTATGGAATAAAGTTACATCCTAAGTTAATGGATGATAAGGTATCCTTTAGTGAGTATTCTTCTTCTGAAAGTTATTTAGAGATTAATAAAAAAAACAATCAAGAAATTTTTGAATATAGTCCTATTTTTATAGGAATTGATTCAAATTATCTTATAAAGGCAATAAATAATAACTGTCTAGTATATTCTTGGCATAAAGAAAAATCATCTTTTAAAATTTCAGACTATGTCAATGATATAATCGAACTAAAAAATATAGAAGATATTGAATGGGAATAAATAATATACTTTTAATAGGTAGCGGACAAATTGCTGGAGGTTATGATAGTCCAGACTCAAAAAAAGTTTTAACTCATTTAGGAGCTATAAATAATATTATTACAGAAAAAATTATTATAGATATTGTAGAACCAGAATTATCTAATTATTTATCGATTAAAAACAAATGGAATATTACTGGAAAACACTACTATTCAATTAAAGAAATTAAATTAAGTAAATACGACATAATTTTAATAACATGCAATACAAGTTACCATTTTGAAATTATAAAATATTCTGTAGAAAATATAAACTGCAAAATTATATTATGTGAAAAACCCTGCTGCAGTAATCTTGATGAGATAATTAATGTAGATAAATTGTGTAAATCAAAAGATATTAAACTTTATGTGAATTATCAAAGAAGACTTATATCTGAATGGAATTTAATTAAAAACGAAATAGGAACAGGAGGAATGGGTGAATTTCAATTTGGTAATGTTTATTATTCTAAAGGGTTAGTAAATAATTGTTCTCATGCAATTAATTTAATTTTATATATTTTTAATAAATTTGATTTATCGATCAAAAACATTTTTGAACATTTTTATGATTACTCGAAAAGTGACCCAACATTGACATTCTCATTAGAATTAAACGATAAAGTAATTAATTTCATTGGACTGAATGATCAAAATTTTAGTATCTTTGAAATAGATTTAATTTTCCAAAAAGCGAGAATTAAATGCATTGACTCAGGTACAATAATTAGAAGATATTATCTATCAGAAGATAGCTTATATAGTGGATTTAAAAGTTTAAATTATATTAAAAATAAAGATGATAAAACAGAGCCATTTCTTAATTTATGGAGAATTATTGAATCAAAAGAATTTTATAAATTAGAAGATATTAGTATAAATGAAGCTATAAATACTTTTAGATTATTAAATGAATTAAAAATAAAATGCTAATTGGATTAACAGGAAGAATAGATTCATCAAGGTTGCCAGGTAAACCTATTTTAGATTTAGGAAATAATTGTTGTTCCATAAAAAGAATTTTTGAATCTGCTTGTGAAGCAGGCCTAAAAAATAAAACTTTTGTCTTAACTACAACTTTAGAAAGTGATCTTAAGATAGTTGAGTTTTGCAAAAGTAAATCCATAAATTATTATTGTGGTGACCCGAGATTTGTACTTAAAAGACTTATAAATTTAGCGGAAAATTATCCTGAAGAGGAATATATAATGTATATTGGAACTGACTCCCCACTAGTAGATGTTAAATTTCTTCGAGATATTTTCGCAGAAATAAACAAAAAAAATTTACTAAAAAAAGATCTCTTAACTTGTTATTTTCCAAATACTTTTCCAGGCGGATACGAATTTAATATAGTATCTACCAAGTGGTTAAGAAATTTAAATATAAAAAATCTTCACTATTCTGAACTTGAACATTGTTTTAATAAATTATTATTAGATAGTGATCGCAAAAGTGTAATTAATATTCAGGCTAATTTGGATCTTTCTTGGTTGAATTTTTCTTTGGATAATGAAAAAGACTTAAATTACATAAGAAAATTAATTAAAGAGGGAGCATCTAACAATCTCTCATCAATACTAAAAACGATTATCAGTAATCATGAATTAATAAAAATGACTAAAAGTCGAATTGATAAAAAAGTTTATAACTCTTTCATAAGCTCACCTGGAATGCATAGCTCTATAGAAGATAAAATAACATCCAACGTAAATCAAAGTTTTAAATACTTACAAAAAAAGAAATTTGATGAAGGAATAAAAATATTGTTAGAGACAAAAAATATAATAGATTGTTTTTTGAATAATGAAGGAATTGAACAAATTCACATAAGAATTGAAGACATTTTTAATAATAAGACAACTGATGATATTTTAAATATATTTGAAGAAGAATTATTTTTAAATGGGTTCACATGATAATGTAGAAATAATTTTTGCATGAAAACTTTTAATGAAATACATCTTAGGAGTTAATGCTTTTCATGCAGATGCATCTGCAGTCCTATTAGAGAATGGAAATGTAATTGCTGGTATAGAAGAAGAAAAATTCACAAGATTAAAGCATTGGTCTGGGTTCCCAAAACAATCAATAAAATGGTGTTTGCAAAATGCAAATATTAACTTTTCAGATATCAGCCATATCGGTATTAATACCAATCCTAAATCTCAATACTTTAGAAAAATCAAATACCTATTATCAACTAAACCAAATTTTGAATTTTATATAGATAGATTTAGAAAACGATCAAGAGGAAATTCCATAAAAGAAATTTTAAAAAAAGAATTTTGTGAAAATAATCCCCTAAAGGCTCAGATCCATTATTTAGATCACCATTTTTGTCATATGAGCTCAGCTTATTTTCCTTCAAAATATAGTAATGCTAGTGTATTATCAATTGACGGATTTGGAGACTTCTCTAGCACTGCATGGGGAGTAGGTATGGGACCTAACTTAAAATTAGATAAAAGAATTTTATTTCCAGATTCACTTGGAGCATTTTATTCTTCAATAACTCAATTCTTAGGCTTTAAAAACTATGGTGATGAATATAAAGTTATGGGTTTAGCTCCTTATGGGAAACCTATTTATGAAGATGAACTAAGACAATTTCTTAGAATCAATGAAAATGGTATATTTTCATTAAATCAAAAATATATATATTGGAAAAAAGACAATCCTAAAGAGGAGAATGGTATACCTATTATCTATACACACTTTCATCCTTGTCTTGAAGAACTCATAGGCAAATCGAGAGGGGAAAATGAATCTTTAAATGAAAGACATAAGAACATTGCTTCCAGTGTCCAATATTTATATGAAGATGCTTTCTTTAAGCTTCTGAATAGCATTTACGATCAATATAAGATCAAAGATTTATGTATTGCAGGAGGATGCGGTTCCAATTCTGTTGCAAATGGGAAGATAACAGCTAATACTAATTTTGAATCAGTTTATATTCATCCATCCCCAGGAGATTCTGGAGGTGCTTTGGGAGCGGCATTAGGTATATGGCATAAATACAATGATCAAAAGTGTCCTAAAATGGTAAATGTTTTTATTGGATATAAAGCTAGTGAAGATGAGATTGCAAACACTATTAAAAAAACTATCCGTGAAAAAAAAGATCAAATTATAGTAAAAAAAATTGGTGATCGAACTATTAAAAATGAAAATGATTATTACGACTTAATTACATCAGAAATTATTAAAGGAAAAGTTATTGGATGGTTCCAAGGAAGAGTTGAATGGGGTCCAAGAGCGCTAGGTAATAGGTCAATAATTGGAGATCCAAGAAGACAAGATATGAGAGAAATCATAAATAAAAAAATAAAAATGAGAGAATCATTTCGACCATTTGCTCCATCGATATTGCAAGAAAAGTGTAATGAATGGTTTGTAACAAAATATCAAGAAGATAATCATGTTCCTTATATGACAAAAGTATATAAATTTAAAGATCAAAAAAAAGAATTAGTACCTGCAGTTTGTCATGTAGATGGCACTGGAAGATTACAAACTGTTGCTAAGGATGATAACGAAAAATACTATAAACTAATTAAAACTTTTCATGAAAAAACTCAAGTCCCCATTTTACTTAATACCTCATTCAATGAGAATGAACCAATAGTTTGTAAACCTAAAGAAGCAATGGAGTGTTTTTTAAGAACAAAAATGGATATAATAGTTATTGGTGATTTTATAATTTCAAAAAATAATTAATCAAAATAATGGGATTTATATGAAAATCAATCTAAATGAAGCAAGAATTCTCATAACAGGGGGAACCGGCAGTTTTGGTAAAAGATATGTTAGAAATTTGCTGGAAGAAAATCCCAATATTAAAAGGCTTGTGATTTATAGCAGAGATGAGCTTAAGCAATATGATATGTCCACTCAATATAATGAAAAAAATTATCCTGGCATAAGATATTTCCTTGGTGATATTAGAGATAAAGATAGATTTAAGCAGGCACTAGCAGATATTGATATCGTTATTCATGCAGCGGCTTTAAAACAAGTTCCTGCTGCCGAATATAATCCATTTGAATTTATAAAGACTAATATTCTAGGAGCACAGAATGTTGTTGAAAGTTGTTTAGAGTCTGATTCAGTTAAAAATATTGTAGCTTTAAGCACTGATAAGGCATCTGCCCCAGTAAATTTATATGGTGCAACAAAATTATGTTCAGACAAAATATTTGTTTCAGCCAACTATATCAGTGGGAATAACAATAAAAAATTTAGTGTCGTAAGATATGGAAATGTTATAGGTTCCAGAGGTTCAGTAATTCCTTGTTTTAAAAAATTAGATAAAAATCAAGAGGTGCCAATTACTCATCCTGATATGACAAGATTTTCCATAAGCCTAAATGAAGGAATTGATCTTGTAAATTATGCTTTAAATAATTCTAAAGGTGGCGAGATATTTATACCTAAATTACCTAGCTACAGAATTACGGATGTTGCTGAAGCAATTTGCCCTGGGCAGAAATTAAAAATAATAGGGATTAGACCTGGAGAAAAAATTCATGAAAGTATGATAACCGAATCAGAATCTTTAGATACTTGGGAAATTGATAATAAATTTATTATTATTCCAAATGGTCCAACTAAATGGGATAAAAACTTATATTTAGAAGCTTTGAATGCTACAAAAGTTAAAGAAGGCTTTGAATATTCCTCTGGAAAGAATACTAAATTTTTAAGTATTGAAGAAATTAAAGAAATTATCGAGAAAGAAAAAATTTATGACTAATTTTATATTAGGATGTGCAAATTTTTTCTATAAATATGGTTTAAAAAAGGGAACTCTTACACCGGAAGACATAAATTTTATCTTAGAAAAATCTATCAATTATGGAATATGCAATTTAGATAGCGCTCTTATATATGAAAATAATGAGTCTCCTATAAACTTATCAAAGGATATTTCAAATTCAATTGAAGTTGGCACCAAAATAGGTATGAAAGAAATAAATATTGATAAACCAAAGTCACTTTTCAAACTTAGAGAAAATTTAGAGAAATCTCTTGAAATTTGGGGTAAAGACAAATTTAGTTACATATATTCTCATGATATGATAACTTCTAAAAGAGATCTTGATAAATGGTTATTTTTAGATGATTATTTAAAAAAAGAATGTTTGTGCAACCAAACAGGTATTTCAATTTATGATTTAAACGACATAAGATATTTTGAAGATATCAAAATAGATAGAATACAAATGCCTGATAATTTATATTGGCAAAGAAATAAAGAATTTTTAGAAATTATAAAAAATAAAGCTGAAATTGTTGATGTAAGGAGCATTTTTTTACAAGGCATAATAGTTAATCCTCCTGAAGGAATAATGAAAAAAATTCCCAAAAATCTTTTATTACATCATTCGAAAATTTGGAGTGAATATAATTCAGATACTAAAAAGCTCTATGATCTTGCAATAGCTTATATAAAAAGTAAAAATTTCAATAATATAGTTTTTGGGATAGAAAGTATTGATGAACTTAAAAAGTTTATTAATTCTTTTAGAAAGGTTATTAAACAAAAAGACTACAATAAATTTAAATATAATGAAAAAGATATTGATCCAAGAGTATGGAAGAATTAAATATTGGAGCTGTTATTCAAGCTCGAATGAATTCGACAAGATTTCCAGGCAAAATAAAAGAAAAATTTGGAGAAACATCTCTTCTTGAAACCTGTATCAAATCAATAAAATTTTCTAAAAGTGTAAGAAAAATCATTATTGCTACTACTGAAAATTGCGAAGATGATTGGATAGAAACTTTAAATGATGAAAAAAATAATATTTTTATTTTTAGAGGAGATGAAAAAGATGTTTTATCAAGATATATGCATGCTGTAAATAAATTCAACCTTGATGTAATTGTAAGAATAACCGCTGATGATCCATTTAAACCTCCATGGTTGATTGATAAATTAGTAAAAATAATTATTAGTGATCAATATGATTATGCATCAAATACAATTGATCCTTCTTATCCTGAGGGATTAGATATTGAGGTTTTTACCAAAAAAGCCTTAAGTAAGGCATTTAAGTATGGAAATAAAATTTCTGAGAGAGAACATGTAACACCTTATATTTGGAAAAACCCCAAAATCTTTAAGTGCTTTTCAGAAAAAATAAAAAACAATTTAAGTTGGGCTAGATTAACAATAGATTACGAGGAAGATATGGAAAGACTTAGAAATATTTGGATTTATCTTGGAGAAGCAGTTTACAAAAAAGAATTTTTAAAAAGATTTCTAGTTGACAATTATTTAATTAGCCTATCTAAAAGTGAAAAGATAAGAAATGAAGGTTATTATAAAACTTTAAAAGAAGATAAAAATTAAAATGGAACGAATTTCATCTCTAGAAAGAAAATACGTACAAAATGTCCTAGATAATGATTTCAGGAGTTCTTCAGGCGCAAAATATACAAAAAAGTTAGAAGATCTTTTCGCAAAAAAAATTGGCGTCAAAAATGCAATATCATTTACAAATGGCACAGCAACTATGCATGCCTCCTTAGAAGCGATGGGAATTGGTCCTGGAGATGAAGTAATAGTACCTCCATTAACAATGTCTGCAACAACTTTTGCAGTACTTCAAGCTAATGCCACTCCAATATTTGCTGATGTAGATGAAGATACATTTACAATTTCACCTAAAGATGTAGAAAGAAAAATAACTACAAGAACTAAAGCTATTATTCCAGTTTCTCTTTATGGTTTATCATCTGATATTGATGCTCTAAAAAATCTTTGCATTAAAAATAAGATTTATATATTAGAAGACAATGCTGAAGCTTTTTTAGCAGAATATAAAGGATCTTACGCTGGTTGCTTAGGAGATGTTGGCAGTTTTAGTTTTCAAAGTTCAAAACATCTAACTTCAGGAGAAGGCGGGATTATAACCACTAATAATGAAGAACTTGCACTGAAAATAAGGAGAATTCAATCATTAGGCTATGCGGGACTAACTGCTGGGAAGAGCAAAATTGAAAAAAGTGAAATTCAAGAGCCTGGATATGAGAGACATGTTTGTATGGGTTGGAATTATCGTATGTCTGAACTTTGCGCTTCAGTAGCATTTGCTCAGACAGAACGAATAGATGAATTAGTAAATGCAAGAGTAAAAGTAGGATATCTATTTAATGATCTAATCAGTGAATTTGAAGGTATATTAATCCCACAAAAGAATCCAAATGGTTATAAAAATACATATTGGACTTGGGCTGCAAAACTAAGAGATGATATTGACTGGGTAAATTTTAGAAATATATTTAAAGAAAATGGAGG
>CEPA01029869.1_pt1 | contig 13691 bp, 24 predicted proteins | sample 356241 | NCBI WGS metagenome assembly CEPA01 (sample SAMEA2620542, study PRJEB7988) | marine metagenome | biome: marine biome (ENVO:00000447); feature: surface water layer (ENVO:00002042); material: "saline water (ENVO:00002010), including plankton (ENVO:xxxxxxxx)" | depth 5 m
GGAAGATTACTAAAAATGCATGCTGATAAAAGAGAAGAAATTACTGCTGTAGGCGCTGGTGACATTGCAGCTGCTGTAGGTTTAAAAGATACTTATACTGGAGAAACTTTATGTGATAAAGGAAATCCAATAATTTTAGAAAGTTTAAATTTTCCTGATCCTGTTATTTCGGTTGCTATTGAACCCGAGACTAAAGCTGACCAAGAAAAGCTAGGTATGGCTTTGAATAAGCTTTCAATTGAAGATCCTTCTTTTAAAGTTAAAGTTGATCATGAAACCAATCAAACAATCATATCAGGAATGGGTGAGTTACATTTAGAAATAATTGTAGATAGGCTTAAAAGAGAATTTAATGTTGAGGCTAAAGTAGGTGCACCTCAGGTTGCATATAGAGAGACTATTAGAGGCTCAAGTGAAGCTGAACAAAAGTATATAAAACAAACTGGTGGTAAAGGTCAGTATGGACACGTAAAAATTAGAATAGAACCAATGGATACTGGTGGTGGCTTTGAATTTGTAAATGAGATTAAAGGTGGAGCTATTCCTAGAGAATTTATACCAGCAGTTGAAAAAGGGATTCAAGAAGCAATGTTTAGCGGTGTAGTTGCAGGATATGAAGTTGTTGATGTGAAAGTTACGCTTTATGATGGATCATTTCATGATGTTGATTCATCTGAAATGGCTTTTAAGATTGCAGGGTCTTTAGCATTTAAAGACGCGGTAAAAAAAGCTGGTGCTGTTGTCCTTGAACCTATGATGAAAGTTGAAGTTGTGTGTCCTGAGGATTTTATGGGAACAGTTATTGGTGATTTAAGTTCTAGAAGGGGAAAGGTTCAAGGTACTGAATTGCGTGGAGAATTACAAGGTGTCCAATGTGAAGTACCTTTGTCAGAAATGTTCGGTTATGCCACTGATGTGAGGTCCTTGACAGAAGGCCGTGCAACATTTACAATGGAGTTTTCAACTTATTCAGATGTTCCAGCTAACATATATGAACAGTTGAAATTAAAAGAAGCATAATCATTGTTATTTAGGAGGGACATATAAAATGTCTAAAGAAAAATTTGAGAGGAATAAACCTCACTGTAATATAGGAACAATTGGTCATGTAGACCATGGAAAAACAACATTAACCGCTGCAATTACTATGACTCTAGCTAAAGCTGGTGGTAGTGAATCAATGTCTTATGAAGATATAGATAATGCACCGGAAGAGAAAGAAAGAGGTATTACAATTAATACTGCTCATGTTGAATATGAAACTGAATCTCGTCATTATGCTCACGTTGACTGTCCTGGTCACGCTGATTATGTTAAAAATATGATTACTGGTGCCGCCCAAATGGATGGTGCAATATTAGTTGTTAGTGCAACAGACGGACCCATGCCTCAAACAAGAGAGCATATCCTTTTAGCGAGACAAGTTGGAGTTCCTAGACTCGTTATTTTCTTGAACAAAGTTGATCAACTTGGTGGAGATAAAGAACTAGTAGAACTAGTTGAATTAGAGGTAAGAGAATTACTAAATGAATACGGTTTTGAGGGAGATGATACTCCTATAGTTTCAGGATCTGCCTTAGCTGCAGTAGAAAATTCAGACCCCGAGACAGGTGAAAAAGCTATTATTGAATTAATGTCTAAAGTTGACGAGTGGATTCCACAGCCTACTAGAGATGTTGATAAGCCATTCTCACTTGCAATTGAAGACGTTTTTTCTATTTCAGGAAGAGGAACTGTTGTTACAGGAAGAGTTGAACAAGGGAAGTTAAACGTCGGAGATAAAATTGAAATTGTTGGAATTAAAGATACTCAAGAAACAACAGCCACTGGAATTGAAATGTTTAGAAAATTATTAGATTATGCAGAAGCTGGAGATAATGTTGGTGTTTTATTAAGAGGTGTAGAGAAAGATCAGGTTGAAAGAGGACAAGTTCTTTGTGCTCCAGGCTCAATCAAACCCCATCAAAAATTTGAAGCTGAAGTTTATGTTTTAAAGAAAGAAGAAGGTGGAAGACATACACCTTTCTTTAAAGGATATAGACCACAATTTTACTTTAGAACTACTGATGTAACTGGTTCAATAGAATTAGGTGAAAATGTTGAAATGGTTATGCCAGGTGATAATACAAAAATGAACGTTGAACTAATTTGTCCTGTAGCTATGGTCGATGGATTAAAGTTTTCTATTCGTGAAGGTGGAAGGACAGTAGGAGCTGGTGTTATTAGTAAAATAACAGAGTAAAAAATATGGAAACCGCACCAAAAGTAAGAATAAAGCTTAAATCTTTTGATCATAAGCTTTTAGATAAATCAACATTTGATATTGTTGATACTGTGAAGAGAACAGGAGCTAAGGTTGCAGGTCCTATTCCGTTACCAACGGATATTTCTAGAACGTGTGTTTTAAGAGCCCCCCATGTTTACAAGGACTCAAGAGAACACTTTGAAATGAGGACCCATAAACGCCTAGTAGATATTCTTGAACCTACACAGCAAACAATTGATTCTTTGATGAAACTTGATCTTGCGTCTGGTGTAGAAGTAGAGATAAAATTACAAGGTGTATGATGTCTGAAGAAAATACAGAAAATATAGAAAATACAGAAGTATCTCAAGAAGATGCCGTTCCAAATTCCGAGAATTCTGTAAATGATGCTATACAATCTCTTCGATTAAGCGGACTTATGGGAATTAAGTTGGGTATGACTCATTCTATTCTTGATGATGGAAGAGTAATACCAACTACTTTGGTTAAACTTGGGCCTTGTTATGCATTAGAAAAAAATTCAAAAAATCATAAAGTTTCACTCAAAGTTGGTTTTGAAGATATAAAACCGTCTTCATTAAATAAACCAAAATTATCATATCTCTCAAAATTAAATGTAAAGCCTTTAAAATTTATAAAAGAATTTGATTTATTAGAAGATACTGAAATTAAGCCTGGAACGGAAATTAAAGCTGATATTTTTAAAGCTGGAGATATAGCAGATGTTACCTCTAATTCTAAAGGTAAAGGTTTTTCTGGTGTTATAAAAAGACATAATTTTGCTGGGTTGAGACATACTCATGGTACACCTCAAAATCAAAGATCTGGTGGATCAATTGGTGCTTGTGCATATCCTGGTAGAGTTTGGAAAGGACAAAAAATGGCTGGTAGATATGGCGGTAAGAAATCTACCATTCAAGGACTTGAAATATTAAAAATTGATTTAGACAAAAACTTAATATTTATTAAAGGATCAATACCTGGTTCAAAAGGCTCATTGGTTTATGTTAATCATACAAGGAAAGGTAATGGATTTAGAGATATTTAATTTAGAAAACAATAGTGTCGGAAAACATAAACTTGATACTTCAAATTTTAAGGAAATTAACAAAACTGTTGTAAGTCAAGTTGTAAAATGGCAATTAGCTAAAAAACGTGCAGGTACTGTTTCTACTAAAAATAGAGCTTTAGTAAAAGGAAGTGGTAAAAAACCATTCAAACAAAAAGGCACAGGTAATGCTAGAGCTGGTACAAGAACATCTCCAATTTGGAGAGGAGGTGGCGTAATATTTGGCCCAAGTCCAAAAGATTGGTCATATTCTATTCCAAAGAAAATTAGAAAGCTAGCATTGCAAAATGCACTTCAGTATAAATTGGATGATGGATCATTGATGGTAATAGATTCTTTCGAAATTGAGTCGCCTAAAACAAAAGATCTTGTTACAAAATTAAATAATTTTTCTTTAGGTAAGAAAATTTTGTTAATTAATGAAGCTGATAATATAAACTTAGAATTATCATCAAGAAATTTACAAAATGTTAAGTTGATTCATCCAAACGGTGTTAATGTATATGATTTATTAAATTATTCCTCAGTTTTAATTTCCAAAGAATCACTAAATGTACTTATTGAGAGAGTTAAATAAATGAAAAAATTTATATCTGATATTTTAATTAAACCTTTAATGACAGAAAAGACTGCTGCATTAGGTCAGTCAGAATGCTATGTTTTTGAAGTCTTACCATCATCTAATAAGAATGAAATAAGGGACGCAATACAGAAATTTTTTGATGTAAAAGTAAAGGATATTAGAACATCTACTAAACCTGGAAAATTTGTTAAAAAAGGTGGAAGAGTTGTTGGAAAAAGATCAAAGCAAAAAAAAGCATACATTACATTAAGTGAAGGAAAAATTGAGTTAATACAAGGAGTATAAAGTGGCTATACAAAAATATAAACCAACTAGTCCTGGAAGACGTTTTATGACATCGGCTGATTTTGATGAGGTAACATCTTCTACTCCGCATAAACCTCTTTTAAAATCAGTTCATAAAAAGAAAGGTCGAAATAATAATGGAAGAATTACTTCAAAAAGCAGAGGTGGTGGGGCAAAAAGGTTATATAGAATTATAGATTTTAAGAGAGATAAATTTAATGTCTCCGGTACTGTTAAAACTATTGAGTATGATCCAAATAGGTCATCAAGAATTGCTTTAATCAATTATATAGATGGAGAAAAAAGATATATTCTAGCTCCCTTAAATATAAAAGTTGGTGATAAAATAATTTCATCAGACAAAACAGAAATTCAAATAGGAAATTCTTTACTTTTAAAAAATATACCTGAAGGGACTCTAGTTCATAATATTGAAATGTCTCCTAAAGGCGGTGGAAAGATCGCTCGTTCTGCTGGTGCTTATGCAACAGTTTTAGGTACCGAAGATTCTTTAACTCAGATTAAATTATCATCAGGTGAAACTAGAAAGATATTGTCTAACTGTCGTGCAACTGTAGGTAAATTAGGTAATGAGAAACATAATCAAATTGTTATTGGTAAAGCTGGTAGGAAAAGATATTTAGGTAGAAGGCCTAAGGTTAGAGGAGTTGCTATGAACCCTGTAGATCATCCACATGGCGGTGGTGAAGGAAAGGCAGCAAGAGGTAATCCACATCCAGTTTCAAAATGGGGTTGGATAACTATTGGTAAGAAAACAAGAAATAATCCAAAAACTGATAAATTAATAGTTAAAAGAAGAAGAATAGGATACGGGATGGATAAGAGGTAATTTATGGGCAGATCAGTCAAAAAAGGGCCTTTCGTTGATGAAAAATTAATGAAAAAGGTCACAAAAGCTAAAGAAGAAGATAGTCAAAAGATTATAAAAACATGGTCTAGAAGGTCTATGATAGTCCCTGAAATGATTGGATTAACCTTTGCTGTATATAATGGCAAGAAGTTTGTTCCGGTTTATGTTACTGAATATATGCTAGGACATAAATTAGGTGAATTCTCTCCAACCAGGACATTTGTATCTCATGCGGGCGGCGATAAAAAATCTAAGGTGGGCAGATAATGATTTCTAAAGCAATCAATAAATACATTAGAAGAACTCCTAGAAAAGTTAATGCTGTTTTAACTGCAATTAGGGGAAAAAAAGTAGATTATGCATTTATGCTTCTAAAAAATTTAAACAAAGCTGCTAAAACAGAAGTTTCAAAAACACTTAAGTCAGCTGTTTCAAATGCTTATGAAAAGGGTTTTACTGACACCGACAAGATTGTTATTTCTGAAGCATATAGTACGGAAGGGCCTATATTTAAAAGATTTAAAGCAAGAGCTATGGGAAGAGCAACTAAAAGATATAAAAGAACAAGCCATATTACAATTATTTTAAAGGAGGAAGTTAACTAATGGGACAAAAAGTTAATCCAATATCTATTCGCTTAGGAATTACTCGTAACTGGTCCTCCAATTGGTTTGTTGCGAACAAGTCAAAATATAAAGATTATCTTCATGAGGATTTAAAAATAAGAACTCATGTAAAGAAAAAATTTTTTCAAGCTGGAATATCTAAATTAGAAATTGAAAGATCCTCTGATGAAAAAATTCGTTTAGTAGTCTACTGTTCAAAGCCAGGATTACTGATAGGTAGGAAAGGTGTAGACATAGAACTTCTAAGGAAAGAGTTAAACAAGATGGCAGGAAAAGATGTTTATATTGATATAAGAGAGGTCAAAAGACCTGAAATAGATTCTCAACTGGTTGCAGAAAATATAGCACTTCAACTTGAAAGAAGAGTGGCATATAGAAGAGCCATGAAAAGAAGTATGTCCTCAGCATTAAGACTAGGTGCAATTGGCATTAAGGTTATGGTTTCTGGAAGACTTGGTGGTGCCGAGATTGCAAGAAGTGAATGGTATAGAGAAGGTAGAGTTCCGTTAAGTACATTGAGAGCGGATATAGATTATGGATTTGCCGAAGCCCTTACTACATATGGAATTATTGGAATTAAAGTTTGGATCTTTAAAGGTGAAGTTATAAAAAGAAAAGAAAAAAATATAAAAGAGGTGTCCAGTGCTTCAGCCTAAAAAAAGTAAACATAGAAAGGTACATAAGGGAAGAGTTCGTGGAGTAGCTACCAAAGGTAATAAAGTATCTTTTGGGGAATACGGTTTGCAATCCATTGATTTCTCTAGAATTACTGGAAGACAAATTGAAGCTGCAAGGATTGCTATTACACGTAAAGTTAAAAGAGGCGCAAAGTTATGGATTAGAATCTTTCCTCATAAACCGGTTTCAAAGAAACCTGCAGAAGTAAGAATGGGTAAAGGTAAAGGTGATATAGACAGATACGTAGCACCAATAAAAAAAGGAACAATGTTGTTTGAAATAGCAGGTGTTGATGAAGAACTAGCCAGAGAAGCTTTAAGGTTAGCTTCAGGAAAGCTACCTGTTAGAACTAGAGTGGTTGTTAGGACAAGAGGTTTATTAATATAATGAAAATGTCTGAAATTAAAAAATTAGATACTATAGAAATTGAGAAGAAAATAATTGAACTTAAAGATTCAATTTTAAAATCAAAAATTTCTAAGTTAAATCAAGGGGATTTTGATTCAAATACTTTTTCTAAAATTAGAAAAGATATTGCAAGGTGTTTAACTGAACTTAATTCCAGAAGAGGAGATGAAAATGTCTAGAGGTAGAATGAGAGAATTAAAAGGTGTTGTTATTAAAAATTCATCTGATAAAACAGTGACAGTTCAAACTGAGACATCAAATAAAAATAGAATATATAATAAAATTGTTGTTATGAAGAAGAAGTTCCATGTTCATGATGAGAAAAACGAAGCTAAAGTTGGTGATGAAATTAGAGCAATTGAAACAAAACCAATAAGCAAAAGTAAAAGATGGAAGTTGGTAGAAGTTATTAATAAAGGAGAAGCCTTATGATTCAAACTGAAACTCAATTAGTTTCTGCAGATAATTCAGGTGCAAAACAATTGAATGTAATAAATCTTAAGGGCGGTTCTTACAGGAGATACGCCAGAATTGGTGACATTGTAACAGTATCTATTAGAGCTGCTATTCCAAATTCAAAAGTTGAAAAAGGTAAAATTTTTCAAGCAGTTATTGTTAGGACAAAAAAAGAATTGAGAAGACCAGACGGTTCATATATTAGATTTGATGATAATGCAGCAGTATTAATAAATAAAGAAAACCAACCAGTTGGAACAAGAATTTTTGGTCCAGTTGCTAGAGAATTAAGAAATAAGGGTTTTATGAAAATTGTATCATTAGCCCCGGAGGTCCTTTAAAAATGGGAAAGAATAATAAACCTAAAAAAGGACAAGAGGTTAAAATCATAGCTGGAAAATATAAAGGTCAGGTTGGTAAGGTTTTAAATGTTTTTCCAAAAGATGACAAGGTAATCATTGAAAACATAAATGTTGCTAAAAGACATGTAAAACCAAATCAGCAGAATCAAACTGGTGGAATTATAAATAAAGAAAAGCCAATACATATTTCAAATGTGAGAGTAGTAGAGAATGGATAATTTAAAAGTTTTATATAAAAATCTGGCTCCTGATATTTTAAATGATATAAATCTAAAAAATAAAATGGAGATTCCCAAAATTGTCAAAGTATCGATTAATATGGGTTTAGGTAAAATGTCTGATGCGGGTAAAGATTCAAAATTAATTGAAGAATCTGTTGAAGAGTTGTCAAAAATTGCAAATCAAAAAGCTGTACCTACAAAAGCTAAAAAGTCAGAAGCTGGCTTTAAACTTAGGGAAGGATCTTCAATAGGTGCTAGAGTAACATTAAGAGGAAATAAAATGTATGAATTTCTAATGAAATTACTACATCTTGCATTACCAAGAGTTAGAGATTTTAGAGGTATTTCAAGGAAAGCTTTTGATAAAAGAGGTAATTATAACTTAGGCATTCAAGATCATCTTGTATTTCCTGAAATTGATCCGACAAAAACATCAAGGAGTAAAGGGCTTAATATAACTATCGTTACAACTGCTTTGTCAGATAATGATGGATTAATATTATTGGAAAAATTAGGATTTCCCTTTAAAAAGAAGTAAAGGAGCATTTTGAATTATGGCAAAGAAGTCAATGATAGTTAAAGCTAATAAAAAACAAAAATTTAAGGTTAGAGAATATAATAGATGCCCTCTAACAGGACGCCCACGAGGTTTTATAAGAAAGTATGGTATGAGTAGAAATGCTTTTAGAAAACTTGCTAGTCAAGGACTAATACCAGGAGTTAAAAAAGCCAGTTGGTAGTGAGGTTAATATGGTTATAGATCCAATTTCAGATATGTTAACTAGAATTAGAAATGCTGTTTCAAAAAAACATAAAAATGTTTTAATTCCTAGTTCTAAATTTAAGATAGAAATCGCTAAAATTTTGGAGGAAGAAGGTTTCATTAATTCCTATGAATTAATTAAAAATACTAAGTTTGCTTCAATTAAAATTGATTTAAAGTATGATGATAAAAAAACTTCTGTAATTAAGAAGATTAAAAGGATTAGCAAGCCAGGGTTACGAGTTTATGTAAATAAAAATGAAATTCCACGAATTTCTGGTGGTCTTGGAACTTCAATAATTTCAACTTCTAAAGGTGTTATGACAGGTAATAAAGCTAGATCGATTGGTGTAGGAGGAGAGATACTCTGTAGTATTTTATAATTATAATGTCAAGAATTGGTAACAAAGAAATAATTATTAACAAAGATCTTCAAGTAGCCTTTACAGATGGTTTATTACAGATTAAAGGACCAAAAGGTGAGTTATCTCGTGCAATTTCGTCTGATCTCGTTCTAGATATTTCAGAAGAAAAAATTCTTGTGAAAAGAGAAACTGATATTAGCAGAGTAAAAGCTCTGCATGGTTTAACTAGATCCTTAATTAATAATATGATTATAGGTGTAACAGAGGGTTTTGAAAAAATTTTAGAAATTAAAGGAACAGGTTATAAATGTGATATCAAGTCAAAAAAAGAATTGGTGTTAAACCTGGGATATTCAAATCCTATAAACTTTTCATTGCCTGAGGGTATAGAAGCAGAAACTGAAAATAAAGGTACTTTATTAAAAATTAAAGGCATAAATAAAGAGATTGTAGGTGAGGTTGCTGCTAGAATTCGAAAATTACGTAAACCTGAAAGATACAAAGGAAAAGGTGTAAGATACCAAGGTGAGTATGTTAAATTGAAAGCTGGTAAATCGGCAGGATCTAAAGGTGATTAATTATGATTAAACAAATTGAAAAGAATAAATTAAGAATTAAAAGACATTCTAGAAATAGAAAGAACATAAATGGAACTTCAACTGTTCCAAGATTATATATTTTCAGATCATTAAAAAATTATTACGTAAATTTGGTGGATGATGAAAAAGGAATTACACTTGCGTCTGCTGCAATAAAAAAACAAGAGCCTTCAAATAAATTAGCGGAAATTTTATCTGAGAAGGCTTCAAAGTTAGGCATAGATAAAATAGTCTTTGATAAGAGTGGTTATAAATACCATGGAAGAGTCAAGCAATTTGCTGATGCTTTGAGAGAAAAAGGTATTAATTTTTAAGGAGTTACATATTGAGTATTAACCAGGATAAAGAGTTTATTGAAAAAATAATACATATTAGAAGAGTTGCTAAAGTTACAAAAGGTGGAAAAAATTTCCATTTCACCGCATTAGTTGTAATAGGAAACATGAAAGGTAAAGTTGGATCGGGGTTAGGAAAATCGAATGAGGTCCCAGATGCAATTAGGAAAGCTATTGAAAAAGCCAAGAAAAATATAATAGAAATAAATATGAATGGAAGGACTATTACTCATGAAGTCTATGCAAAATCTTTATCTTCTCAAGTTATGATAAGACCTGCTGGATCTGGTACTGGAGTTATAGCTGGTGCTGCAGTTAGGTCAGTTTTAGAGCTTGCTGGTATTAAAGATGTACTAACCAAGTCTATTGGTTCTAGGAATCCAATAAATGTTGTTAATGCTACAATAGAATGTTTAAAATCTTTATCTGAGCCAATTAAAACTGCTGAAAAGAGGGGTAAAGAATCATCAGATTTAGATTTACCTAAACAATATTATAAAAACAAAGCAGAAGGTGAGATTAATGCTTAATAACTTGAAAAAAACTACAATTTTTAAGAAAACACGAGTTGCTCGAGGACCGGGATCTAAGGGTAAAACCGCTGGTAGAGGACATAAAGGACAGAATTCTAGGTCAGGTGGTGGTGTTCCTATTCTTTTTGAAGGTGGACAATCTAGTTTTGTTTTAAGAACTCCTAAAAGAGGTTTCAAAAATTATAATAGAATTAATTTTGAAGTATTAAATGTTGGAACTCTTAATAAAATTGATTTAAATGAGGAATTTAATAAAGAATCTTTAACTAAACTAGGGAAAATTAAAGGAAATAAACCATTAAAAATTTTAGGTCAAGGAGAATTGAATAAAAAAATTATTATAAAAGCAGATGCTTTTTCAAAATCAGCAGAAGATAAAATAAAATCTGCTGGTGGTTCTATAAGTATAGTATGAGCACAGTCGATTCATTACCAAAATTACCTGAATTGAATAAAAAAATTCTTTTTACCTTATTTATTTTAATCATTTATAGATTAGGTGTTTTTGTTCCAATTCCTGGTGTTGATTCCGCAGAAATTCTTAAAATCTTTTCTAACCAAGGTAAATCTTTCTTTGATATCATTAATCTTTTTTCTGGTGGAGCATTTGAGAGAGCGTCTATTTTTGCGTTAGGTGTTATGCCATATATAACGGCTTCAATTGTTATGTCTCTTGTTGTAAAAACTGTCCCAAAATTAGAGGAGCTAAACAAGGATTCAAGTGGAAAAAAACAAATTTCTCAGTATTCAAGGTATTTAACAATTATAATTTGTTTTTTTCAAGCTTCTTTATTGGTTACTGCTTTACAGACCGGTTTAGGTACTGGATCAGATATAGTTTTTGATCCTGGTTTATCTTTTTATTTAATGACAGTATTTACTTTAACTGCAGGAACATTTTTTGTTATGTGGCTTGGTGAGCAAATTACTGCTAAAGGAATTGGAAATGGTCTGTCTTTAATCATTGCAGCTTCTATTATTACAGGAGCTCCCTCTGCAATAGGTAAGCTGTTTAACTTTGTTTCTGTTGGAAGCTTAAATATTTTAACTATAATTTTATTTGTAATAATTATGCTAGTCATTCTGTATTCTGTAGTTTTTGTGGAAAGATCATTCAGAAAAATACCTGTACAATATCCCCAAAAAACAAAAGGAAGAAAAGTTTCAATGTCACAATCATCGCATTTACCTTTAAAAATTAATCCTGCAGGAGTTATTCCACCGATTTTTGCATCTTCGATTTTATTGTTACCTTTAACAATATTAAATTATGTCGATGTTCCAAGTTTGAATAAATTATCCGCATCTTTTCTGAATAATGGATTCATTTATAATTTTGTTTTTGCATTACTTGTGATTTTTTTCACTTTTTTTTATACAGGAATGGTTATTAATCCAAAAGATATGTCTGAGAACTTAAAAAAGAATGGAGCTTTCATACCTGGTATAAGACCTGGATCAAATACAACCGATTATATTAAAAATGTAATGTCTAAATTAACTGTGATAGGAGCTCTATATTTAGCTCTCGTATGTATCATACCAGCGGTTTTAAATGCAAAACCGTTTAGTTTGCCATTTTTCTTTGGAGGTACATCTCTTTTAATTGTAATAGGAGTAACTTTAGATACTATTCAACAAATTCAATCTTTTCTAATTTCAGATAATTATGATAATTTTGGAAATAAAAAAAGGAAAAAAGAACCTAGCAGGTTCAACATGAGGTGATATTATGATTTTAATTTTATTCGGACCCCCAGGTGCTGGTAAGGGGACACAAGCTGATCTGTTAAAAGAAAAGTTTAATTTATTACATTTGTCGACAGGCGATTTACTTAGAGAGGAAGTATCAAATGAAACAGCTTTAGGAATAAAAGCAAAAGAATTTATGGACGCTGGTGAGTTAGTCACTGATGAGTTGATTATTGCAATGATAAAAAATAAAATTGATAATACAACCAGTGTTAATGGTTTTCTTTTTGATGGCTTTCCAAGAACAATTTCTCAAGCCGAAGCTCTAAATGATATGTTAAAAAATTCTTCAAAAGAAGTTGATAAAGTTATTTCACTTGAAGTTGATGATTCAATATTAATTAAAAGACTCCTTGAAAGAGGAAGAAGTGATGATAATGAGTCAACTATTAAAAATAGGTTGGATGTTTATAAGAGCCAAACTTTACCAATAAAAGATTTTTATTCAAAAGATAATAAGTTAATCCAAATCAAAGGAAATCAAACCGTTGAAGATGTAAATTCTGATATTGTTTCTAATCTAAGTTAATATGGCTATTAATTTAAAAAAACCTTCTGAAATAGAAAATATTAGAAAATGTGGAAAAATAATTTCTGATGTTAGAAATCTTTTAATTTCTAGTATTGAAGAAGGAATTTCAACCTGGGAATTAGATAAAATTGCTGAGGACTATACTATTTCAAAAGGCTTCATACCTGCTTTTAAAGGTTACCAAAATTTTCCCTCTTCTATTTGTGCATCTGTAAATAGTGAAGTCGTTCATGGACTACCCTCAAAAAATAAAATTTTAAAAAAGGGAGATATTATTGGTATTGATTTTGGTGTATATGATGGAAGTTTTTATGCTGATAGCGCTTTTACATTTCCTGTTGGAGAGGTAGAATCTAAAGTGGAAAAATTGTTGGAAGTAACAGCGAATTCTCTTCAAAAAGGAATTGATCAAGCCATAATTGGAAATAAAGTTTTTGATATATCTTATGCTATTCAGAAATACATTGAATCTTTTGATTTATCAATTGTTCGATCTTATGTAGGGCATGGAATTGGTAGAAACTTACATGAAGAGCCACAAGTTCCAAATTTCATTTTGAGCAAGAAAGATAGATCATCTTCTGTAAAGCTTAAAGAAGGAATGGTTTTAGCTATTGAACCGATGGTTAATATTGGACTTGATGATGTGGAACTTGCTGATGATGGCTGGACGGTTAGAACTAAAGACAATTCACTTTCTGCTCATTTTGAACATACAATTGCAATAACTAAAAAAGGACCTCAAATATTAACTAATTAGGGATTAATTATGGGAAAAGAAGATAGAATTGAATTAGAAGGTACTATTTTAGAAGCACAACCAAATGCTATGTTTAAAGTTGAATTAGAAAATGGTCACCAAATTTTAGCATACGTCTCAGGTAAGATGAGAACACACTTTATAAGGATTTTGCCTGGTGACAAGGTTAAAGTTGAGGTTTCACCCTATGATTTGACAAAAGGAAGAATAACATATAGATTGAAATG
>CEPA01045133.1_pt1 | contig 13667 bp, 14 predicted proteins | sample 356241 | NCBI WGS metagenome assembly CEPA01 (sample SAMEA2620542, study PRJEB7988) | marine metagenome | biome: marine biome (ENVO:00000447); feature: surface water layer (ENVO:00002042); material: "saline water (ENVO:00002010), including plankton (ENVO:xxxxxxxx)" | depth 5 m
CATTTAAAAAAATTAGGAATTTATAGAGGTGATTTAAATCCTGAAGAGTTAATTCTTACAAATTCTTTTGAGAAAACCGATAAATATTCTATTAATCACTTGGAAACTGAGGATGATGAATATTATTTAGAATTTCAAGATTCTTGGAAAGGTATATATGGTGAATTCACTTTCGAAAAAGGCGATATATTTGATTTTCAGAAGTTTGAATTTAATATCGAGAGATTAGATACTGGCTATGAATTTTATGAATGGGTATGTCAAGTTAACTACCTAGGTAAGTGCAGAAAAGAGGGGAAGATAAAAAAGGGGAAAAGAAAAAAAAGACTAAGAAGTAAAAAATTAGAATCTAATTTATAGTAAGTATTTTATTAATATAAGAGCTATCTTTAATTCTCTTAAAATATAAATATTCGTTAAAAATAATTATTATTATTTATTTAAATAAAATCATTAAAATGATTATAACCAGAATATTTTTATTATAGAACTTTTCCATAAGAAATCTTAGATATAATTATATTAGATCAAATTGTCTTTTAAATATTATTGATTAGAATTAAATAAATATTTTAAGTTAACTTCAAAATATGAGTTCTTTATCGTCAATTATTTATAAGTCTTGCCATAATAGAAAACTTTTATTTAGAAATATATTTGTACCAATTTCTGTTTTAATTACATTATTAGAATTACCTATTAATTAATTATTATTTAATAATCAAAATATTTGTTTTTCAACAGCCCATTCTTTTTTTAATAAATATAAAGATATTTTTAATATGAATATTTTAGAAGAATTATCACCGGAGCAAATATCATCTTTAGAGTCTTTCAATCTTGCAAAGATTATAATACAGACCTTTGATAATTATAATATAAATCAATGCGTTTCACTATATATTATAAAATTTATATCTTACTTAATATTACCTATATTACTTTCTTATTTATGTACAACATTCATCGAATTTAAACCAAAAAAATTAATTATTATATCCTTAATAATTATTTATTGTTCAAGATATATATATACTTGATTACTTATTGCCTTTGAATATACTAAATTTTAATTATCCAATTTTAATTCCCAATATTTATAATACAATCCATATAAATGGATTACTTAATTCTTCTTTTTCTATTTTATTAATATTTACTATCCTATTAAGTAAAAATAAGTATTTTAATACATTGATTTATTTAATATGTGGATTAATTAATCCTATAACTTCTTCACTATTATTATTAACATTAAATATTGCAAAAATAATAATTAATAAGAAAATAATTTTAAGAAATTTAACAACAACATTCATACCCATCATTTCTTTTTTAGCTGGGAGATTTATTTGGAATTTTTTTAATATTTATAATGTTAATAATATTCCTCAATCAAAAGTTCTAAATCTTTTTGATACTGATCAGTATTTGAAATTTATATTTTTAAATGATGGTCATAGAAATAAATATGATTTAGCTCTATTCAATCTTTTTAAATCATTTTTTAAAATTAATTATACTTATCCATTTGAAGGATACGATTTTAAATATTATTTACTAATTCTTTTAACATACTTTACTTATATTTTACTTTTCATTTTTATTTTATTTATGATTCATAGATTTATTAATATCATAAATAAATATATCAAGGTTAAATTTGATATCTTGAGTATTTATAATACTATTTTTATACTTTTAGTATTTTTAATTAATATAGACCTAGTTTTTAAATTATTTATAGTACCTTTAAAATTAAATTTTTTAGATATTAATGTCATTATATAATCAGTTTTATTTTTCGAGATTAATTAGCCATCTACTTCATTTTACTTATTTTTTCACATACTTTATAACTTCAATAGGTTTACTAAATCTTTTCTTTATAAAAACAAATCGATATCTTAAAATAAACTCATGAAAGAAGTTAGACAAGTATTTAATAACAAATTTCTTATCTTCAACTTTATTATAATTTTTTCTTTTGGTTTGTTTTCTTATTTAGCAAATATAAGGAGACCTGATTTAAATCATAAAAGAATAAAAGTTATAACTGAAATTGACTTTATAGATTCTATTTTTAGCAATGTATTACCCTTTATTGAGCCAGCCTCAATAGATCATTTCTCTTATGATCGAAAAAAATTAATATATTTTTTAGATAGATTCAATAAAATTTACGGTTATAATCTGATAGATCAAAATAGATTTTATAAGGATTGTTCAATAGTTAATTTTAGATCTGCATCACTTGATAAATGTTTTTTAAATGATTATTGGTCGAATCTATCACAAAAGGAATGGAGATCAATAGCAAATAATTATAAAGTCTATAACTTAGTTTCTTTTTATGAGCTTTCTAACTTAAAAAAATGTTTTACGTATTTAATGATTGATAAACAAAATAATTCTAAAACTTATAAAATAAATCATTATATTTTGCCTTCATCTATTAACAATGTTAAGTGTGATTATCTCAAATTTTAAGATATAAAGGGTTTATAAATAGCTCATAAGAATAATAGGGTTTGTAGTTTTAATTATTTAAACCAAATTACACTTCCAGAAATTAATTCTCTAATTAAAAATTTTTTTGGATAAGTAAAGAATTAAAAGTATAAAATTATCTATAGAGATTATTTTTTTAAAATAAAAATATTAGTATGAATTTATTTATGATAATTGAAATTGTTTTAATATTTTCCATAAATTTTTTAGTGACTCAACAAATAAATAAATTAATTAGATTGAAGAAAGCCTATCTCATTAGAAGTTCCATTTTGAATGGTTGCTAGATTTGTTGAATTCCCATATCTGATCCATGTGGTAAGTCTAGGTTTAAGAATATTTGAGTTACCCGCATGAAATCCAAATGTATCTAATGCATATACTTCTCCTACTTTTGCAGATAATGCAATCATTTTTTTAGATAATTTTGAGGTTATATGAGTTCCTGGAGCGAATAAAGTTGCACCATCTTCTTCAGTCGTTTCTGTTAGAGCTATGAAAAATGTTAAAAATTTGAAATCATCAAAATCTCGATGTTTTCTCATGACATATGAGTTTACAATCCCTGAAAATGTTCCAAAAGTATTTAATTCATATAAGTTTGTATTAAATCCACAATATAAATCAGCAATTTGCTTCAGATATTTAAAGTTAATAATGGGATGTTTATTTAAGTAATTAATTGTATCTAATTGCTTAAAGCAAAAGTTTCTTTTATTTGAATTATTATTTTTAATCTTTCTCCAATCTAAATTAATTTCTTTACTATTACTCTGTGCATATACCTGACTATCATAAAAGCTACAATTTCCAAAATATTCTTGAATATCGATAATTTCATTCTGATTTAATTTAATTGGCAGTTTTGAATATCCATCAATACACAAAGTGTTTATAATTTCTGATATCTCTTTTGTAATATTTTTAGAGTCAATTCGCTCATGATCAAAAATAAAATTATTAAATTTAGATCTATTTTCTGGTGTTATGTGCCTAATAGCTCCAAAGCCTATACCTTTATTAATTAATTTCTTTATGATATTAAAACTAAAAGTACTTTTTTCATTTAAATTGCTAAACCACATACAAAATAATTTATTCAAAATTGGATTTATAATAATTAGAAATGCGAATAATTCTGAAAAAGATTTAAAGCCTATCTTTGTTCTGTTTGAGATTAGCTGATAAAAAAGAGGAATTATACTTAATTTTTTCTTTAAACTCGATATATTTAAATTTCTCATAATCAGGAATAAGGAAAAATAAACCTTAAAATTAAAAAATCACTTAATAAATTTAATTTAATTTTTTAGATAATGCAAGCTAAATTTGATATAAAAATCTTAATTTATTTAATTTAAGACCATTAATCATAAACAAATTTAAATTATTAGTAATAAAAAAATTGAACAATAATTTTTAAAATAAAAGCTTTTAATTACTTAAATATAATTTAAATAAGAGCCTAATTATTTATAAATAATTAAGTAATTATTTTAATAAGATCTAAATTTCTTCAATAATTTCTTCATTTTTAAATATTAGCGAATTGATTTCTTTTTATTAAAGGTAATACTTTTATTAGTTCTTTTACTCCAACCTCAACAGATCTTTTAGCTTTAAAACCTAGAGATTCAATTTTTTTATTACTAATAATGTAATTTCTTTTATCTATATCTTCTCCTATTTCTGATATGAAATAGACAAAATCAGGAATAATTTTTTGTATTAATTCACATAATTCCCTTTTTGATAAATTAGCTTCGCTATAGCCTAAATTAAAACAACTTCCTCTGAGATTAGGATTTTCTATAGCGAATAAAAATGCATCTACTGCATCATCTATATGTAAATAATTTCTTTTAAAATCAGCTTGAAATAGAACAACAGCCTTATCATAAAAGGCTCTATAAGTAAAATCATTTACCAGTAGATCAAGCCTTGGTCGAGGGCTAACTCCGAAAACAGTAGCAAGTCTAAAGGTCACTGCATTACCTTTATCTAAAAGATATTTTTCAGCTTCAACTTTTGATCTACCATACAAAGAAATTGGATTAAGGGGTGTTTCTTCATCACAGTATATCCCTTCTTGACCTACTCCATACCCACTATTGGTGCATGGATAGATAATTAACTGATTGCTCGAAGAATATTTTGAAATCATTATTACTGCATCTCGATTAATACTTACCGCTGCTAATTTATCTTTGTTACACAATGGTGCACCCGTCATACATGCTAGTGGGATGATTATATCTGCTTTATTTATTAATGGTCTCATTATTTCTTCGTTTCTAGCATCATCTACAATCAAATGGCAAGATTTATCTAATAATGGTTCCATTAAACTCGTAGGTTCATACATAAGAGTATCAACGCATGTAACATGATGTCCTGCATTTAGAAGAGCGGGCACTAGCCTTGCTCCAATATATCCAGCTGCACCAGTTACGAGAATTTTAGACATTTTTAATTGTTTTCTAATATTTTACGACGTAGTGTATGCGATGACATTTCTTCAACATTTTTGCGTTGCTCAATACCAAATTTTGCTTCAACTTTATCAAGGAACGCTGGATTTCTAAAATATGTTTCCCAAAAATAATCTCTAAAACGAAGAACTTCTTTGTTTGTAAGGTATTTTGTAGGTAAGGGTTTACATTCATATGAGAGAAATGCAAATTCTTCATAACTTAAAGGCAGATCCCAATTTTGCATTTTAGCTGAGACATATAATTTGGAACCTGGAAGAGCTTGGCATGGATATACATTCATCATTTCAGTATTCAATTCCAAAGCGAGGTTCAAAGTTGCAGTCATTGTTTCATATGTATCTTCTGGAAATCCGACAATATAGTTACTTATGATATTTATCCCGTGACTACTAATCATATTGCAAATTTCTCTCACATTTACGTCTTTAAATGATCCTTTGGAAACTTCCTGTCTTACAAGTTGGCTACCTGCCTCTATACCTAAGGCAAGCCATTTTACGCCTGCTTCTCTCACTAAATCTAGTAGTTTTTCTCTAACTGTATCTATTCTTGAATATGCCCACATGTGTAATTTAAAATCTTCTTTGATTAATTGCTCACAAATAGGCTTATAGTAATTAGCGTTTAATAAGAACATTTCATCTGAAATCCTTATAGTAGAAACTCCGTACTCTCTAAGAATTCGAAATTGTTTAAGAACCCATTCAGGTGACCAAAATCTCATTATGCGACTGTCTGCGGCTGAAATATGTTCTGAATTATCTGTTCTATTTACTATATTTATCATGCAAAATTCGCATCCATAAACACAACCTAAACTTGTATAGATGGCAGCATATGGTGTCCTAATAGATTCATTAAAATTTGCATGCCAAACGTGAGACCTATAAAGATCTAATGGCGTTTTCTTTTTTGGTAACAAATCCCAAGCATAGCCAGGAAGATCAATATCCATTCTCTCTTGGGGAACTATCTGTTCAGATTCATTTACTATCAAGTTTTTATTTTCATCTTTCCATCCAATTCCTTTTATGTTTTTTAATGATATTTTCTTTAAGTCGCTTTTCAGTAAATTCCAAAGAGCATAAACCCCTTCATTAAGTAAAATAGTATCTACACATTCAAGTTCTAAAACTTCTTTAGGGATCGCTGAAACATGAGAGCCAACAAAACATATATGAGTATCTATTACTGCTGAATAAACAGCTTCTGCAAGTTCTCTTGAACCAATCATACTAGTAGTACCTGCATTAGGATTCTGACCATAAACAACAAATAAAGTCACCTTAGGACTTATTTCATTTATTCTTTTTACGCTCTGTTCTAAAGTTAATTGTTCTGCACAACAATCTAATATCCCAACATTAAATCCTTGATTCCTACAACTTTCAGCCAATAATAATGACCAAGTAGGAGGTTCTATTCCAGAATATTTACCACTTAAGCTTTGATAAGCTCTTTTGGATGAATCAGAATGTACAAACAGGCAATCCATCAAATATTTTAAACTTCCTACGAAATAAATACATCTTATATTAATTCTTCTACTTTGTGTATAACTTCTATTGTCTTAAATATTTACAGAGATATTTAATTATATTTCTAGAGGGAAATACTATATTCTTTAACTATAATTTCAACTGTTAATAATGTAACTTCTTGTAATTTCTATCTAATCTTTATATCTTTAAATGAAAATCTATAATTGAATATATTATCTAATAAATGTATCCAATCTTCCATATTATTAGAATCCTCTACAAACTTTTGAATCAAAATATATAAAGAAAAGTTTATTAGCTTTATCTTTAAAATTATTTCTTCAAAAACTTCTCTTAAAGGGTATATCTTTATGGTTGAAATGAACTCTAATATTCAGCTTAAAACTTCATCAAAAACAATCTTCAGATTTTGTAAATAATAACCTTTTGCTATAAATAATTTCTAATAAAACAATAATGCTAATTGTTGAATAACTTTTTAAATCCTTTATCAGCAGATTATTTTGCAAACATATTTAAACTAAATACTTAAAATTTTTAATACAAAAAAAGTTATACTTAGATTACCAATAAAATTTGCTAAAAGAAATATAAAAAGATTTAATTTACTATTAGGATGTAATATTTTCATTGCAAAAGCAGAAGTCACTGCAAGCGGGATTAGTGGAATATATCTCGCTAATACAAAGAAAAAAAACTTATCTAGGAGAGTTTTTAATCGCATATTTTTTGCTAAATACAAAATATATTTATCATCTTTAATTCCTAATCCTAAAGATTTTGGAAATTTAATTTGTATGAATGCTACAGAGGTAATTATGAAAGCTATATAAATTGAAGCTTTTAATGGAGTATAAAGACTTGATGATATTAAAGTCATTGGGAGTGTTGGCAAATATAGCAGAGCTAGAAAAAAATATATTATTGAAAAGTAAATAATGTTTAATTTGGAGAAATATTTAACGATAAATAAATCTATTGGCGTCCTGAAAAAAATAAATAATATTAATATTACTAGAAGTTTTGAAGTGCCTTTATTATTCTTCAGAGTATTTATAAACTTAGAAAAAAATATATTTACTAAACTCATCCAAAATTATTTATCTACATTCCTAATAATTATATCTGGCCTACCTCTTAAAGTTAAATAGATATTATTTATATAAAGACTTATTGCTCCAAGAGAAAGAAAATTAATAGCAGCTAAAATAAGAGTAATAAGAATAATTGAACTCCAACCTGGAGGAGCTGTATTAAATACAATTTGTATAATCACATGCAAAGTTACTATAAAGGAAAAGGAAAATAATATTAATGAAAGCGGAAAAAATATTTTTAAAGGCAAATCAGTTGTTGATAGTAATGCTCTATCAAAATAACCATACCAGACTTTAAGGTTAAATATAGGAAACTTTGAATTCTCTGCCCCATCATTTCTTGGGTCTCTATTATATTCAAATATTCTATGTGGATAGCCAAAATATTGTACTATTCCTCTGGTGTAAGGTAGTTGTTCAGGTAAATTCTTTAACTGATTTGCAACCTTTCTATTTATGAGAGTGAAATCTCCAACATTTTTTAGTAGAGGATAAGATGAAATAGCACTAAGAAATTTATAACCTAACCACGTTATTAATAACTTAAATCTCGATTCTCCCCTTCTTGATAAACGTTTTGTATAAACGATATCAACATCATGATTTTGATACTCTTTTATTAGATCATATATTATTTCTGGGGGGTCTTGTAAATCTGCATCTAGGTAACAAATTATATCTCCACATGATGCTTGTATAGCATATCTTAGACATTCTGCATTACCAAAGCTCCTTGTTGTTTTATGAATTTGAATATTAGGGTGAACAACTCTCAGTTCATTTAAGATCAAATTACTTTTATCACTAGAAGCATCATCAACAAAAATAATTTCATATTCAGAAATTAGTTGATCTTGTAAACACGTTTTGCAAGTATCAGTAGTTCTTTTAACAAGTTTTCTAATATTTTTCTCCTCATTTTTAAAAGAAAATAATACTGACAATTTCTCCGGCTTTGACATATATAGGTATATTCTTGATTTTCTTATAGTTTATAAAAAAAGGTTTATAATGTTAAATTTTCTTTAAAAAATTGTATTTACATTTACAAAATTTATCAATTCATAATGATTTTTAAAGGCATTAGTAAATGGCCCTTTGGGTAATTCAGATATTATCCATCTATTTTGAATTCCAGCTAACTTAGCAGCTATCATATCGGAATCTTTGTCCCCAATAAATATATCCTCAGAAGATATTTCATATCTCAGTATCATATTCGGACTTGGTTTCCTACAGTTGCAATTTTCATTAGGATGATGTCTACAAAAATTAATTTCAATATCTATTCCCATTTTTTCTAAGAAATTAATCATATAAAATGTTAAATCTAAAAACTCAGAATATGTAAAATATCCCCTGTTTATTCCAGACTGATTAGTTATTAGAACCATTCGATAACCTAAAGTCTTAAGTTTTATTAATAATTCAAAGATCCCTTCACACCATTCAAAATTTTTTATTGAGCCCACATACCCATAATCTATATTGATAATCCCATCTCTATCTAAGAAACAAATCATAGTAACTTTTTGAATATCAATTGAAAGTTTACAGTGTAAGAAGAGGAACAATCTCTTGAGATTCTTTATAACTTTTAAGAGTCCCAATATCTATAAAAGAATTATTATTTTTTAATATAAAAGGATAAGTCAGTACCTTCGAGATGAAATGATTATCCATCATTGCAAATGGTCCATTCTCAGATTTAAATTTTTGATAAGTGTCAATAAGTAGTTTTCTTTTACTAAATGTTGCACCCATTGAGATATAGGATGAATTCGCTTTCGTTAATTTCAAATAGCCTTTTTCATCAATATTATATCCTCCATATCTATCGTTTTCTTTACTTTGTAGAACAACAGATAGAGTTAATCCTAATTTCAAAAACTCATCAAATATTATTTTAAAATTGCAATTAAAAATTGTGTCTCCATTTAATATTAATATACTTTCGTGGTTTGCATAAATTGCAGCATTTGCAGCAGCACCTAATGTACCTAATTGTTTTTCTTCTCTAATTAATTTAATAGGAAGATTATTTTCTAAACAATATTTTTGTATATGATAATGCCCAAAACCTGAGGCTATTATTATTTCATAATCAACATTATTTAGACTTTTTTTTATCCAGTCCAAAAAATAATTTAGAAAAACTCTATCTCTTATAGGAGCAAGTATCTTTGGGATATCTCCTAAAACTGATTTAATGCGAGTCCCTTTTCCTCCTGCAAGTATAATTACACTTAACCGTTCAGACATTATTTATTACCTCAAGTAACCAATCTATTTCTTCTTTTGTTAATTCTGGATAATTTCCTATATACATTCCATAAAAATGAATATGATCGGCCACGGGTAATTCCTTACTTGGATCAAAATTTTTAAACTCTTCTTGTCCAATTATATATGGCTGTCTAGCTTGATTACCGCCTCCCGCACTACCTCTTCTAAATTCTATTTGGTTCGCCTCAAGTGATTTTTCTAATTTAGACATTAATTCTTGATCTGGCTTTTTAAGAATTAAATTAAAAGCATAGTTACTTTGCCCTGCTAATTTAAAATCTTTAAAAGCCCAATTTGGTAGCCCATTAATAAAATAAGAAAAATTCTCTGCTCTTTTTTCTATCATTTTATCTAGTCTTTTAAGTTGACTTATACCAATAGTTGCTCCAATTTCATTATTTCTAAAATTAAATCCTTTTAATGGAAATATAAATAATGGATTCAAATCTGGATATTTCTTGACATATTCATTCTTTATCAGAGGACTTTCTGATTCTCTTAACATCCCGTGAGCTCTTGCCATCCTAAGGTATTCGAATATTTTCTCATCACTAGTACAAACCATTCCACCTTCGATGGTACTCATATGATGAGCATAGTAAAAGGAAAAACAAGAAATAATTCCTTCTGCTCCTGCTTTTTTATTATTAAATAATCTGACGCCATGTGACTCGCAGACATCTTCAATTAAATGTATTTTTTTATCTTTACAGAGTTTTATTGTTTTTTCTGTTAATCCATTAATACCTTGTGCATGAGTAAGAAATACGGCTCTAATATCATTATATTTATCAAATGTCTTCTCTAAAAGATTATCATTAATAGCTAACGACTCTAGCTTAATATCTACAAAAACTGGTTTAAAACCCATCCACAAAACTGAAGCTATATCAGAACTCCAAGTCAGAGGAGGAACTATAACTCTCCCACCCTCTGGATATTGCTCTTTTAACCAAGCAATTGCTAATAGATTTGAAGATGAACCGCTATTGACAAATATTGAATATTTAACTCCAAGCCATTGTGACCATTTTTCTTCAAACTCTCTTACTCTAGGGCCAGAAGTTAATTTTGGATCATCTTCTTTTAAAAGTTCAATAACACTATCAAGATCTTCTCTTTGAATATTTTGTCTCATTAAAGGGTATTTCATAATGTTTCAAGATATTCACATACAGAATGATAAAGCATTTGAGTCAGTAATTGTATTGTTGGAGTGTCAGTTGAATTAAATTCAATATGAAAATCTATAAATGTTTTATCTATTCTTGACAAACCAGATATTAATACGGTTTTAGCATTATGTTTTTTTGCCTCTTTTAAGGCATTTAAAACATTTGGAGACTTACCCGAGGTGCTTAATCCGATAGATAGCCCATTTAAACTCGACAATGCAAATATCTGTCTCCTAAAAACATCATCAAAGTTTATATCATTCGACCATGCCGTAATTATTGAAGTATCTGTAGTAAGTGCTAATGCTAGGAAAGGATCTCTTTTCTTAGACTTATAAGTACAGGTCATTTCAGCAGCCCAATGTTGTGCGTCTGCAGCCGATCCCCCATTTCCAAAAATTGTTGTTAATTTTTTATCGTATGTTGCCTTTTTAATATCTTGAGATAATTCATAAGTTGATTTATTTAGAAAATCAAGGTCTTGATCAGAAGATATTGCTGATTTTAAATTCTCGAAACTTTCACTAAATTTCATTTTTCAGAAAAAATAATTTGACTACCTACAGTACTTATCTCAACATTTACCCATGTTTTGATATTAACGGATTGTTTAATTTTTTCATGACGTTCAGGAGGAGCCCAACAAACAAAAAAACCTCCTCCACCAGCTCCCATTATTCTTGTACATAAGGATCCAGCTGATTCAGTAGCTTCAATAATTTCATTGGTTCTTATATTATTAATATCACCATTCATAATCAATTTTATATCTCTAATTGATTTTGTTAAACTAGCATGATCTTTGATATCAGCCTCATTGCCAAAAAATTCAATCCCTTGGTCTGACATCTCACTAAGTTCTTTAAGCAAATTATGATTATCCTTCTTTGCAATAAATTTTATTGTTTCTTTTGAAGCAATTCCGGAAAATCTATCAATACCATCAAAGCCAAGAAGCAAAGATGAGGTGATGTATTTAATGTATTCTGATCGTGAAATAAATTTTCTTGGTTTAATACCTTGTTTATCTGCTTCTATTAATACGAGCCCTCCAAACGAAGATGCACATTGATCTTGAAAACCAACTTTTTCATTCATAACGTTTTGTTCAAGATCTACTGCCTCCATAGCTAATCTTGTTCTTCCTAAGAATTGACCATTAAGTGCACTAAGTGATGATATTAATCCAATAGTAAAAGCAGAGGAACTTCCAATTCCGCTTTTAGCTGGTAAATCGCCTACATGGGTCACTTCAAGATTCTTTCCATTGCCATACCTTTTAATAACTTCTCTAATAGAAGGATGTTTAATTTCTTCAATTGAATTTGTTAATTCAATTCTTGAATAACAAGCACGAAATTTATGTGCAAAGAAAGGAGGTAATTCTCTAACAGTTAAATAACAATATTTATCAAGTCCAGCGCATAGCACTTTAGCATTATGTTTTTTATACCAATCAGGATAATCCAACCCCCCACCGTAAAAAGAAAGCCTATAGGGAGTCCTACTTATTAACATCCTTTTTATCAAAGCATTTGTACATTAAATTATTTTGCAAAGTGTTTTATAATTATACATTTTTTGAAGCAATTTCTTTGCTCTAAAGAGTTTTAAAATTTTATTAGTCTTTATTTGCGTTTCAATTTTTCTTTTCTAAATAAATCTACAGTATCTTTTAGACCATCTTTTAATTCGATTGTTGAACTCCATCCAATATTTTTTAGTCTTTTAATATTTAATTGTTTTTTGGGAGTGCCATCGGGTTTCGATTTATCCCAAATAATATCTCCTTTGAAATCAGTAGCCATTGCAATTGCTTCTGCAAGTTCCTTAATTGATAAATCAACTCCAGTACCTACATTTAGATACTGTATTTCATCAATTGATGGCCTCCATTTCTCAAGAACAAAAACACATGCATCTCCAAGATCGTCCACATGTAAAAATTCCCTCATAGGTGAACCACTTCCCCAGCAAGTAACATTATCGCAATTATTTTGAGTTGCTTCATCAAAGCGACGTATTAAAGCTGGTAAAACATGACTATTGGAAGGGTGGTAATTATCACCAGGACCATAAAGATTTGTGGGCATTAGACTTATTGCATCAAAATTATATTGTCTTTTTAAAGCCATACAAAGTTTAATACCTGTTATTTTTGCTAATGCATACCACTCATTTGTAGGTTCTAAACTACCAGTTAATAGTTCTTCTTCCTTAATTGGTTGTTTTGCTAATTTGGGATAGATGCAACTACTCCCTAAAAAAAGGAGTCTTTTAACGTCAAATTTCCAAGATGTTTCAATAATATTATTCTGAATTTTTAAATTATTTAAAAGAAAGGAAACTGGAAAACTATTATTGGCTTGAATGCCACCAACCTTTGCAGCAGCTAATATTACGACATCAGGCTTATTCTCTTTATACCAATTTCTAACGGCATAAATATTTTCTAAGTCTAGATTCTCTCGACTTGCTTTTAATATATTTCTATAACCTTTTTTTTGAAGTGCTCTGCATATTGCGCTTCCAGCCATCCCTTTATGTCCTGCGACGAATATTTTATCGTTTTTAGATAAAAGAGAATTCATGAGAAAAAAA
>CEPA01052449.1_pt1 | contig 13633 bp, 22 predicted proteins | sample 356241 | NCBI WGS metagenome assembly CEPA01 (sample SAMEA2620542, study PRJEB7988) | marine metagenome | biome: marine biome (ENVO:00000447); feature: surface water layer (ENVO:00002042); material: "saline water (ENVO:00002010), including plankton (ENVO:xxxxxxxx)" | depth 5 m
TATTTTTTAGCTCTAAGTATGGTTACGATGAGCAAGTTTTCTCTGCTGATGACGATAAGCATTGGGATTGAGCGTGCAGGGGTGTCTTGATCTTATTTAAAATTGAAAAATTGATCGCATTGCTTCAGAGTCGTTGTCAATTTTCTTGACACTTTGGAAATTGGGGAAAGTTAAATGACCGAGTATTTACCGCCAACACTAGATTGGGTTAGGGAACAGGTGGAACTTTATGAAGGAAGTGGGGGCAAACAAGGAACGACACTAAGAGACACCGGCCTTCCGTGTATTATTATAACGCATAAAGGCGGAAAAACTGGAGCCATAAGAAAAATACCGGTAATGAAAGTGAAGGTTGGAGAGGGGTATGTTTTGATCGGATCATATGGTGGTCGACCCAAAAATCCAGTCTGGGTTTATAATTTGCGCTCACATCCTGACGTAGAAATTCGTGATCATGAAGAAGTCATTAAGATGCGTGTTAGAGAAGTTGAAAGTGACTCTGAACGTGAACGTCTTTGGAAGGCAAGTGTAGATGCGTACCCACCGTATGAGGAATATCAGAGTAAAACCTCAAGGAAGATACCTGTTTTTATTGCCGAGCCATATTGATACTTGTCAGGCAGGACTACCTTAATGTTTTTGCAACTCCAATTAAGGTGCCGCTTATTTTTTGATAGTTGTGTTGTTTGCAAGCACGTTTTTGCAATATAGCTCTTCAATATCGTCTTGTTTATAGCCAACTGCTAAAAGAATTTCCTCATTGTGTTCACCGACTGTTGGCGGTTGTCTTTTGAGGGACGGCCTATTACGAGCATTCCCAAACTCCAGTGGCAAATTTGGCAATCCAACAGTTTGCCCTGCTTCTTCACCAAAACGAGATACAAAAACATCAAGAAGTCCACCTGTTGCCAGTAGATGTGGATCGTCAAATAAGTCTCCTGGCTGTCCCACTCGAGCCCATGATATTTTGCAAGTTTCGGCTTTAAATTCTATTTCTTTGCGATTGTGTCTTTGTAAATTCTTGCGTACGGCGGGAAGCAACCACTCTCTCTCTTCTACTCTTTTTGGGTTTGTTGATAAACGAGGATCATTACGTAGGTCTGTTAGATCGAACTCTGTTACAAATCTCTCCCATTGTTGATCGGAAGTAACGCCAATAAATAGTTCTTCATCGTCTTTTGTTTGAAAAACATCATAAATTGCCCAAGCTCGTCCTCGTGCTGGCATTGGACGAGCATCAGAACCAGTCGCTGCCATGCCGGCCATGTGGGTCCCCATTAGGAAAACAGCGCTCTCAAAGAGCGAGCTTGACACCCTTTGACCCTTGCCACTGTTTTCTCTCTCTTGGATAGCGGCCTGTATGCCGATCACCCCAAACATCGCACCCATAATATCGATCACAGAAGCACCAGCTCTCAATGGTTGACCTGGTGGTCCTGTCATCCAAGCCAATCCAGATTGAAATTGCACCACTTCGTCTAAGGCGGGTCTATTTTCATATGGGCCAGCTAAATAGCCTTTTAATGCAAGATAGATTAACCTCGGATTAATATGCGATAACTCCTCAAATCCACAGCCAAGTCTTTCCATTGTTCCGGGCGCGAAGTTTTCAAGAATGACGTCTGTATCAGCAACCAATTTGTGTACGACTTTACGTCCCTCCGGGGATTTCAAGTCAACCGCTAATCCGCGCTTATTTCTATTTAATCCAGAAAAAAAACCAGCGCCAAAGCCTCCTAAACGGCGAGTTTTATCGCCATTGGGAGCTGGTTCAACCTTGATAACATCTGCTCCTAATTCTGCTAAGATTAAGCCTGCGGTTGGACCCATAACGGTTTGAGTGAATTCCAGAACCTTTATGCCATTTAGGTGCTTTAGTGTCATTATTGAAGGCGTTCGCGCCGAAAGGCATCGAGGCTCCCTGCATGGATAAGTTCTCCAGGTAATTGATGACCAACAATATCTTCGGCCAATCTGCCAACGTCAATTAATTGGTCTAAATCCACTCCGGTTGCAATTCCTAATTCTTCGCACAGTAATACGAGCTCTTCTGTACAAATGTTTCCAGCAGCTTTTGGTTGGCCGGCAAATGGACAGCCGCCAAGACCACCAACCGTGGAGTCAAACTGTCTTATGCCCATCTTCAAAGCGGAGTAAGCATTTGCGATAGCGAGCCCTCTCGTGTCGTGAAGATGAAGAGAAATATTCATATCAGGCCAAACATTTCTTACTTCACCAACAACTCTTTCTATCCGGTGCGGCGCCGCCCAACCCATGGTATCAGCTAACGAAAAAAGTGTTATTTCAGCACCGGTTTGGGCTGCAATTTGCATACCGTCTTCGAGTGTTTTAATCACTGTCTCGGGGCTTATGTCACCTTGGTAGTTACATCCGAATGCGGCCATCACACCAATTCGATTAACAGGAATGCCAAGTTCAAGATGAGAGATAACATGCCTTTCCATTGCGGCCATGTTTTCGGCGTGACTTCGGTTTAGGTTCTTTTTGGTAAAACCTTCAGATGCCGTGAGAGAAATCGAGCCAGAGATCGTAAGTTTGTCCTTAAATGCCAATGCCCGATCAAGCCCATTCCCGTTAAAATAAAGGCCGGTGTACTCCACATCCTCATGAGCATGGAAGCTTTCTACAACCTTTTCAGCGTCCGCCCAACCAGGGACCAACCTAGGGTTTACGAAAGAACATGCCTGTATATGTTTGAGGCCTGTTTTGGAAAGTGCGTCTATTAATTTAACCTTGTCCACTGTTGAAATTGGACCGGGTTCTATTTGAAACCCCTCTCGTGGTCCTTCTTCGTGAATTTCTACTGTGCGGGGGAAATCAGACATCTTTCCGATCCTTTTTTATTAATAACCAAACGTGTTAGGCGATGTTAGTAGCCCAGTTATATCAGGAGCGATTATGAATTTCTCTCACGTGGTTGTCCAGCTTTGACATAAAGATCAAACGCATTAGAGTGAAGAAATTAAGATATTTGATAAGGAGGTTTACGAACTAACTTTAATACACTGTTTAATCTGCATAATGAGGTTTATCAATTTGGCCTAAATGAGTCATCAACTTTATAAATTTTGTTCATTTGTTGCCTGTAATAAATACCCTTTTATTCTAATGAGATTGTTTGATACTATGGACGTTGAAGGCATTTTTAAACAAGGTGAGGGTATAATATGTCGGCTTTTTATAAGCCTGATCTCGAAACGGAATTGGACAGTCCTTTCGTTAGAGATGAAGAAGATAAATTAATCAGAAGATCATATTGGCTAGATAAAAGTGATAAATCACTCGTCATGATTATGACAAACGGTATTGGGTCTAAACTAACAAATGATGAGAAGAGAGCTCACCTTTTGGATCTCAACAAAGAAAGCTTAATAGATGAAATCTGTGTTCAAGAGATCCTTCCACCTGAATAACGCTCAAAGATGCAACAAATGGAAAGGTTCATAATCGTTGCTGGTTTATTCAGTTAAAATCTTTAAAATTGGTATTCTTTTCGTCAATTGAATCGGTGTGTTTGCACAAATAAAACGTGCGCGATGTTCGTTTTAGAAAGAGAATTTACAAGATCACTTAACTTATGGCTTCGAAACACCAACAGAAATCTGATACTATTGGGAATAATGTGAATAAAAAAATACTTGAAGCACTATTGAGTTTTTTTCTTTTTGGGTCTGGTGCAACGGGCCTTATGATGATCTGGGTGTTGATAGCAGAATACAAAGTTGATGATTGGATCGTGTGGCCGCCTGTTCTACTTACAGTGTCGATTGTTATGTTTTTTATTTCGTGGAGCATCTTAAATTTAATAAAGAGGAAAAATAACCAAGAGTGATTACCCTTATTTCGAGAGGCGAACATAAATTATATCAATGAGATAGAAATAAAGGCTAAAGATACAGTTGAAGGCTATATCGCTGCGTTAAATAATCGGAGTGTAGCCTCCTTGGAAAGGTATCTTCAATTCCCTCACACACGGGTAATGCTTGATGGAGAGCCAAGACGTTGGGAGACGGCTAGAAAGTATCTGGATGATTTCCAAAGTCGCTTAGAAGAAGATAGTTGGCAGTCTACTGAACTGATTAGTATTGACAGTGAGGTCCTCTCAAAAAAGAAATGTCACACTCGAATCAGCTTTAAACGTCTAAGAAGAGACGGAAGCGTTATAAACATATATCAATCTCTGTATATAATTAGTGAGAAAAACAAAAGTTGGGGCATTCTGTTTGGTTCAGGGACAGGTTAATTACCTGGGTTCAAGATTAGATTACCCCAAATTTTTCTAATACCTGTGATTATGCGAACCCTTTGCTCGATGATAATGGCATTTGGATATTTCTAGTTGCTCTTACTGATGGCTTATTTCTGCTTTCAAAGAGGTTCTGAATAGTGCTTACAAATGCCGTAGATTGAAGTTTTTTGGCACGTCTGTGCGCTGCCTCGATTTCCTCGATCGAGAGTACATGAGACTGATATAATGGGTCTTTTTGATATTCGTACATTTTTTGTCCTTTTATTTTTGTTGCGGTATCACGTATGTAATGTTGTGGGTACTGCATTGCCAGAGCTGTTAAAGCAACCCTGAGATGCAAAAAATACATAGCTTTAACACTTGAAAAATACTGGATATAAATCAGTGCGACATAAAAACTCTGGTGACTAAGATTTCAAAGAGCTCTGAAAAGTTTGTATTATTGCCTGAAAAGACAAACCGATTTATAAAAGTATTACTTGGATATGTAGTGAGGAAGTAATCATGAGTGCGTATTTAATTGTCAGAGCAGAGGTTGATCCATCGGTCAGGGAAGGTTTCGACACTTGGTATCAGAATGAGCACTTACCCGATGCAGTAAAAGCATTCAAAGCATTAAGCGCTAAGCGGGGCTGGAGCGAGGTGGAGGATAACGTCCACATAGCATTCTACGAATTTCCAGATGCAAATACCGCAAATAATATAGCTTCTTCTGATACCATAAAGGACTTTATAAAAGAATTTGATCGTCATTGGGAAGGCAAAGTGACTAGGTCGCGTGATGTGGTGGAGTTTTCTCAAAAGATTTGACTATATCTTTTTTAAATTTGTTAAATCGGTTACCCAATCTAGCGCTGAATTTAACCAAGCCTGTTGTCTGGGTATTAAGCTTTCTCGCTGATCCACGGTTCCAACTCTGATGCCAAAACGTCCTGGCTTTCCGTCAGCTGGTTTTGCATAGATTCTCGTTCCGCAGGTGGAACAAAATGCAAGACTACGCCTTGCCCCGCTATCAGCAATCTTTTCAAAGTAGGTAAGTTCACCATCCTCCAGTATAAATTCTCCGTTAGTTACGCCTACCACCACCCCGTAGGCTGTCCCTGAGTTAATTTGACAGTCTGTGCAATGGCAAATTGTAACAGTTTTAGGGTCTATATTCGCCGTGTATCGAATCTTTTTACAAAAACAGCCTCCGGTAATTCTCATTCAAAAACTCCACAACTCATTAAACGAAAACACTATTTATATACTGTTATAGAAACATATTCGGGTAGTTTTAAGCAGTAATGTAAGACTGTATGATAGTTTGACTTGAAAAGTACTCTTGCAATTATCCCAAATCATGTTCTTGAGGGGGTGTCACTGCACCAATGAAGCAAGCCAAAAATGCTAAAATTATGATCCGGCAGTCACCAAAAGCGCGTAAACGGCTGGAGAAAGTCATTGATAAATATCCAGGTGACGCGATAGCGCTTTTGAGGCGATGGTTGAAAGAGCGTAATGTAAAAAAATAGTGTCCTTTAGGCGGTCTTTTACATATCTATAACTTCGAGTAGTATAATGCTTATTGAGGGCTTCTTGTTTTAATCTTTGAGTGAAAGAGCACAGTAGGAGAAAAAAATGTTGGTTGTTGTATCCCCCGCTAAAAAACTCAACATGCAGTCGACGCCCAGCGTCGCGTCGAGCCGACCTCTTTTTTCAAAAAATGTCGACGAGCTTGTTTCCAACATGCAGAAATTTAGTGTGGATGAACTTAAAAACACAATGGGCCTGAGTGATAAACTAGCAAAGCTAAATTTTGATCGTTTTGCTGCGTTCGGTACGCAGGAAAAAAAATCTGCCGTTTTCGCTTTCGATGGCGATACGTATCAGGGGTTGGACGCGACATCGCTAGATGATTCAGATCTGGAATTTGCACAAACCAGACTAAGAATTCTCTCTGGCCTATACGGACTTTTGAGACCTCTCGACGCAATAGAACCTTACAGATTAGAGATGGGAAGTAAACTTGAGGTAGGGCAGGCTAGTTCGCTCTATAAATATTGGGGAAGTTCGCTCGCAAAAAAGCTTAATGAGCAAGCAAAGGAAACGAGAAGTAGCGCACTGGTCAATTGCGCGTCGCAGGAATATTTTAATGCCGTCGACCTTAATGCACTGGATTTAAAGGTTGTTACTCCGATGTTTTTAGAACGCAAAGATGGTAAAGCAAAAATGGTCAGTTTTTTTGCTAAGAAGGCTAGGGGGATGTTGGCAAGATTTGCAATCAAGAAGCGTTTAACAGAACCGAGTCAGCTAACCGATTTTGACTATGGGGGGTACATATTTAGTCCGGATGAATCAGACGGTACAAAACTCGTCTTTACGAGACCCCATCCGTCTTAAGAGTACGGAGCTATAAGGGTGTTTAGACCCATTCTTTATCTCACAAGGTAGGTTGGATATTTGCTTCGCAGGGAGGATAAACGGTATGGAATTTTCTAATCTTCTTTCGAAAATGACTCTGGCGATATGCGAGGAAAGACCAATAGATGTAGCAGCGTGTTTTTGCGAGGATGGCGAATATCACGACGTTTTTTATGGCCATTTCGTTGGCAGAAAAAGTATTATTGATCTTATAGAAAATTATTTTTACCGGGACGCGCGTGAGTTCAAATGGGATCTCCATGACCCAGTATCAAAAGGGTCTATTGGATATTGCCGATATATCTTTAGTTTTGAGTCAAAGTTGGAATCTGCGGCCGGGAGACGGGTGGCATTTGAGGGGATAGCAAATGTGAAAATTAAAAACGGATTAATTTATCAGTATTCAGAGGTCGCTGATACTTTCCCGGCGCTACAACGGCTTGGGTTTACCTCTGATAGAATTGGGAAAATGGCCGCAAAAGCAGCCAGTAGGTTAGAAAATCGACAGGAGTTATTCGGTCACTTTTGAAATACAAGCCTTTGCAAAATATTTGCTAAGTTAGATATACCTTACTTCAGCAAACAGATAAGTCGAGGAGAACAACATGTATGCTGCTTTATTTCAAAATCCCAGCTTTTTGAGCCTTTTGTGATAGTCTTTCGGTTGACTTAACACTATCAGTAATGAATCGCTCGTGTGTACCATGTCCAACTAAGTCAAAGTCATCGTTTACTGTAATCTCAAAAACCACGCGCCGGCGGTCAAGGCTTTTTAGTAATACTGAAATTTCGACAGACATGCCCAAAAGTGTTGCGCCGACATGCGAAATGTTTACTTGGGTTCCGACAGAGTCTTCATTCGCGTCCGCATGCTCAAGTATATGGTCTTTGCATGTCCGTTCGATATCCCGTATCATCTCTGGTGTTGCATAGACATCAAAATTCCCTCCAGCAACTGAAATTGTTTTGCTAGCGTCAATTTTAAATCTTCGGGTTGTTTTATTGCCTTCTTTAAATGTTTCTTTCATTGGAATTTCCATTACCAGTTAAATAATTAGATAAGAGGAACTTGGCCCCTACTATTGATTAAAAAAATTTTTCGGACGATACGCAAAACACCTTTATCTTTTTTCTAATTTTTCCCATTCGCTGGTAATCAGCTTCATAGTAGCTTCAGCAAGGGTTAGCTTTGTATCCAAAGAGCAATAAGCCAAGGTTCCGAACCAAACTAAATTCTTATTCAAGTTGATGATTGGGACTTTTTCGAAATGGTTATTTGCTGCTGTCGTTTTGTTGACCTCGTCAATGAAACTGATAACCCAATTTGTGATGTCTTTCTTAGCTGTCTCATGGTGTTGCCACGAGATAACATCAAAGCAAAGTGTCGCCCCCACACCTTTTTTGATTGAAGGGATAGTTTCGCAATATGACGCCGAGCACCCATTTATCATCGAAAGCAAAAATGCAACTACGAAGTGCCGTTTAATATTTAGAGAATAGTGAAAAAATAATCTCATTTGGTTATTTTTTTGGGTTTTTAAAAGGTTTTTCCTCGGTCGGTCCGTCTGCCTTCACCCAGGCACTAAAACCGCCTGCCATGTGAGCAACGGGTTTCAATCCCATATTCTGCACAGTTTGTGCCGCTAATGCGGACCGCATTCCGCCAGCGCAGAAGAATACATACTTTTTTCCTGATCCAAAGTCTTGTCTATAGTAGGGACTATCTGGGTCAACCCAAAATTCTAACATCCCTCTTGGCGCATGAATTGAACCTGGTATAGCCCCATCGCGCCATAGTTCTCTTATGTCCCTTATGTCGACCAAAACTATTCCCTCATTTTTATGAACGTTTAAAACATCTTCAACGGTAAGCGTTTCTATTTCATTCTCTGCCGCTTCACAAAGTTCCTTTATACCTTTTGTTATCATTGCGTTTTTTCCTAAGATATTTTGATGTAATTTTTTAAGTGTCTAAAATTTCTTTCGATAGAGCTTTTTTTAATGGGTATAACAGTGCAAGCAAAGCGAGCGTAATGGCGGTTAATGTAACAAGCGCGTATGAGAAACCGTCCGTTGCGTCATGAACTAATCCTATTGCTACTGGTCCTGATACACCTCCAATTTCTGCGGCCGTAAAAAAAAGTCCCCCGGCTGTTCCAGCTCTCTTGGCTCCAACATTTGGAATTTCCACCAATAATAAAAGTGCAACTGTCATCATGGCGCCACGGGCTAATCCTTGAAGCACCAAGCCAGTCAGCATAATCGGTCCAGGCGCGATTTGTAGAAGCAACGTTGCTATAAAACTGGAAAATATGAGCAGCCCTAAAATTAAAATCCTTTTCTCTGGTGTTGCGTATCTTGGTATTAAAAGAGCACTGAGGACGCTAACTGCGGTTGGAATTGACGCCCAGTAGCCTGCTGAAGCAGCAGATAATCCGTGTGCTCTAATTATTTCTGGAAGCCAATTATTTAAGCCATGGTTTATAAAAAATATACCAATACTTAAAGCTAATACTAGCTGTACAGTTGGAATGGTGGCCAGACGCTTAAACGTTTTTGGGATAGACTCTTTGGTTGTTTCAGAGACGGCACTTTTGATAATTTTGCCCGCTTCATTTTGTGATAATAATAACCACATCAAACCGGAAAAAAGAGTAAAGAAACCGTAGGCACCCACAACCAGCCGCCAGTTTTCATCAAAAAATGGTAATAATACACTATTAGTGGTTGAGGCTGCTATTACGCCACCGAGACCAGGACCTGTAATATAAATTCCCATCGCAAGGCCTCGATTTTTTCCCTGGAATAACAGTGCGATAACTTTTGGAGCGCCAATGGAAATTAAAGGTCCGCCGAGACCAAAAATAGCAACAGCAAGGAAAAGTGTTAAATGGGTGTCGGCTGAGCCTCGCAATAAACCTGATAGGCCCATAATTACTGCGGCGATCAACAGACCGTGTCGAGGTCCGATACGGTCTATTAAGAAACCGCAGGGAAGGGCCGCAAGAATATATATCAAGGGCCAAGCTCCTAATACTGTGCCCATCTCACCAAAAGTCATCTTTAGGTCGTCTGTTATCGGCGTGACCAATGGGCCTAGAGCCGCAACGGTTAGGCCAAAACTAAAATAGATTAACCATACACCAAATAAAACAACCCACCGGTAAGGCCCTTTGGGTTCATCAGTTGCCGTAAGGTGCGTCATCTGTGTTTGTCCAAGGTCAGTTATCCAAGTCGCAAAACCTTAGCGAAGTAGTTGCAAGTTGAGAGAGTTCAACGCTAATTCAAGCTATATGGCGAGATGTAAATACTTTTTGAAATAGGATTGTAACAAAAGGGTAACTTTTTAATATTAGTATGATTTCATTAGTATAACGTAATAATTAATAATAATTCTAGGAAAATTAGTTATGAAAAATTTCATTGCGACACACGAATTTAAATCTTCGGAACTTCGAGAACAGTATTTTCAGACTTTTTCCCAAATGTCGGAAGAGGATATCAGCGCAGCTGTTAATGGTGACAAAGCGCAGTGCCAAATGAATTGGGCCAATGGCGTGAGTTCCATGAGAATGTTCTGCTGGTGGAAAGCGGAAAGTGGGGAAGCTATAATCGAGCAGCTTGGCGATATGAATAACTTTTTTGATACAGTTTGTGAAGAAATGGAAAGCGTTGCTGACTTTCGCTAGTGTCCTATAACGGGGTATACGGTGCCGGATAATCATGACGGGGGCTGCCTTTGCGGGAAAATACGATATACAGTGTATGGGCAGCCTGTTAGGGCTGGAGTATGCCACTGTAGATATTGTCAATTAAGAGCGGGAAGTGCATTCGGTACCCTGGTCTATTTCTCACTGGAGAAATTGCAATTACGCTCAGGGAGTTTATCCGAATACCATTTCAGAACTGAGATGGGTAGAACATGGAAAAATGAATTTTGCGGCACCTGTGGTACTACATTATTTATGCATTTAGAGGCATGGCCCGGTGACGTTGGGGTTGCTGGGGGAACATTTGATCCTCCTACTTTTTGGTTTAAGCTTTCAGGAGAAGTATTTAAGAGATCGAAAGCGCATTTTGTTGGTAATATTGAAGCGCCGCGAAAAATGGAAACTTGGTTTAACTATGAGGCAAGAGGTACGGAGAGTTGTCACTTGGATGGTAGCCGTAATGCGCTAATTGAGCCAGGTGGTGGTAAAGAAAGTTAGTGTTTATGACAGATCAATTTGAGCCAAATGAGGAGGATGTTTCTATAATTAGGTCTATCGCCGAAAGTGACATGGACCGACCAGTTTTGATGCTTAATCTTAACCGGTATTTTGAATCTTTGAGTTTCCCCGGTGGCAAACTTTATAAATCTTACATGGGTGTTGTGTCGAAGTTGTTAGAGAGCCTTGGCGGTAAAATTCTATGGCAAATGCCGTCGTATGGTCAGCCGCTGGGCGGAGAAAAACTGCATGAGATCATAGCAATTTGGTATCCGTCACATAAAGCCTTCTTATCGTTAAGAACGATGCCACTTTCTGAAGAAAACTTTAAACTTAGAGGAATGTGCGTGGAGTATGCAGTATTGCATCGTTGTCCTGGAAATGTCTTCCTAGATTAATTATTAGTAGCCAAATTTTAGTTAAGCCACACTAAGATTTATACCGAAGGTAATTTAAACGCCTTCCAAAAAAGTTATTATAGGTTGCTTAACTATTAAAGACCCCTGAATAGCTGAACGGGTCTGAAAATCAAATAAAACTTGTTTTGATGGTTCAGTCCATATCACAAAGCTTTTGTGCGGCTCACTGGTGTTTTTAAAAGCCAAGAAGTTGATACCCACTCCTTGTCTTTGGTCTTCAAGTTCATTAAATAGCGGTAGTCTTTTTTCAAAATCTTTTATATTGGCTCCAATTGTTATAGTGATAGACATGGCACCCCCGCTTTTTAAATCAGAGTTCGCAAAAAGGGTATTACCGGAGACTGTTCAGAGGAAACCAAATAATGACGATATTCCCACATCATGAACTGCATCGAGCGGCAGCAAACCTAGCCAAGAATAACGTCAATTCTAGCGATGATGTCCTTATCGTAACAAGCTCAGATCAAGACGCGAGGTTGATTGATTCGTTAACGGCAGCCGTATCTGGAAATAACCCCAAAACTGTTTCCACTATAGTGATTGCTTGCCCGGAAACACTAAAAAACTTCCGTCATCCTGCTCCCGTGTTGGCAGCCGTAGAGCATGCAGATCTCACCATTGTTGCAACGACAATCAATTTCCCAAGAGCTTATGATGACTTAAGCGACGTTGTTTATAAATCGGGAAAACGACAGGTCCTCATTAATAATGCGCCTTTAGAGGATTTTGTCAGGGGCGCGTCGCTTGCAGACCCTGTAGCCTTAGACGCGGATACAAGAAAACTTGCAAGGCGAATTTCAGATGCTAAAAAAATACGTGTTACTTCCAATAATGGGACGGATCTATGCATGAATATCTGCCGACCATGCATATCCTTGACTGGGTTTGCTGATAGGGAGATGGGATTTGGGTCTTTCCCCAGTGGTGAAGCTATGTTGGTGCCAGAGGAAGACACGGCTAACGGAATCTTTGTGGCCGACTCGTTTGGTCAAGTGGTTTATATCGATGGTTCAGGTCCGCAAATTGGGCTTATAAATGAACCTATAGAAATGCATTTTGCTAAAGGGAATTTAGTTGATATTAATGCGGGTAGAGATAGTCATAAACTCGAAGAAATCATAAAGGCAGGAGACAAGAATGTGCCTAGGTTAGCTGAACTTGGTATTGGCACAAATCCAATGGCCAGAGAAATCGGACATGTTGAGAATAAGTTTAGAAAAGGGACGGCCCACATAGCTCTTGGCGATAATCATTTAATTGGATGGGGCGCGGTAAAAAAGTATGGTGGGCAAATTATCAGCAATAGGCATATTGATTTGGTTGCGAATAACATTTCCCTTCAACTAGACTCGGAAGCTGTCGAGTTCTAGAAGGAAATCGATGTTGCAAGCGGAACTTGATCGGATGTAATTTTTCTATTCAGTCAGCTCGAACTGAACCTCATTACGGCGCAAGAAGGGAAGGGTCCAAGGCGGATTATAGAAGGCATATTTCGCATTGCCAGCTTTGGAATAGCTGGAGCCATTTATATATTTTTCTAATTCGTTCGCGTGAGTAGTTAGGTTTTCCTCCGTATTCCTCCCGGAGAAACTGATCACCGCGTAGCGTTTAGAAGGTATCTGGATTATTTTTATTCTATCATTTATTGGATTTGGAATAGTATCTATCGAAAATTTCGACGGCATTATAAAGCTTATAGCCCATTCTGCATCCGCTTTTTCCTGCTGAACTGGCGCAGTCATCGCAATCTTAATTCCTTCCTGCTGCGTTATTGGACCATTCATTGAAAGTTGTTTTTCTCCTTCGTTATTACCAAAAATGAAATCTGCTAATATTCTAAATCCATCACTGATCGAAGCCTGACGGGAGCCAGCGGTCTTTACCTCCGCGATGATCAATGGAGGATATCGCCTAATTTCTATATTTTGTTCTTTCTTTAATATTTTGTAGGCGGGTACTTCAACGTTGCTCATGATTGGTCCGATCATAGCAGCGCCAAAAACTAACACGACGACCAGTAAGAATATTGACACGAATATTTTTTTTTTCATCTTTGAAAGATATTTCGCATTAGCTGTTTCATTTTCAAAAGACGTCCGTTTAAAAACTTTTACGTGCACCCAGCCCGGGATCAGATAGAGCAGCAGACACTCTGTCGATCAATTTACTTTACTCTCGATATTCGAAACAAACCACCGTCTTGTTCGTCATTTAAAATGAGAATGCTACCGTCCGTTAAAACTTCAACATCTCGTACCCTTCCAACTACGTTCTTCAAAATGCTTTTTTCAGATGTGGGGTAACCGTTTTTTCCCATGCTCACGACGAACAAG